>Ga0070734_10003030_pt1 | contig 18615 bp, 13 predicted proteins | sample Coa_R1_8_FD_66444 | JGI IMG/M metagenome (GOLD analysis project Ga0070734, IMG submission 66444) | Surface soil microbial communities from Centralia Pennsylvania, which are recovering from an underground coalmine fire - Coalmine... | ecosystem: Environmental > Terrestrial > Soil > Unclassified ... | reverse complement strand
CACCTCGCTGGCGGAGGTCTTGGATTTCCTGCGCCGCCTCTCCCGGCCCCCGCGCCTCTCTCTGCTTATTCACATGGGCCACGACGATCCCGAGCAGATCTCCATGGGCTCACTTGAAGCCCTGACCCGCGGCCTCGCCCCGGACCTGGCGCTCCGCTGGGCCTATCCCGGGATGACCGTCGCGGCATCTCACCTTCCGCCCCGCAACCCTGTCGCGATCCTCGATGATCTCACCAACATGGTGGTCGGCGTCGGCGCGAAGGCCGAGATCCATGCGAAAGGTCGCCTTCACGCCAGCGTGCTGCTGCTGGTGCGCGACTCCGGCGGGCGCATTCTGCTCTATCGCCGCCATGCCGAGCAGAGCTACCCCAATTGCCTCGATCTCTTCGGCGGGCACTACGAACCGGCCGACGCGCCTGATCCGCGCAACACAGCGCTGCGCGAGGCGGCCGAGGAGATCCGGTTCGCCGTTAGCGGGCTGCGGGTTCAGCTTGAACCGCAATGGCTGGTGCCGCTGACTGAACCGTTCGCTTTGGAGTCGGTGGACGCGCTCAACCGCGAGCGCTCGACGCTGTTCGGCATCCGCCTCCCTGAAAGCGTGACGGCCGAAGCCGTCGGCGACATCACCGACTCGGGCCGCGCCGTACCCGCCGCCGCCGAAACCTTGGGCTTCGCCGAACTCCTCGCCCTGGCCGACGGCGCCCCGCACAGCCTGGCCGACGGCCTCGCGCGGGTCCTCTCCGCCGCGCGCGACGACGCGCCCTTGCGCCAGCGCATAGAATCGTTCCTGGAAGGGGCATGATGAAGCTTCCGCTCACCGAAGAATTCGTGCGCGCCGCCATCGAAGCGAAGCTGGAGGCGCGCCTGATTCAATCAATTAGCCAAGAGATCGACCGCCGCCAGGTCGGGTTCCCGAAACGCGACGATTATTTAGCGACGCTGAGCACCGTCCGCGGCAGGGCCAAGGATCTTTGGTCTCGCGCCGTTAAGAACAACCGGATCGTAGACGCGGGCAGACTCGTCAAATTCCTGCGATTGCTCCGCCCCGCCATCGCGATTGACACGCAAATGGAACCCTGGAACCACTGGCGTCCTGGTTCCAAGGTGATCGCCTATGTCGGCGAGCGTGAGGTATCGATCCCCAAAGTGTCTGCAAAGGTCAAGCAGCGCGCGGTGGGTGCGCGCGATTCGCAATCCTTCGCCGAATTGGCGAAGATCTTCTATCGCGACATCGGTCTCGACTGCGAGGTCGTGCTCGAACACGCCCCCCGGCTAGCGAAGGACCGCTACGCAGGCTTCCTCCGCGACCGCCTCAACGAGCCTGGTGTCGGCATGATCTGCGTCCTCGGGTCGCCGGTGGTCAACCCGCTAGCGAACCCCGCCGCACGCGAAGTCTTCCGCGACACGAAGGAGGATTTCTTGCCCCGCTTCCGGTGGGCTTACAACACATCTCAGGACAATTTTCTGGCCGATCGCGAATACCCTGGCCGGAAGGACCGCTGGTCCCCAGCCGAGGAAGGCGTCTCGCTCTCGAATCACCGGAGTCTGGCGACGCCCTATCGGCGTGTGGGCGACGACCTCGTCTTGGCGGAGATGGAAAAGGGTGAGACGGACTTCCCGGACGCCGGGATCTTCATGATGGATTGCACGCACCCGGCGATCCTGGTGCTGTGCGCCGGACATGGCGGCTGCGGAACGCTGGGGTGCGTCTCGCAACTCCGGGACACGGAACTGATCGATGACGCCCTTCAGCTTTCCCGTACACGCAAGATCGAGCCAGGTGACACTCAAGCCGGCCGGATCGTCGGAGTTGTGACCGTTAACCGCCGGCGCAAATCACCGCCAGATGACACCAATGGCGCTGATGCTGGCAGGAACCCGCCATCCTATGCCGCCACCGCCGTTGACGACCTGCACGTCGTCAGCGCTCGCATGGTGTGGGCCTCGGTGCCTTGCCGCGACTGGGCCTGAATTCTGTGCCTCTCCGCTCAATTGCTCTTATACGCTGTGTCCCAAAGGTCACTGAAAAGCCACTGAAAAGCCTTCTCGACGGCTCAGCAATCGACAGATAGAATCACATACTCTCGCTTGCGGCCATTGATCAAGCCGGCCACCTCGTCCCCTTCGGCCGCCCCCAAAAAAATGCGCGCCAGCGGAGCCGTGTACGAGATTGTGTCCGGCGCGTTGGTAAAAACCATATAGCTTCCTATGCGTATGGTCCGGCGATTTCCCGTCTCTGTGTCCTCGAACGTTACGCGGGAGCCAATCGCGACGCGCTCGGTATTAGTCGCGGGCTCCACGGCCTCCGCGCGGGATTGGATTTCCTGCAACTCGCTCAGCCGCTTGCTCCACATGGCGAACTGGCGCCGACCATCTTCGTAGCCGAAATTATCGTGCCAGGTTTCGGAGCTTTGCCGCACGCTCACGGCCATGTCCTGCTGGACGGCCCGGACCCGCTCCGCGACCTCGCGGATGTTTGCCGCAAGCTGGTTCAGATCATCTCGCAAAAAGTAGAGTTTCGTCATGAATCTGATCTCCTGGCCAGCAGAAAACCCATCCGGTGTGCGTGCCATTTGGGATTCCCGGCATGGGGACCCTCGTGAAAGGGTTCCGTGTAGAATTCGGTGTCGATGGACCATTCACCTTGAAGCAGTGTCCGGAGTTCACCTTCCCGCAGATACCTTTCGAGCCCATCATGCTGGGGTTCAGCAGGCATCATGTACTCGGCGCAGAACACGCCGCCGCGCAGCACCAGCGAAGTCATTTTGGAAACGAACTTCTTGACCCCGAACGCCTCGTTCAGGGAGTAGTGCCACGAACAGCTCGTGAACGCGATATCAAAGCCGATGGGCCAGAAAAAATGCTGAAAATCCATCCGGGCGATCCGGACGCGCTCCGCGAATCCGCGTGCTGAAACTTTGGCGCGCAGGCCGGGGGAGCAGATTGTCGGCTGTCCGTCCGCTGCGAACTCGCCGCCTTCGACGCATTTCTCGTCGATCTCAACCGCCGTGACCAACTTGCCGATGTCGCAAAGCGGCAACACGAATTTCCCGTCGGCGGCGCCGATGACCAGAGCCTGATCGGCGACATCCGGGTGGTCGAGAAGATAGTCGCACAGCAGCGGAAAAAACGTCTTCGTGCCGCTCCACAGAGAGTCATACTGCATAGAGACCTCCGCTTTCGACGCTTTGCAGCCCTGCGTCCGGGCCCATGCGGGAGAGGATGAATTCACAAACCTGTTCGCACGTCATCTCGGTTGTGTCGACGCGGATGAGCGGGAACGCCGCATAGGCGTGGGCGATGTCCGGGGCGCGCATCTCCGCCAGCGTCCGCCAACGGTTGGTTGACGCGTTGCGGCCGAGCAGTCGCTGGCGGCGAACAGTATCGTCGCAGTGCAGGTAAAAGTTCAAATCCGGAGTCGGCACGCGCAGAGACGGCAAATCCACCAGCGCGGACGCCCCCATGCCCGCGTGAAATGCCACCGTCCGATGAATGAAGCTTTCCGCGATCACGATGCGTCCGGCTTCTCCGAGCGCGCGGACCTGATCGGCGGCGATGCTCACCGCCGAAAGGTAGAACAGGTATCGCGCGTTGACATCCGCGCTGTTGTCGACGAAGCGCCGCGCGGTTTGGAGTTCGCGCGGTATCGTCGGCACAAGGACGGCTCCCTGCAGGCGATCCGCGAGCATGTCAGCGACTGTGCTCTTGCCGACGCCGTGCAGTCCTTCCAATGTGATGAACATGATATTCACCTCCCCGCTGCGTTCAGATAGACAACCTGAGAGCGTGCTTCAGCGATCTCGTCGCGATTCTGCGGACGATACTCCACCGCGTTGGTTTCCGCGTTGTAAATGAACGCATTGCTCGCATCGCCGACGGCCTTGCAGGAAATGTAGAGTTGCCCGGCCGGCTGGATCTCTACACGGTCAAGAATCGCCCCGAAGCTTTTCCTAGTGCCGCAGGCATCCAGCCCGATGTCGGAATCCATCAGGACGCGGATGCCGGTCTCGCGCTCGATTTCTGCGGCGGCGCTTGCCACTTTGGCGAGCTGAGAAGCCTCCGGCTCCAGCCAGGGATTGCCCGCCGCGAATCCGACCGCCCGCAGGCGGTGTACCTTGATATAACGCGCGCCGGTCATCGCCAGCATGCCGGCCAGCTCCGGAAGTTCCGCTGCGTTGCCGGTCGTAAGAGTAAAGGTGACGGAGGTCGGGATTCCGAGTTCGGCCGCCGTACGAAGGGCTGCCAGGCAGTGCTGAAAACTGCCTTCTGTCCGGAGAGCATCGTGCGTCCCGGGCAGTCCGTCGATGGAAACGCGCAAGTCGTCGACGACTCCGGAGCACTGCGGAAGTTTGCCGGCTACCCGGAAGGCATTCGTGCAGACTTCCGTTCTGAGCCCGCGGTCCTTGGCATCGGCCAGGATCGGAATGATTTCCGGGTGCAGGAACGGCTCTCCGCCCAGGAACACGGCGGTACTAATTCCGTACTCGGCCTGGAAGAGATCAAGCGCGCGGCCGACTTCCGGCCGCGAAAGGCGCTCTTTGCGATCCAGGTTGCTTCCGTGGAAACAATGTTTGCACCGGAATTGGCACGAATAGAGCAGCTCGACGTAGAGCTTCTCGATACGCTCGAATCCGGTCACCCCGGTGATCACTCTGCGGTTCCGGCCTCTGCTGGCAGCAATTTCCGATTGATCGTGCATTCGTGCTCCTCATCCGCGTTTAGAACTGGCTCATGCCCTGGTCAACGCGGTAGAGTTCCATCCTGCGCTTCACTCGGAGCAGGTGCCACGATGCCGGATCGAACAGCATTAATGCCTGTCTTGGCATGGCTGGAGTGGCGGCCGGCCTATTGCTCCCGGGCGACGGCATACCGGCTCTTGGGCGGGTGCGGGATGACATATTCGTCACGGCTGATCGCCCTTCGCAGGAGTTTGACTTTGACAACAAGAGCGCGTCGGATGCGCAACAGTGCACAATGCGGGCTGTGTGTTCACGTTCACTGTCAGCGTTCTTTTCCGCGGGCCGCGGACTGCCGGGACCACAGTGGACGGACCGTACCACGCTGACCATGAATCTATCCTTGATTTGGATGCTCGCGGGGCAGGGCGACCAGCGATAGGGCCGCTTTCGCTTTACATGTCTGTATGAGTTCCGCCAGTGCTTCAAACCACGGATAGGTCTAACGAAATTCTTCAGCTTCGTTTATCTGTTTTGATCGACCGTTCGTAACCTCGGAAGGGCAAACACTGTGGCCAACGACTCGCTGTGGGGAAGTCGAATGCGTTTTTCGAGCTATCACCGAACGCATCGCCTGATAAATGGTCCAGAGTTTCGATCGATCGCGAAGGACCGTGGCAAAACCGTGACAAAACTCGACCTGTTGAGGTCACTTGGGTTGGCTTTGAGCGAAAAGCAGATTCCCCAAGTTATTGAAAAACCTGAAAGTGGAGATAAACGAAAAGAAGCTTTGGAACGGGCCGATATGCGCCCAAGGCAGGTGCGCTACCAGGCTGCGCTACGCCCCGACTTGCTACTATGCTGATTTTAAATTACTTCCGAGCATCTGGCAAGACGGGAGTTCTCCACCCGTGACAAAACCTATCGGAAGCCCGAAAACGTGATAAAAAGAGCGGGATCTGTGGCAATCCGCAGCTGGCATTCGGGCGCGGACGTTCAATCTTCGTTTTGTCGAAGCTGGGTCAGGGCGTAAACCGTTCCCAGGTTCAAGGCGTGGTTGCCTTCACGCACATTGAAGGCCCCGCCCTCGACGTGAACACTCTCAATAACCCTCGCGATATAACTTCGCCCCCGGCCGTCGCGGGCGATCATGGCGAGCCGATCGCTCAGTTCGTCGAGCAGGTCCTCGCTCGCAAAAACCTTTACCGCTGGATCGGGCGACTGCCCGTCGATGTCTTTCACGTCCGCTGCGAGCGTTACGGTATCAGATCGCGCCGCAAGGCTGGTGAATTGGAGACTAACCGCAAGATCCTCTCCTTCTCCAACATGGACGAAAGTGAAGGTCGAGGGAGTTAGGAGAACGTAATTCTGGCGCTAATGAGTATCCCCCTATAGCAAAGGATCCTGATAACGGGTCTCAAATCTGGCTACATCTCCATCTCCACCCGAGCGGCGTTGCTGTCCCATCGAGCGGGCCGTTGAGACGTGATCGACAGATTTGCCATTTGACAGATCAGAGTCGCCGGAAATACCAAATTGACGGGCGCCGTTGGGCGCTCGGCGTTTCGAATAGACGCGACGAAATTCTCCAAATGCCGGTAGGTGGCTGTATGCAGGCCCGCGTCAAAATTCCGACGCACGATCGAGCCGCGTATCTGCTGAGTGTCCATCTCTAATCGGCCGCCCGTGCCGTCGATCACCGATACCTCGTGCGGTGCAGTTGCGGCTCCGTCGATCGTCAGCGAGACAAGCAGCCCATTAGGATACTCGATCAGAATCGCGGCACGCTCTGTCGTGTCGAAGCCCTCTTGCTTCGAACGCACTCCTCTGGCTGTGACTGTGGCAGGGAAACCGGCGCTTGTCATCAAGTGAACGCCGTCCATAATGTGCACGCCCAAATCGCATACCGGTCCGCCGCCGTACGTTGAGTAGAATCTCCAGTTCAAAAAGCGATCGGGACTGTATGGCACCTTGGATGCGGCCGTTGCTTGCCAATCTGGAAAATTCAAGGGCTCCCGCAACTTGGCGCCACCGCGGCGGAGCGCACCAGGACGCAGGTACGAAGAAGTCCGATTGACCTGCACCATTCGAATCTGTCCGATCTTACCGGCACCGAGCTCATGGGACGCCTCGAGGAAGAATGGGCTGCTGCGCCTTTGGGAGCCGACCTGGACGATCTGTCGCGTGCCCTTCTCGGCGTTCAGCAACTCGACTCCTTCCTGCCAGGTCAAACAGAGCGGCTGCTCGACATACACATGTTTGCCAGCGCGCAGGGCATCGAGTGTCATGCGGTGATGGGAAAAGTCGGGCGCGGCAATCAGAACGGCGTCCAAGTCGGAATCTGCGATCAAATCGGCATAGATGCGATAAGCGCGCGCTGTGTGTCCTTTGGAACGGGCCAAAGCAACCGCGCCAAACATGCGGGGCTCGTAGGTCTCGCACACAGCACCAATGCGGATGGATGCCAGGGACAGGCATTGACGGAGCAACTGAAGACCGCGAAAGCCAGCCCCGATCAGGCCAACCACCAGTTGCCGCGACGGCGGCGCCTGAGCGGAGACAGTGGCGGAGCCGGCGGTGAACAGGAACACCCGGCGATCCATGTCAAAAGACGTATTTCACCGCGAATTGCATAATCCGCGGATCGCGAGCGGTCAGAATCTGCCCATAACTCGGGCTGTTCATTGTCGTATTGGGATTACCGAATCGCGCGTGATTCACCAGATTGAATGCCTCGCCGCGAAAATCAATCCTCTGATGCTCAGTGACAGAAAACGAGCGCGATAACGCTACATCGACGTTCCACGCTCCGGGGCCGAGGATCGTACTTCTGCCGGCGTTCCCAAATGCTCCCACGGCGGGTACGACAAATGCCGAAGTGTCGAACCAGTGATTCAAGGCCGGGCTACTCAGGTTGGGGGTTCCGACGACGTTTGGACGGTCGGCGCCTCCACCCGTCCGCGAATTGTCGGTTCCTACGGCGATGGACGAGTAAGTGCCGGTCGATGCGGTGAAGATGGTCGATTCCTGCCAGTTCCCCACGATTCGCTGCGCCCAATTTGCAGAGAGGTTAGGCGTTCTTACCACTGAAGTGAAATTGAAAGCATGCCGGTGGTCCGCGAAGCAGTTGGCGTATTCGCCGCGGCGGTTGAAGGGATCCTGGCCAAAAGTCGCGCCATTCAACGCAACCTCGCTCTCGGTCAGACAGTGGGACCATGTCTCGTTCGCCAGCACTGTGAAATTGTGCGTGAAGCGGTGCTGCACGGCCATCAGCAGGCCATTGTAGTTCGCGTTCGCGCCATCGCCGAACTGGTTGATCGCGGAATAATACTGCGCTTGCGCTGGGTTGGCGAGATACAAAACGCGGCGATAGTTCGTATTCGAGGTGTTCGAGCACGGACCCGCGGCCGTCAGGCCGTATTGTCCGGCCGCGCACGTGCCGGGAATGAAGATCGACGGATTGTAGGGCTCGGCGATCTCGAGATGCACGGTGCGGTTACCCAGATACGTCGCCGAGACCAGCCAATCGCGGGGAAGCTGCTTTTGGAACGCAATGTTCCACTGCTCCATGTAGGTGGGCTTCGGATTCAGCTTGAAATTTCCCAGGCCGGTGCCGAACAGCGGGAACTGGACGTTCGAAGGAAGGGGATTCGGAAGAGGATAGGGATTGGCCGACGTGGAGCCGGCGAACGGATCGGAGAGACCACCCGCTGGTTGGGGCAGGCTGATCGGATAGGTAAACGGCGCGTGGATGCCGGGGTGCAGCCACAGAGGCGTGGATCCGTAGAAGATTCCGTAGCCCGCGCGAATGGTTTCCTGGCCTTTGCCGCGCGGGTCGTAAACGACGCCCAGCCTGGGCGCGAACTCGGCCAGCCGGCCGTTGAAGAAATGCGATCCCGGCACGCCGGAGTCTCCGACAAAGAGAGTGCCCACCGGCGCATTCGTGAAGATCTTGCTGCGGACGCCTGCGTTGTACCAGCCGAGGTCGAAGATACTGACCTGCGGAACCGCCTTGCTGGGCGCCATATAAGGGTCCCAGCGGAGGCCGGCATTGATGGTCAGGCGTGAACTGAGGCGGAAGTTATCCTGCGCATATAAAGATGGTACGGTGAGGCGCTCGTCTCCGATCTGTCCGTTGTTTTGCGTGAAAGACGAAGGCTTTCCGAGCATGAAATCGGCCAGCGCGTTTCCAGTCACTTGTCCGTTGAAGGTGAAATTCCCGTTGCGCTGAAAATTGCTGAAGGAATTCAGCCGCGAGTTCATCGCATTGACGCCAAAGGCGAACTGATGTGCGCCGCGAATCATACTGACCTCTTCGGACAACTGGTAATTCGTGGAGACCCAAGGCCCCGGAGAGCAGTTTTGGCAGACGGGCAAGAAATAGTTGCTCACATTGAAAAAGATGTAGCCAGGCACGCCTTCGGTAACGTTGGACCCCAGCTGCGTGGGTGTCGGGACCGCCGGGGGAGTAAACCGGATGACGCTGGTGCGGCTGAATCCCATGCGGAACGAGCTGATCGTGGCGGGCGTGATGGTGAACGTGTGACCTGCCACCGCGGTCTGCACGCGATCGGATAGCCCGACGCTGGCATCGGTCGACATGGTCAGCAAGTTATCGGTGTAGTAGGGAGGGTGGGTGTAGCCGGTCGTGAAATAGCGGCCGAATAAAGAGTGCTGATTATTGATCTGCCAGTCGGTCCGCGCCACAACCTGGTGCTCGTGATCGCTGCTCGGAATTCCGTAAATCAGCTTGCCGCAAGGATCTGTCGAGACCGGAAGGTATTTCAAGAAATTGAGAGCCACCGGATTCAACAGCGCGGGGCTGATCTTGTTTCCGGAGAATGGCGCCCGGAGAATAACCCCTCCGGCGCACGCGGCGATCCCGGTGAAGTCTCCTTGTAAGGCCGCGGCGGTGGCGACGAAGTTTGTATTTGCCGCCGGCGCCACCTTTTCGTATGTGCCTTGATAACCGGCGAAGAAGAAAAGCTTGTTTTTGCGAATCGGGCCGCCGAGTGTGCCGCCGAACTGGTTGCGTTTCAACGAGTCGCGTTGGGGCGCGAAGAAATTTCTGGCGTTCAGAGCGTAATTGCGCAGAAATTCGAAGGCGTCGCCATGAAAGGCATTACCGCCTCCCTTCGTGATCACGTTGACCACGCCGCCCGGCTGCGTTCCGTAATTGGCGGGCAGGGAACTGGTTTCGACTTTGAATTCCTGGAGCGCATCCGGAAACGGCATTGGCAGCCCTATATTCGAAATCGGGTCCATATTGTTCCCGCCGTCCAGCAGAAACAACGTCTGGCCTCCCTGCCCGCCCGCCACGGAGAATGCCACCGCGGTCGGATAGTTCTTGTTGGAGAGGAGCGACTGCCCCGCGCTGGTCGGCACAAAATCCGCGGCGCCTCCCGACAGCGTCACCAACTGCGTGACCTGCCGGCCGTTGAGCGGAAGCTCCAGGACGCGCGCCTGATCGATCACCTGCCCGATTCCGTTGCTGTGCGACTCCACCATTGAGGCGTTCGCCTGAACTTCCACCTGCTGGCTGATGCTTCCGACGTTCAGCGTCACATTGATCTGCGGGTTTGTGTCGACTTGCAGCACAATACCGGATTGCACGAACGGCGAAAATCCGCTCTTCGTGACTTCCAGCCGATAGGGTCCGGGGGGCAAATTCGAGACAATGTACGCGCCGTCCGCGTTGCTGTCGACTTTTCGCGCGATACCCGTATCGGTGTTGGTGATGGCCACCTGCGCGCCGGGAATCGCAAACCCGCTGCTATCCTGGACCGTCCCGCCAATCTGCGAGACTTGCGTCGCCTGCGCCCAAAGACTCAGGCCGCCGGCGAGGAAGCCAACTGCGGCGACGAAAATTTTCACAAAACCCTCCGAAACCCGTGCCTGATCGTGTGACGTGCCGGGAAAGAGCTAGTCCCGCGCGGCCCGTCGCGTAGCGGGCGCCGGGCTATGCGCAGCCATGAAGTTCAGCCGCGGAGTGTTCATGGGCAGTACCTTGATGGCGTCGCCGAACTCGATGAGTTGTTCGCTCTGCGGCGTCCACCGCGGCCAGTGGGCAGCCGCCGTGTTCGGATCGCCGGTTTTCGCGAAGGCGATGAGGGCGTCCGTCATCTGTTTCGACAATTGACGGTCGTAAGCGGTCCACTGGCGGGTCGGCCGGATGAGATTCAGCGCGTCCTGAGTGCCGAACCAATACGGGACATCGCTGGTGTGATAGGCACCGATGGTGGCGGTGTCCTGGTCGGCGATCGCTATGCCCGGGATGTATGGATGCACGCGCGAGTACATAAACAGAAAAACCGGTGCTGAGCCATACTTCGCCTGTTCCACGGCCCAATTGCGCGCCCCTCTCTCCACCATTCCTTCGCGCGCCGCCGTGCGGCCCATCTCGCGCGCTTCGGCATCCGTGGAAGCGGGATAAAGCTTGAGAAATTCTTCTGCGTCCTTCGCGTACACCTTCTGCGCGGCGGCTTTGTACGCTTCAAGATTCCGCGCCGTTCGCAAAGCATTGGAGCTTTCGTCATGGGTAAAACCCACGATGGCGGGGACATCGTTCTGCCGGTGCGCCTCGAAAAGCTTGGCGGGCGTATCCGGCAGGAAGTAGCCGTCGACGTTGGCGCCGCCGACGCGAATGGGACCACCGGTGGCGCCGACCTGAAATTCCTCTTGCAGGGCGAGAATCCGGTCTGCCGGCACCTGTCGCATGTCGTCGATGGATTTTGCCTTCAGTGCTTCCTGAATCTTGAGGCCGATCTTCTCTGCATCTTCCCGCTTCGCCACCTGCCCGTCATTGCCCCAAGCACCGCCGCTCATGGCGACCACGCCGCGGAACAGACCCTTCGCCAGGGGGCTGGCCTGGAGGAGCGAGACGGAACTCGCGCCGGCGGATTGTCCCGAGATGATCACGCTACCCGGATCCCCGCCGAATTTCGAGATGTTGTGCTGAATCCATTGCAAGGCGGCCACCTGGTCCAGGTAGGCGTAGTTACCGGACTGGTGGTGCGGCGATTTTTCGGTCAATTCCGGATGCGCCATGAAGCCCATCGCGCCCAGCCGGTAATTGAAGTTGACGAACACCGCGCCGCGCGCGGCGACGGTGGCGCCCTCGTAGAGCGCCATCCCACTCGAGCCGATGGTGGATCCGCCACCATAAATAAAGACGATCACCGGCAGATTCGAGCCGGCTCTTGCCGCCGCGGGCGCCCAAACGTTGGCGTACAGGCAGTCTTCGCTGGTCGGTTCTTCCCCGAAGTAATGGTTGATGTTGTGCGGCCGCAGAACCTGGATACATTCCGGCATTTTCCGGTCCGCGTTGTAAACGCCTTTCCACGGCTTCACCGGCTGGGGCTCGCGCCAGCGCAAGTCTCCCACCGGTGGGGCGGCGAAACGGATGCCGAGATAGGCTTTGACACCAGATGGCAGCAGCTTGCCCGCTACCAGACCGCTATCGATGGCGATAGGATCGCCCGGAATCGGAGTCTCGACCACCTGTGTCGGGGCGATCAATACGGCCGCAGCGAAGAAAAGGATAAGCTTCATGGCGCTCCCCTTCGAAGGCGAATCCATAGTAAAGGCGACTGCCGGCCCAGGCAAGCCCGTAACGGTAGCAGCACGGTAACTAAAGGACCAGCGCCGCCGGGAACGGCTGTATACTCCAAGTGGATGAAGACACAGGCTGCCGCCCTGCTGCTTCTGGCGGCGCTCGCCGCTTCGGGCCAATCCCCGCAGCCGGCCCGAAAGCGCCGCGTGCTGGCCATAGGCGACACCAGTACCCGGACTTACCAGCACGCCTCGATTTCTCACGCGATGGCTACTATCGAACGCCTTGGTCGGGAGTCCGGCCTGTACGAAACCGTCATCCGCACCGATACGCAACTTCTGACGAAGAAGCGTCTGGCGGGCGCGCATACGCTGGACGACTTCGACGCCATCTTCTTTTACTCCATCGGTGAGCCCCTCATGACCAGCGATCAAAGGGCGGACCTGTTGTCGTTCGTCCGGGAGGACGGCAAGGGTTTTGTCGGGACCCACACGGCCAATAACGATTTCTTCGACTGGCCGGAATACACGGATTTGATCGGAGGCCGTTTCGACGATCATCCGTGGGAGTTGTTCGACGCGCCTGTGATGGTTGAGGATCCGTCGTTTCCGGCCATGAAAGCCTTTCCGCCTCACTTTACGATTAACGACGAGATCTACCAGATGAAAGACTACTCGCGCAATCGCGTCCGGGTGCTGGCGCGATTGGATCCGAATCGGCTGGATCTTCGAAACAAGCGTGTCCACCGCACGGACCGGGATTTCGCCGTAGCCTGGGCCCGGTCCTACGGAAAGGGCCGTGTGTTTTACTCCACGTTTGGGCATCGTCCGGAAGTCTGGGATCGAAAAGACATCCAGACCATGTACCTGGAAGCGCTCAAGTGGGCCATGGGGATCACCGATGCCGACGTCACCCCGCGCCCGCTGGTGGAGACCGATACAAGGCCGCGTCCCGCTCCGCTTCGGCCGGGCGAGTTCTCGCGCCCCGACACTTCCATCCAACGGCTGACGGGCCAACCTCCGAAAACCATCCTCGCGCTCGCGGACGTCTCCACGGCCAGTTATCAGCACGACTCGCTGTCGCACGCCCTATCCAGGATCGAAGAGCTGGGATTGAAGGCCGGCTTGTATGACACTTTGATCCGTACGGATCCTCAATTGGTCACCAACGGGGAAATCGCCGCGGCCACCGGGACACTCACGTTCTACAAAAATCTGCAGGATTTCGACGCCGTGGTACTGCTGACGGCGGGTGACCCGAAACTCACTCCCCAGCAGAAAGCGGATTTATTGTCCTTTGTTCGCAATGGCAAAGGGCTGGTCGCCATTCATTCGGCGATCGGGTCGTTCCGCGGGTGGCCCGAGTTCGCGGAGCTGATCGGGGGCGGGAATGAAGAGCAGCCGGCGTCAACCGAAGATTGGGACGTTACGGTTCTGGAACCGGCGAATCCTCTGATGACCGTGCTTCCCAAATCCCTCCGCATTCGCGACAATTTTTCTCCCGTCGCGCTCCAGAAAGATGCGCGGGTGCTGGCAAGGTCGGGTGACGGCACGCCGATCGTCTGGACCAGGACTTACGGTAAAGGCCGCGTGTTCGCGTCGCAGGTAGGCCACGAAGACGCGGCTTGGGACCGGCCGGACGTGCAGCACCTGTATGTCGAAGGCATTCGATGGGCAATCGGCCATCCCGCGCACTCCGCAACCAAATGACCCCGGAAATCGACATCCTGGTGAGTGAAGTCGGCCCGCGCGACGGGCTTCAGAGCATTCAGCGCGCCATGCCGACGGCCGTCAAGCATCGCTGGATCGCGGCGCTCGCCGCAGCGGGGCTTCGTGAAATCGAAGTCGGCTCGTTTGTTTCGCCGAAACTACTGCCGCAGATGGCGGATGCCGAAGAGGTCGTAAAGCAAGCCGTCAAAATCTCCGGCCTGACGGTCCTGGCGCTCGTGCCCAACCTCAAAGGCGCCGAACGCGCCATCGCGGCCGGCGCTCACAAACTCACGGTCCCCACCTCCGCCTCGCGCGAACACAGCATGGCCAACGTCCGCAAGACTCCCGAGGAATCCATCGACGAAGTCCGGAAAATCGCCGAGCTGTGTCAAACCCTCTCGGAGGCCCGGCGCCCCGCCGTGGAGGCGGGCATCTCGACCGCGTTCGGCTGCTCGTTGCAAGGCATAGTTTCCGAAGACTGGGTTATCGAGATGGCGGCCCTGCTCGTCAGGGCGGGCGCTCAATCGGTAGGCCTGTCGGACAGCGTCGGCTATGCGAATCCCACGCAGGTGAGACGGATGTTCACGCGCTTAAGCCGCGAGATCGGCGACAAAGCCGGCGCCGCGCACTTCCACAACACGCGCGGCCAGGGCCTCGCGAACGTAGTAGCGGCTCTGGAAGCGGGCGTTACCACCTTCGATGCCTCGCAAGGCGGCATTGGCGGCTGCCCCTACGCCCCCGGAGCCACCGGCAATATCGTCACCGAGGATCTGGTATTTCTGCTCGAGTCGATGGGCCTCCGAACGGGAATCGATCTTGAGCGCCTGATCGCGACGCGCCAGATCATCTCCGAAGGCCTGCCCGGCGAACCGATCTACGGCAACGTGCCCGACGCAGGGCTTCCGAAAGGCTTCGTCTATGCGGCCGCTCGCTCAGGAAACTCCCAACTGCGCGGCTAATTTCGTAAATCGCGGATCGCTCCGCAACGAATCGAACCGGGGGTCCACCTTGATGACGATCAGCTCGAAGCAGCGGTCCTGATACGCCTTGGAGAGCCACTCGAATCCTTCGTCCAGATGACCTAAAACGAAGTGGATGGTAGCGAATTCGAAGGGCGAGACGTAGCGTGTCTTGGAGAGGCCGTCGAGCTCGGCCAGGATCCGTACCGTGTCGTCGCGCCGGCCCGACAAGGCCAGGGTGCGCGCAAGCGCGCCTTTCATGCGAGGGCTCTGCGGCGAGATCTGCAGCGCGCGTTCAAAAGCCGCCGCCGATTCGTCCAAATCGCCTCGCTGTTGCTGTACCAGGCCCAGCGCCCAGTAACCAGCCGAAAAATGAGGATTCTGCTCGATGGTGCGGTCGCACTGCTCGAGCGACAGCTCGAACTCGCGCCGGTAATAATAGGTGAGCGCCAGGTCCCGCGCGATGATCGATGAGATCGGGTCGATGGCTTGCGCCATCGAGATTTCCTGTAAGGCTTCGTCCAACCGACCCAGCGGCGCCAGGCAGGACATAGCATACCAGTGATGTGCGGTGGCATACCGCGGGTCGAGGCTGATGGCCCGCTGAAATTCCCGCTCCGCGCCCTCCCAGTCCCAATCCTGCGTGGATTTGACGTGCGCCAGAGAGGTGTGGGCTTCGGCCGAATCTTCGTCGAGCAGCACGGCCCAGGCCGCGTTCGAAGCCGCCTTAGTCCAGACCTCGGCGGGCGATAGGGCCCCGTAATGTCCCAGCAGCCCATACGCGTCCGCCAACCCGGCGTACGCCTGCGCGTGTTGCGGATCTTCCGCTGCGGCTTTCTCAAACAATTCGAGCGCCTTGCGCATTCCTTCTTCGGTCCGCTGATTCAGGCGGTGCCGGCCCTGCAAATAAAGGTTATACGCCGCCAGGTTTTCGGTTGGACGGCTGTTCGCCCGGGCATGGCTGCCTCCACTCAGCTCGCTTTGCAGTTTCTCCAGAACGGATTGCGCCACTTCCTCCTGCACTGCGAATGTGTCATCGTCCTTGCGATCGAGCGAAGTCGACCACAAGTAGCAGCCGGTTGCCGCGTCCATCAGGTGAGTCGTGATCCGCAGCGTGTCCCGGGACTTGCGCACACTGCCGGTAATCTTCATGGCGGCATTCGACCGGTACGCGCCCTCCGGCTCATCCGGATCCCAGGGAATCACGCGCAGCTTTTTGACGTTGGTGAGCGTGTGGACCAACTGTTCATTCAACCCGCGACAAAAATAGGCCAAGTCGCTGCCGGGGCTGTCGTCTGTGTAGGGCAGCACCATGATGGTGTTCCGGCTGGCGAGCACGGATGCAACCGAATGCTTCGGCTCTCCGCCTTCGACCTGCTGAAATAACGGCGCATACCCGCCTTTCGGCAATTCGATCAGGATGTCGTCGCCCCGGCCCTCCTCGCGGTAGTAGCGTGTCAACCGTGTGCGCAGCCGGCGCGCCTGCACGCGGACGATCGGGTCCATTCGCGGGTCGAACGAGGATTCTTTGCCGAACACCTCTATGCCAATTAGGAATTCCTTGAGGTTGTCGCCGCGCCCGCCGAGCGTCTCGCTGACGATGAAACTGAGAAACCGCTGCAGCCGATCCACCTGGCGGAACGCTTTGCTCGCGAGGATTCGATCCAGTTGCTTGCGAATCTTATCGGTGTCGATGTGCGCCGGCGACGCCGCGGTCCGGACGGCCATATTGGTATGTTACGACATATCAGGAACTTGCCTGCCTTTTTCCACGCTGTAAGGGGCGTTCCGGGCCGCCTTAACAGTATCGGCACCGTAACAGGGTTGTTCGTCCTGGGCTCACCAGTTAAGATCGGATTGCCATGACCCGCGGAGAAAACGACCATTCTGCCGTTGCGATTCTCAAGCAGGCGGCCGATGAGGTCCGCGCTACGACGAGCGCGCAGCCCGGCAAGCGAATCGCCGCCTATCAGCTGACCAACTACCTGGAGCGCCTCGGAGTGGAGGTGATTTTCGGACTCTGCGGCCACACCGTGATCGCGTTCCTCGACGCCTTGGGCAAGAGCCGCATCCGGTTCATCTCCACCCGTCACGAGCAGGTGGCGGCGCATGCCGCGGACGGATACGCGCGCGCATCCGGCAAGCCGGGCGTGCTGCTGACTCATCTCGGTCCTGGGCTGACGAATGCGGCAACCGGTGTTGCTAACGCGGCGCTCGATTCGATTCCGCTGGTGGTGATTGCGGGGGATGTGCCCTCGTACTATTTCGGCCGGCATCCGCACCAGGAAGTAAATCTTCACATGGATGCCGATCAGTACCAGATCTATCGTCCGTTCTGCAAGCGAATTTACCGCGTCGATCGGCCCGAGGATCTGCCGCGGACAGTCGAGAGAGCTTTTCATCTGGCGCAATCCGGCCGGCCCGGGCCGGTCCTGGTGGATGTTCCGATGGATATCTTCTCCGCGGACCTGCCGGATAACGCGTTCCAGAGCACGCCGCCGCCCATCACCCGGCCGACCATCGATCCGGATACGGCGGCGCGGATCGTCGAAGCCCTGGCGCAAGCTGAGCGGCCGGTGATCTATGCGGGGGGCGGCGTCCTTTCCTCGAGGGCGAGCGCGAACTTACAGGCCCTGGCCGAGCAGTTGGAAGTGCCGGTCGCGCATACTTTGATGGGCAAGGGCTGCCTGCGCGAAGATCATCCTCTGCTTCTCGGCATGACCGGCTTTTGGGGCACCCCCATCGCCAACGAGAAATGCCGCGCCGCCGACCTGATCCTGGCTGTCGGAACCCGGTTGGCCGAGGCCAATTCCAGTTCCTGGGACCCGCGTTACACGTTTTCGATTCCGCCCACGCGCCTCATCCACATCGATATCGATGCCGCCGAGATCGGACGCAATTACCCCACGGAATTGGGCGTGATCGCCGACGCGCGCCTGGCTCTCCAGGAACTGGCGGCGGCGGCGCGCGGCAAGCAGCATCGAAGCCGCGGCGCGCAGCGGCAGGAAATTGCGCGCGGGCGGGCCGAGTTCGCGTCCAATTGGGATCACCAGTGGACGTCGAACCAATATCCACTGCGCCCGGAGCGTATCCTCAGCGAGCTGAAAAAAGCCATGCCCGAGGACGGCTTCATCGTGACCGATGTCGGCTGGAACAAGAACGGCGTTGGCCAGCAATACCCGATCACGGTGCCCGGCACTTTCATTACGCCGAGCGGGCTGGCCACGATGGGCTTCGGGCCATCGGCCGTGTTGGGCGTGAAGACCGCGCAGCCCCAGCGCGCCGCGGTCGCGTTGATTGGTGATGGAGCGTTCGGAAGCAACATGTCCGTGGTCGCTACCGCCATGGAGGCGAATATCCCGGCGGTCTGGGTGGTGATGGACAATTCCGCGTTCGGCACGATTGCCGGGCTGGAGAAGATGCACTACGGCTGGAGCTACGGGTGCCTGTTCGAGAAAGACGGAAAGCCCTACAGCGTGGATTATGCGGCGGTCGCGCGCGCCTGCGGCGCCAACGGCGTTCGGATCAACGCCGCCGATGAGCTCGGCCCGGCCTTGCGCGGCGCCCTCGCCTCCGCAACTCCGACGGTCATTCAGGTTCCCATGGAGAATGCGCCGACTCCCACGCCGGGCTATTGGAACATCAACGATATTTATCGCCAAGGCTGTTAGAGAGGTCTGATCCTTCGCATGTTCGGTAAGCGGACTGCGGGTGCGGCC
>Ga0070734_10003028_pt1 | contig 18624 bp, 18 predicted proteins | sample Coa_R1_8_FD_66444 | JGI IMG/M metagenome (GOLD analysis project Ga0070734, IMG submission 66444) | Surface soil microbial communities from Centralia Pennsylvania, which are recovering from an underground coalmine fire - Coalmine... | ecosystem: Environmental > Terrestrial > Soil > Unclassified ... | reverse complement strand
ACCGCCAACAGCGATTCCGGCCACGATCAGACCCCAAGTGAGCGCGTCGGTTACCCGTGAGACCCACAAGGTCGTGAGGATGGCGATCGCCATGCCCACGATGCCGCGCGCATTTCCCGTGCGCGACGTTTCGGGGCTGGAAAGGCCCCTCAGCGCCATAATGAAGAGAACCCCCGATACGAGATAGGCGAGGGCCGCGGTATCTGCCCTCATCGCCGATCCTTCTTTTTGTACATAACAAGCATGCGATTGGTGACGAGAAACCCGCCGAAGATGTTCACGCAGGCAAGGACCAGCGCAAAAAAGCCGAGGATCTTCGAAACCCACGACGCAGCATTCAGAGCCACCACAGAGACCGCGATTAGTGCGCCGACGACAATGACAGACGAAATGGCATTGGTGACGCTCATCAGAGGCGTGTGCAGCGCGGGCGTTACGCTCCAGACGACGTAGTAACCGACGAAAATCGCGAGCACGAATATCGAGAGCCGAAAGACAAAAGGATCGATCGCTTCCATGTGTCAGCCTCTCAGCGTTGGGTGGACGATCCGGCCGTCGCGTGTAAGCCCGGCGCCTTTTACAATCTCGTCGTTCCAGTCCAGGGCAAGCGCCCCCGTTTTTCCGTCGACGATCAGAGAGACGAAATTGAACAGGTTTCGCGCGTAAAGGCTCGAAGCGTCGACGGCCAGCCGCGCCGGCAGATTCGTGTAACCGATAATCGATATTCCATCAGTTTCCACGATTTCATCCGGCCGCGACAGCGGACAATTGCCCCCCTGTTCCACTGCAAGATCGACGATGATCGATCCTCGCTTCATCGACTTCACCATGTCTTCGGTGACGAGTATGGGCGCGCGCCGGCCAGGAATAAGAGCGGTGGTGATCACGATGTCCTGTTTCCGGATGGTCTCCGCGACCAGTGCAGCCTGCTTTGCCTGATAGTCCTTCGACATCTCCTTGGCATATCCGGCCGCGGTCTCCGCCTGTCGGAATTCATCATCGATGACGGCAACGAAGGTCGCGCCGAGGGACTCGACCTGCTCTTTGGTGGCGGGACGCACATCCGTTGCCGAGACAATCGCACCCAGTCGCCGTGCCGTAGCAATGGCCTGGAGCCCTGCAACGCCCACACCCATGATGAACACGCGCGCCGGTGCAATCGTACCGGCGGCGGTCATCATCATCGGCATGGCCCGGCCGAAATGTGCCGCCGCATCGATCACGGCCTTGTAACCTGCCAGATTGGCCTGACTCGAAAGCACGTCCATGCTCTGCGCTCGCGATATGCGCGGCAGGAGCTCCATGGCGAACGCATCGATGCCCTTTGCCGCCAAACCCGTGGTCGCTTCTTTTTCCGTGTAGGGCGAGAGCAATCCGACCAGAACCGCACCGCGCGGCATGGCCTCGATTTCCGTGGCGTCTGGCGTACGAACCTTCAGGACGATTCCGGCGTCACGGAGCGCCAGTGCCGCGTCGCCAGCGATCTCGGCACCCGCGCCCACGTAATCCGAATTCGCAATGCGCGCGCCCTCCCCCGCGCCCGATTCAACGATCACCTTGAGACCGAGAGCCGTCAGCTTTCGCACGGTCTCGGGCGTAGCGGCGACTCGCGCTTCGCCTGCGCGGTGCTCTTTGATCACTGCGAGATTCATGGATGCGAGAAATGCTCAGTCGTGGGTTCGAAAGATTGCGAGAAGGGCGAGAAGGGCGGCCGCTCCTATGGCCTGCCATTTCATGAAGCTGATGAACCCGCGCCAGGTCCTCAGATGTTCCGACATATCGGTATGGTCCGGCTCCTGCTCCTGTTTTGAATGTGCGGCCATTGCTAAAATCCCAAAGCGCGGCTTCGTGGCGCGCGGAATATAGCAATCCGCCGCTAGCCTGCAACGCAAGAAAGCGCCCGCCGTGAGTACGCGCTGGAAATCACGCCAGCCACTCGATCCACCCCCCGTGAGGCTGGCATCGGGCGAGGAGCTGTTTGGTCTTCACGCCAGCTTCGTAATCGTAAAGGAGCAGGGGAGCATCCCCTGACAGCGTTCCCTCGAATGCAAGGCGTGAGACAGGTCGTCTGAGACTCGCAGCGATAAGCAGATCGTCCAGCGCGGCGCGTTGCTCCTGTGAGAACTGGTACGTCACGAAGCTGTGATAGACACAGACGGTTTCCCGTGCCGGAGCTTCGGCTAGCGCGTCTGGCAGAAGTTCGAGCGCATCTCCGCGCCGAATGGGAAGGGTCTCCCGCGATGCAATCGCAATCGCCTGTTCCAGTCTTGCGAACCGAGAAACGTGATCTGGCCAAACGAGCGCTCTTAGCCAGTCGCGGTCGTCGCGGCTCGCTAGATCGACAGGATTACGTTCGAGTCCCAGTCGCGATGCCACCCGCGGAGCAAGTCCGTGCGGGGGCACGCGCTCTCCTCGCAATTCCGACTCGATGACCAATGTCGCCGCCGGGTCTCCGGACAATCCCGCATCATGTCCATTGCGCCGATATTCGATTGCGTACCGATCCCAGATGAGATTAAGGCCGGCGCTTGACCCCAATTCGATCAAGTGCAGCGGCTTCTCCTTCCTGCGCGCCAGTGTCTGAAACCCTGCGTGCAATACGGCCGATCGTCCAACCTCGTTTGTGTTTGTCACGCGCGACGCGATAAGCGGCGCGAGCTGTTCGCGATGGTTGGTGACAAAGTCCAAAAAGACCGGAAATGCATTGTCCAGGTCGCGCCTGGAGCTCCCGCCGCTGAGATTTGGATAGAACCGGCGCAGTTCGTGATTGCTGCCGCGCAAGAGCATGTAGTGCACTGCCGCATACAGCACGTTTGCCGGCGGCTGTCCCGCGCGCACATTGTAAGCCAGTTGCTTCAGTTCCTCGGATTGCGCGACCCCACGCGTAAATGCTTCATAAAGAGGGGCGTTGCCGCGGCGCGTTTCCGCGAGAAAGAATTCCCAGTAGTCGAAGGTTTCGCTCACTGGCCCTCTGGAAGCGGCAGGCCGGCCGCCGAGAACGCAGTGCGCTGCCGTACAGCTACGGTATTGCAACCAAAATCCGAGATTTCGGCCTCGAAGAGTTTGTGAAAGTTGAGCCGCGCCTGAAGGCGGATCAATGCGCCGCCGAGCCCGATCGCCGCACGATCCATAAACACAAATTCTCGAGGTGGCCGAATGCCGCCCAGTTCCCTGAGTTTCGCGTGTACATCATTTGCCTGCTTCAGGCCATATTCGGCCGCGGGAACACCGTCATCCACCAGACGCGCGCGATCATCCAGCAGCGGCGTAAAAATAAATCGCGCCCACATGTTCATGACGTCCACAAGTTCGGGCGTAACGGCGTGGAATCCCCATCCGCGATAGGCCTTTGCTGCCAGAACATCGTCCCTGTGTTTCAGGGCGCGGTAGAGGTCGACCACGCCTCGCACGAACGATGCCGGAAACGTGCGTATGCAACCGAAATCGAGAAGATTAATGCCGTGGTCAGCACGTACGGTGTAATTGCCGAGATGCGGATCCCCGTGAATAACACCGTACCGCGCAAAAGGGCGCCACCAGGCCCTGAAGAGTGCCGTAGCGATCCTGTTTCTGATAGCGAGAGGAGCGGTTACCATGTCAAGAAGAGACTCGCCTTCGAGCCACGTCATCGTGAGCAGACGCTTCGTCGTCAGCTTCATAAACGGTTCTGGCACAGCGACGTCAGGGCAATCTCCAAGCATCGTTCTGTAGAGGCGCATATGCGCCGCCTCGCGCAGGTAATCGAGCTCCTCTTTCAAACGTGCCTCGATCTCTTTGGCAATTTCGCGTGTGTCGATTGTACGGTCGAGGCCGCGCTGAATTCCAAGTGCTGTTTTTAACTGCCGCACATCGGATTCCACGGCGGCGGACATATTTGGATATTGCAGCTTGCACGCATAGTTTCTTCCGTCTTTGCCCACTGCGTGATGCACCTGACCCAGTGAAGCGGCCGCTGCCGCATTGCGGTCGAACGAACGGAATTTCTTCTCCCAATCCCGCCCAAGCTCTGTCGCCATGCGGCGGCTTACAAAGCCCGCACCCATCGGCGGCGCATTGGCTTGTAACTCGAGCAGCGGCGCTGCGACTTCCCTGGGAAGGGCGCCGGGCACGGTCGCCACGAACTGCGCCACCTTCATCACTGGACCGCGCAAATTTCCCAGGACTTTTGTCAAATCGGCAGCATTGGAGGCACTGAAAACGCGCGTGCCGCCAAGCGCGCGGCCTGCACCGCGGGCAGCCACCCCCGTCAGGCCGGCAGACACCCGCGCAAATCGCGTCAAGCGCCGCGCGAGTCCGTTTTCACGATCATTCTGCACAGATGAGCCGCCAACCCTTGTTTACCGTCGCTTAAACAAGTTTCGAGCTGTCCGCGAACAGCAACACCGCTCTGTGTTGTTGCAAAGCGGGACCGTGAAACCTGCTTTTTACCTTTCCAATGCGAAGATCGCCGCCTTATGACCCACACAATCCTCGTTGTCGATGATGACCCGGTGCAGCGACGCCTTCTGGAAGCAGCGATTACGCGTGCCGGAATGGCCGTCGCGAGCGCACCAGGCGGCCAACCGGCGCTGGACCTCCTTGGCGGTCCCAAGGCAGATCACTTCGCCCTAGTCCTTCTGGATCTCGTGATGCCGGACGTGGACGGCCTGACCGTCCTCTCCAAGGTCAAGGCGAGCCATCCGGACATTCCCGTGATCGTTCTCACGGCGAAGGGAGGCATCGATTCGGCAGTCGAGGCAATGCGAGGCGGCGCGAGCGACTTTCTGGTTAAGCCAGCAAGCCCCGAACGGATAACGGTCTCCATTCGAAATGCTCTCAAGATTGGAACGCTTGCGGGCGAAGTAAGCAGGCTGAAGAAGCGCGTGGACAACAGGCTCGACTTCAAAGATCTGGTGGGGAGCAGTGCCGAGATGCGGCAGGTCATTCGCCTTGGCCAGCGCGCCGCGCAATCCAACATTCCCATCCTGATCGAAGGCGAGTCGGGGGTCGGCAAGGAACTCATCGCTCGCGCCATTCAAGGCTCATCTGATCGCGCCGGCAGACCTTTCGTGACAGTCAACTGCGGGGCAATTCCGGAAAATCTCGTCGAATCGATCCTGTTCGGTCACGAGAGGGGTTCGTTTACGGGAGCCATGGAGAAACACCTCGGTAAATTTCAGGAAGCACATGGAGGCACACTCTTCCTGGACGAGATCGGCGACCTTCGCCTTGACATGCAGGTTAAGCTGCTGAGAGCTCTGCAACATGGCGACATTGATCCGATCGGATCGAAACGCTCGATCAAGGTCGACGTACGCATTATCTCGGCCACAAACCGGAATCTCGCGGAGCACACGCGCGAAGGCCTGTTCCGCGAGGACCTGTACTATCGGCTAAATGTCTTTCCGGTATACGTACCAGCCCTACGACAACGTCGCGAGGATATCGCCGAACTAACGCGGCATTTCGTTGCCCGGTTTTCCGCCGAGGAAAGCAAGTCGATTTGTGGCCTATCAGCAGAAGCCGCTGCATTGATCGAGAACTTCGACTGGCCCGGAAACGTTCGGCAGCTCGAAAACACGATATTTCGTGCGGTCGTATTATGCGACGGGGATATCCTCGATGTTTGCGACTTCCCGCAGATCGCGGCAGCAGCCGGGGTAGAAATCAGACCGCGTGCAGTGATGTCCCTGGGTCAACCGGTCCCGAGAGCGCAGCCGATCGATGAATTTGAGACGACACCGGTGCACGACGGACATTCAATCGCTGCAGTGAATGAGGCTGGCCACGTGCGCCGGCTCGAGGATATAGAGGCGCAGTTGATCCGCATGGCGATCGACCACTACGAGGGCCATATGTCCGAGGTGGCGCGGCGTCTGGGAATTGGACGTTCGACTCTCTATCGCAAACTCAAGGAATTCGGGCTTGAATCCATGGATCGCAACGAAGAGTTGATCGATCAGCCTGGGCTGCAAGCGACAACCTGACTTCTGTCAGCTGCGCATTCCCAGGGCGCCCAGATACAAATCCAGTATGGCTTCCTGCTCCTGTCGGTCGGCACGATCGAGCCGTCTCAGGCGCACGACCTGCCGCATGATTCGGGTGTCGAACCCGACGCCCTTCGCCTCGGAATAAATCTCGCGAATATCGGCTGTGAGCGCCGCCTTTTCCTCTTCCAGCCGTTCGATCCTCTCAATCAGGGATCTCAGCTGATCCTTCGCAAATGCCTTTGCCATTGACTATGCATTGGGATGGTGGAGCCGCGGTTGCGTTGTCGCAGATTACGACAAACCTCGCTAGCTGCCGTGATGAAGCTTCTGTGCGCGCTCAAAAGATGCTTTCTGCTCGGGGCTCGCCTCCTTCTGAAACTGCCGTTTCCATTCATCCGGGGGCATGCCGTACACGATTTCGCGCGCTTCATTCTTTGCGAGCGAAATTCCCCTGCCTTCCGCCGCTTCTTGAAACCAGTCTCCAAGGCAGTTCCGGCAGAAGCCTGCGAGTATCATCATATCGATGTTTTGCACGTCGCTGCGCTCGCGCAAGTGACTGACCAGTCGGCGAAACACCGCCGCCTCAATTTGCGTTTTCGTCGAGTCGTCCATCGGATCCTGCTCCCCGCTGTGGCAAATTCGCAAATGCCGCGTTTGACAGCATAGCCGCAATGGGAGAAATCGTCATTGCTCCGATGGTCGACGATCCTACCAATTGCATGCTTGGTCGTGAGTTCGCCGAGGTTGCGGCGAGCACCGCAGCCGCGATGCCGGGCTGATGCGACGCAACCGAAAAACCAAGATTGTGGCGACGCTTGGGCCTGCGTCGTCCGAACCCGAGCAGATCAAGGCGCTGTTTGAACAGGGAGCCGACGTATTCCGTATCAACATGAGCCACACGCCACGGCAGTTGCTCGCCAAGTTGCATGGCAGCGTGCGTGCGCTCGAGCGCGAGGATGGCCGCCCTATAGGCGTTCTTGTCGATTTGCAGGGACCGAAGATTCGTCTGGGAGCGCTTAGCGGCGGCGCCGTCGAGCTTCCGGCGGGGTCGCGCACAAAGCTCGTACTCGACAAGATCGCCCCGGAGAAGGACCTTATTCCGGTTCCCCATTCGGAGGTCTTCGCTGCTCTGAAACCTGGCGACAAGGTGCTCATCGACGACGGGAAGATCAGTCTGCAGATCGAGACTGTCAGCGGCAGCTCCGCGTCGGCGCTGGTTCTGACGGGAGGGACGGCGAGGGATCGTAAAGGCGTAAACCTGCCCGACACTGTCCTCCCAATCCCTGCGTTGACGGAGAAGGACCGCAGTGATCTCGATGCAGCGCTGAACCTCGGCGTGGACTGGATGGCGCTCTCGTTTGTGCAGAGGCCGGATGACGTTGCCGAACTGAGAAAGCTCGTTTCCGGGAAAGCCGCGGTGCTCGCCAAGATCGAAAAACCGAAGGCGCTCGACTGGCTGCCGGAAATTCTCGATCTGACGGATGCCTTGATGGTGGCGAGAGGCGATCTCGGCGTCGAACTGCCGCTTGAATCGGTGCCAATTCGTCAAAAAGAGATTACGCGCGCCGCGCGCCGCGCCGGTAAACCGGTCGTGGTAGCAACGCAAATGCTGGAATCCATGATTCAATCCCCGGCCCCGACGCGCGCGGAAGTTTCCGACGTCGCTACGGCGGTATTCGACGGGGCCGATGCTGTCATGCTTTCGGCTGAGACTGCGGCTGGAAAGTACCCGGCGGAAGCCGTCGTCATGATGAACCGGATCGTGTCGGCTGTGGAAGACTCGCCGCTTTTTCAGACGCTCATGGACACGCAACGAAGCGAGCCGGAAGAAACCACGCCGGACGCGATCATGGCGGCCGTCCACCAAGTGACGCATACGATGCACGCCCGTGCAATCGTAAGCTGGACCAAGTCGGGATCCACTGGATTGCGCGCGTCGCGCGAACGTCCGGAAGCTCCAATTATCGCGCTCACGCCCAACATCGAAACCGCGCGCCGACTATCGCTCGCGTGGGGACTGCACTGCGTCCTGACCGACGACGCGCACGACCTCGACGACGTTGTCGAGCGTGCAGCCCGGATTGCCCAGTCGGAAGGATTTGCCAAGCAGGGCCAACGCATTGTGGTAACCGCGGGTGTACCTTTGGGTACGCCAGGTGCAACCAATCTGTTGAGGGTGGCCTTTGTGGGCGGACGCTAGATCCGTTCACCTTCCACATCGCGGGAAAGCTTTTGCACTTCCTGGTCCAAACCCGCAAAATGACGATCCAGCGCCATGGCCCGCCGCATGATCGCCAGGGCATCCCGTTTGTCACCGTATTCCGACAGGATTGCACCCAGCTCCGCCAAGGCCGCGAACTGGCGCGGGTTGAGCGTAACCGCCTTGTGAAAACTGATGATGGCGCCTTCGTCATCTCCGGCAACGGCTTGAAGCCTGCCCCGCTGATGCCATCCTTCCGCGTACTCGGGTGCTATTTGCGTGACGAGTTCCAGGATTCTTCGCGCAGCGTCAGCGTCACCGTCGGCCAACGCGGCAGCGGCTCTCGTCATCAACAGGTCGACGCTTGCGCTTCCCGATTCCAAGAACAGTGTGAGGATTTTTTCCTCGACCGGTCTTGCCTCTTCGGGCGATGAGGCTTTTGCGAGTTGACCGAACAGCACTTCCAGCTCGGGCGGCTGGCGCGGCACGATGTTCTTGACTGGCCTGGGCTCTGGAGAGGCTCCGGCGATCGAAAGAATGGCGACCGAAAGGGCAAAAAGGAGAGTGCGCATGCTACCCTCAGCAAACAAGCACTGCCGCACAATCGAGTACGTACGGCGCGCGCGAGGGTTCCCTCAAGCAAAAGAGCAGCAGTGCCAGATGGACAGACGTTTTTGCGAAGGGTTCAGCCCTGGCGGGCCTTAAAGCGCGGATTCTTCTTGTTAATGACGTAGGTGCGTCCGCGTCGCCGGATCACTCGACAATCCTTGTCGCGTTTTTTCAGCGAGCGCAGAGAATTACGAACTTTCATGGCTTAACCTTCAAAGACCGGGGCGCCTGCGGCCAAAAAGAGCCGCGGAACCTAGAGATGTGATTTTGCGCTGTCAACCGATGCCGAGCTTATGTTAACGCCAAATGCCGAAGGAGTTATCGCTTTGGTGAGGCAATTTGCCGTGCCGCTCGCGGGTCTCGCCTGCCTTGTGCTGGTCGCCGTCAGGCCCGGTCCCGCTGCCGCGCAAGAGATGACGAACGCTTATTCGCAGGCACAGATCCAGGACGCAAAATTCCGCAGCTTTATCGCCGAGTTCCGAACACGCGCCGTTCAAGCTGGCATTGAACCACAACTGTATGACAGCGCGACGGCGGCGATCGTCAGGAATGCACGCGTCGAGGGACTGAATCTGGAACAGCCCGAGTTTGTGAAGCCGATCTGGGAATATCTGGCTTCAGCAACATCGCCGGAACGTATTGCAACCGGTCAGCAGCTTCTTGCCACCGACAAAGACATGCTGGATGCGATTGAATCGCGCTTTGGTGTACAGCGCGAAATTCTGGTCGCCATATGGGGACTCGAGAGCGACTATGGCAGGCAGATGGGAAGCTTCAATATCTTCGAGGCATTGGCAACGCTTGCCTATGATGGGCCGCGCGGGGATTTCGGCCGTCGCGAATTGCTCGACGCTTTGCGCATTGCTCAACAGGAACATTTCCAACCCAATGAAATGACATCGTCCTGGGCGGGTGCATTCGGACAGACGCAGTTCGTACCGTCAGCTTTTTTACGCTACGCAGTGGACGGTGATGGCGACGGCCGAAGGGATCTTTGGCGCTCGCCGGCCGACGCGCTGGCCTCCGCTGCCAACCTTCTCCTCCAGTCGTCATGGGAGCAGCGTGCGCCCTGGGGATATCAGGTAAGCCTTCCCGAAAACTTTTCCTACGAGAGCGCGGATCTCAGTAACGTACAGGCCATAACGGCTTGGCGCAATCTTGGGGTGCGCGCCAGGGCGGGATGGGAACTGCCTGTCAGTAATGCGCGAGCGTCGATTTATCTTCCCGCCGGCGCCGGCGGCCCGGCCTTTATCGTCTTCGACAATTTCAAGACGCTGCTCAAGTACAACAATGCGGCGTCTTATGCGCTGGCGGTATGTCTTCTGGCAGACAGCTTGAAAGGATACGCTGCGATTGCCGCTCGATGGCCGACAAACATGTTGCCGCTCTCACGGCCCGAGAGCGTTGCCCTGCAGACGAACCTCGCCAGGCTTGGTTTCGACCCCGGCTCTGTCGACGGCATCCTGGGTCTGCAATCGCGCAAGGCGGTGCGCGCCTATCAGAAATCGCGCGGGCTCGTTCCGGACGGTTACGCTTCGGAGCCCTTGCTCGCACGGATCGAGCAGGAGCCTGCCGAACGCTAAGCGCCCGGCGCATCGCAAGAATTTGTTGGCTGTTCGATCGGGAATTATCTAAGGAGGGCGGTCCACGGAAGGCGGTCCACGCCGCAAGACAAAGGCGAAAACAGAATGAAACTCACTGTTGTTGTCTCAGGCGTGCTTCTTTTCGCGGTGGGTGTAGCTTCTTCGGCGTTCGCGACCGGAGATACTGCGGTCGCGCAAAACTATCACATTACGAAAACCATCCCCTTGGGGGCGCCGGACCGGTGGGATTATTTGACCTTCGATCCGGCGGATGGACGAGTTTATGTGTCTCACGGCGACCGCGTGACCGTCGTCGATGGAAAGAGCGGAGAAGTAATTGGCCAGGTCGAAGGGCTCCCTGGTGGAACGCACGGTATTGCGATCTCGCGTGCAACAAATCGTGGATATACGGACGACGGACATGCGGGAATCGCCGCGTCGTTTGACCTGAACACCCTCGCCATCGTGCACCGGATCGATGCTGCGCCTGACGCGGACGGGATTCTTTTTGATCCGGTCAGCGGGCACATCTTCGTGATTGACGGCGATTCCGCGAAAGTAACGGTTATCGATCCGAAAACCGATCAGGTTGTAACGAATATCAACGCGGGCGGAGGGCTGGAGTTCGGCGCGGTCGGCGATGCGGGCAGGATTTACGTCAATGGCGCCGAGAAGAACGAAATCGTCCGTATCGATACGGCGAGCAACCGGGCCGACGCTCACTGGCCAATGCCCGGCTGCAAGAGTCCGGCCGGCCTTTCGATAGACCATGCGGCGCACCGGCTCTTCTCAAGCTGCAGAAACAAGGTTCTCGTGGTGATGAACTCCGACGACGGTTCTATCGTCGCGACGCTTCCGATTGGCGAAGGGACCGATGCTGCGGCGTTTGATCCCACTCGACACCGGATTTTCAGCTCGAACCGAGAAGGAACTCTGTCGGTGATCGCAGAAGAATCGCCGACCCGTTATGTGCCGCTACCCGCCGTTACGACTGAATTCGGCGCCCGCACCATGACGCTCGATCCGCAAAGTGGACGCGTTTTTCTGGTCGCGGCCGATTTCACGTTGAACCCGAATGCCGCACAATCAGATCCGAGGCACCGGTACAGCGTGAAACCAGGAACGGTCAGGTTGCTTTTTCTCGATCCGACGGACGGCCCACACTGAAATACTCAAATCCTGCTTCGGCCATCTGTTGAGGGCGATAGATATTCCGCAGATCGATCATAAGCGGCCGTTTCAGAAGAGCCTTCGCCCTGACTAGATCGAGTGCGCGAAATTCGTTCCACTCTGTCAGGATAACGACGCCATCGGCCCCTCGGATCGCTTCGTAGGCATCGCTGCAAAGATCGACGTCCAGAAGTTTGCCTGCCTCACGACCTCCCTCGGGATCATAAGCGCGGACCTTCGCTCCTTCTGCTCGCAGAACGGGAATAATGGCAAGGCTCGGCGCCTCGCGCATATCGTCGGTATTGGGCTTGAATGTGAGTCCAAGCACCGCGACCGTTTTGCCGTCCACGCCTCCAAAGGCGCCGATGATTCGCCGTGCCATTTCTCGCTTGCGTGCTTCGTTGACGGCAACGACAGTTTCCACAATTCGCGCCGGCGCTCCCGCTTCCTGCGACGTCCGCACGAGGGCAACCGTATCCTTTGGAAAACACGAGCCGCCGAAACCGGGCCCGGCATGCAGAAATTTTGATCCAATTCGGCCATCCAGACCGATGCCCCGCGCCACGTCCTGGACGTCGCCGCCCACTTTCTCGCAAAGATCGGCCATTTCGTTGATGAACGTTATCTTGGTCGCGAGAAAAGCGTTGGCGGCGTACTTGATCAGCTCGGCAGTTTCCCGGCCGGTGAACAGAATGGGCGTTTCGTTGAGGTAGAGCGGCCGGTACACTTCCCTGATGACATTTCGTGCATTTTCAGTATCGCAACCGACGACTACCCTGTCGGGCCGCAAGAAATCTTCAATGGCCGATCCTTCGCGAAGAAATTCCGGGTTGGAGGCGAAGTCGAAATCGAATTCCGCACCACTCCGGCGGACGATTTTTTCGATTTCACGACTTGTTCCTACTGGCACGGTCGATTTCGTGACAAGTACGGCCGGCCGCACAACCGAGCGAGAGATCTCCTCCGCCGCGGCAAAAACGAAACTCAAATCGGCATGGCCGTCTCCGCGGCGGCTCGGTGTACCGACTGCAATAAATATTGCCTCAGCATCCTTCACGGCCGCAGCCAGATCACAGGTGAACGAAAGTCTTTGCGCTTTCACATTTGAGCCGATCATTTCTTCCAGACCAGGCTCAAAGATCGGCACGCGGCCCGCATTGATATCGGAAATTTTTCCGGCATCGGAATCCACGCAAGCGACATGATGACCGAATTCGGAGAGACACGCTGCCGACACCAGACCCACGTAACCTGTTCCAACCATGGCTATACGCATCGGTCAGGACTCCGGAATCTCTGGGTTATTTGGACGAGAGGTGGCTTCGGGTGCAAGGGAACTCACCCCGACCCGTCAGCGGCTGTCCTGACACTCAACACCGGTGTGACCCAACGGCCGCTTAACCGCTCAACCACAGGAACGGCCGATCATCCGCCCGATGAGCTCCGTGGCGGAATTGCCGAATCAGTCTGGGGATTGACCGAGAACCAGGTCCAAATCTATTGCCGGAACAGAGGAATTGGCCTTAACTCCATGGGCGGAGCCGTCTCCGCCGTAACCGCTAGTAACCCACAATGGCATTTTGTTCGTTCGCAAGTTTGAACCTCGACGAGTTCATCGAAAAAGAATCGGCGCCCGACGATCTCTGGATATTCATTCACATTCCAAAGACGGCCGGATCATCGTTCGCGTCCGAGCTGTCCGAGTTGCGGCGACCCTACCGCAACATCCATGTTGACTATGAGGACAAGACAACGCCCCACGACTTAAAGCTGGATAGGGCTGTCGATCAATTCATTCAGGACAATCGTACGACACAATTTCGCGCCTGTTCCGGCCACTTCACCATGCGACATGTTCTCAGGCTGCGGCAAACAATCCCGCGTTCCAGGGTCATATCCATTCTCAGAAATCCCGTCGAACGCGTTATTTCGGATTTTCGTTATGCTCGAACACCGGCTCATCCACCTTACAAGGAGGTCATCAAGGAGTTTCCGACAATCGAGGCCTATGTGGATGCTCCCGCGAGTCAGAACAAAATGTTCAAATTCCTTTCACCCGACCCGGACATCCGGATGGCGGAGCTGTTTGATTTTCTCGACGAATCGGTTTCATTTATCGGGTTGATGGAAATGTACCCAATGTCCTTTAACATTGTAATGCGATTGTTCGGACTCAATCAGCTTCCAACCTCGCATAAGCGAAAGACCGAACCCACCAAGCACAACCAGGTCATACGGACACCCGAACTGCTTGCGAGAATAAAGGAGGCCAATGCTCGCGATTTTGCCATTTTCCGATTTGTCAAGGAGCGGCTCTTATTGCGTCGCGAACAGTGGCTTGCCAGCAGGGGAGCGCGCTCACTAAAACTTGCCAGCAAGTAAGCGCAACGCGAGTCTGTCCTTCCCGGAGAATCCCTGATGGTCGAGCAGACAGGTGCGGGCAAACAGGGCCAAGCGGCCCGCGCAGCAAAAAGTGCGCGGCGCAAAATCTACATTGGCGAAAGGCTGCCCGCCGTGTCGGCGGAGATGAAATCTCTTTCCGACGAGAGGAAAGAACTCCTTGAAAAGCGCAAGCAGGCGCAACCCGACGAGCGGAAGCTGACCAATCGACGATGGAATTTTCTGATGGAGCGCCTGGATGTGTTACGCCTCGAGCGCGCGGCGCTGATTGACGAACGCGACGGTGGGCCATCGCAGCCGACGGTAGCAAAACGAAAGAAGAATTCGTCCGACTAGGAAAAACAGGTTCCCCGCGGGATGCTCTAGTTAGTTGCCGAAGGTCAGTTCGGAAGGAATTTCCGCCGGGCCGTCGATCAATGGGACATTGAAAGCTTTCTCAAGGCCCTTGAGGAAGCATTCATTGGTAATCGGGCGGGCCATCGTCTTCCGGATTTCCTGTGCCCGTCTCCTCGTTGCACTGCGGCTGATCTTTTCGGCAAGGTCAACATAATCGCCAACCCGGAAATGAAGGCCGTCGATGTCGGCACGCACTTTCTCGGCCATCCCCCCTATATCGGAGACAATGAGCGGCACGTTAGCAGCAAGCGCTTCCTGTATCACCACCGGCGAATTCTCCCACCAGATTGAAGGTACAACAATCCAGTCGCAGCGACTCATGAGTCGATAAACGTCTGACGAAGCATAGCGGCCCGCGAACAGCAGGCTAGGCCCAAGGGCATCAATCGTCGCTTTGAGCTCTGGAAAGAATTGCTCGATACGCTCGCGGGTGACTCCATAAATGTAGACGACAAAATCCGACGTTCGTGTCTTGGCGATCGCCGCCGCTTTGATCAGAACGTTTATACCCTTGAAACCTGTCACCTGGCCAAAAAACGCGAACCGGCGTTGCTCGAACTCGCCGACCTCTCTTGGATAATCCGAAACGGCGGTTTCTGCTCTGCGGTCCAGAACGTTTTCAAGAACCATTCCTTTTGTTTTGTCCAGTCCCCAGGTCTCAAAACGGTTTCTGATGAATTGGCTGGGGTATATATAAGAGTCCATCAGTTGAAATACCGACAGGTATGCTCTGCGCCGGCGCTCTATCGACTGGACGCTCCTGTCGGGGAAACATCCGTTGCATGCAAGCCGGTCGTAGCGACGGCACAATTCACCGGTCGTGCGAACCATTTGTCCATGGTTGATGCAGATGGCAAGCATTTCGTGCAACGTGAGGACAAAACGAACTCCCGGAAAACGCCGCTTCATGCGCACCATGGTATTGAGTCCAATATGCCAGCAGTGATGAAAATGTACAATATCAGGCTCATGCCGATAAACCAGTTCTATCAGATCCGTGACGCCCTGATTGTCTTTCCAAATCTCGTGAACCATATCGTAGTCATTGATGGCAAAAATTCCCTCGTTGCTGTTGACCATCTCTACGGCAGGCGCGAATTGGCTGTTCGGTCTCACGACTGCGCCGGCTAGGAGCACGTCGATTCCGTGTTCGCGGAGGAGATCACATTCCCGCTGTGCCGCAATTTCTCCACCCCCAAAGCTGTATCGTGGCGACGCGTGGGCCAGAACGGCCACGCGGGGAGATGACCGCCCGCTCAAGATTGTCACTCCAGATCTCCACTTCGGAGCATCATCAGCATATGCCGATCGAAATGCTGGAAAGCCCTGAGTGGCCAGCCCAGACTGGAGCAGGGAACCGCGTAAAGATCGTCCGCCAACGACGGGATATGGTTATCGGACACCAACGGCGTCGGGATTCCCTGTTTGGGGCTGCCCGCAAAAGCACATTGCAGTTCGCGCCACACCAGGGGTCCCCCGGCGCCCGTCGCGTAGTTCGCGAGCTTCCAAAAAAAGAGAAGCTCTTCGGAAGACGAAAGTTCGAAGGTAACGACAGGCAATTCGGTGACACCACCATCATCGATATGTAGGCTGTACGGCGCCGCTGCCGATGCAAACGAAACCGACATCCCTGGCTCCAGAGATCGCAGCAACGCGTCAAATTCGCCTGCTGTTATCGGCTCTAAAACTTCGCTGCCGCCAAAATCTTCGATCAAAGCAAGCGGATCGATTGCGGGAGAGATAGGCCTGCCTCGCCATGACGGCAGCAGCAAATAAATGCGATCAAAATATTTCTTCCAGTTTTCGGCGGTGGCCATAACCAGTGTGAGGCCAAACATATCGACGACATCCGTGACAATCAGCACCGAGCGAACGGACGATCGGAGGCCGGTGGATGGCACCTTCGGAGCCGCGTACCTGAGATCCGCCAGAAGGCACGAACGTGCCATGGCGAGGGTTTCACAGACGTTGTCGGTCCAGCGCGCAGACAATCGCATGAGATGCTCGGTTTCGGCGGGCGTTCCCATGGCTTCGGAACGGGGCCTCAAGCACCAATGGTGAAGTTTCTCCTGTATAATGGCCGCAACCTCAACAGGCATCCGAGGGTCCTCAACGCCGTTGAAGTCATACATGATCACGACGTGGTTATCCCTAACGGAATGGCTTACGGGCAACAGCCGTCCGCCCGCATTCGCACCGTTGGTCAGGCGATGAATGCAGAGGCTGCCGGGATCCTGAATCCCTGCCTGCATCACCAGACAGACAAATCTGTCTTCGGCGGAAGGCAGCCAGTTCAAAAAAAACTCGCGACGAGCCAGTTTTCGAATCTGCTCCAGGACATGTGCATGCGCAGCCATATCCCCGGAATTTGTGGAACGCAGGATATCCGCAAGCGCGAGCAACCGATGCGCATCCATTGCGGCGACCGCGTGCGCGAGCGATGTCGTTTCGAAATTGGAAATTGCCAGCGCCGCGCTCATTTTTTCCGAGCGACACACCAGTCGCAGAATGGGAGGGCGCGTGCGCCAGCGCAAAGCGAGCATGGCGTTTATCTCAACTCCCGACGAGCGCAATGCGGTTCGCGGAAGTGCCTCTGCAGCTACGACTTCCACGCCTTCCGTGTTGGTCCGGAACAACAGCGAGTCGGGCGACCCAAAATTTGTCAGCGCGATATCGAGAATACACAGTCTGGCTGATTCGAACATGAACGCATTCGCGACGACCACCCGCGCCCTCGTAGGAGATGCTGACAGATCGGCCATCAGAGCAAACCCAGCCGAAGACAGGAAAAAGTGTACGTCGCGTTCGCCAGCGGCGGCAAAAAAACGAGTATTCTTATGTCGTGAAATTCGTCACTAATTCCCGGAACCGCACGTCCCAGCGAAGCGATGTCGGTGACGTGTAAGGTTCCCCCCTCTATATCATATTTTGCAAGTTCGGTGAATCTTGGTTCGATCTCACGTCCGTGCGCCTTGACCGCAAACAGAAGGTGCCCGGTGGCGTTGCTCGACAACTCGATGTTAATCGAAAGCGAATTCTTCGTAATAATTTCGGCGCGTGCCAGCAAAAATTCGAGTGTTAGCCAACCGGACTGGAAAGCGGCGCCCGTGGAGATTGTGAAGGCATACGAGCGATCGTCGCTGCCGCTGTCGGCGCGGAGGTGCTGGCGCACCTGTACCGGGGCTTTTTTGGCGAATCCGAGCCACACTCCGGGAATCAGAGGTTCGTAAGCATTTGCGTTCATGTGCTCAGCGACGCAAAATGGCGTATTGGAAAGACCCCTGCAGGTTTCCGCCACGCGGTCCCCACTGTCAGGCACCAGTGACTCGAGCTGCGCCATCAAAAGATCGATCTGTTGCTGGACGGCTTTCAGCCCCCTGATAATGTCAAGCACGAACTGCCCCTTTTGCGCGCCTACCGACCCTAGATTTTCCAGCCTAGCACACGGCTTTGGTTCCCGTTAAGGGCCTTTCTGACCCCGGCTAAAGGCCGGACGGTTTGACATGAACGGTAGAACGGTATCGAAGCTCGCACTGGCGCAGGCAGTTGCCCCGGTTCCTTCCACGCGGAAGAAGAAAGGTCGACGGAGATGACCGCGGTTGAAATCACCGCCGCAATCTGTACGTACAAAAGGCGGGAGATGCTTCGCGGAACCCTCGCCAGTTTGGCAAATCAGAGTCTCGAAGCAGAGCGCTACCGGGTGATAGTTGTCGACAACGAACCTGGGGAGGCAAGGGAAAAGTATGACGGTCTGGAGTCGTTCCGCAATGTTCACTGGCTAAAGGCGCCCTCGGCCGGACTGTCGAACGCACGTAATCTCGCGATGTCGGTATGCACCACCCCGCTGATCGCATTTCTGGACGATGACGCGATCGCGTCACGCGATTGGCTGAACCAGATCGCATCCGCATTTCTGGAACTGGGCGAGCGTATTTTCGTGATAGGTGGGCGCGTCGAGCCGCTTTGGCTCGCGCCGCGCCCGGCGTGGCTTCCGGACGAATTGCTCGGGCATTTGTCCCTGGTTGATCGAGGCAGCGCGCGGCGGCTGCTTGACCCGCGTGAATGGATCGCCGGGACAAACATGGCATTTCGGACCGAACAACTCAAAAGTATCGGCGGATTTTCAACGAGGTTCGGACGCTGCGGCGGTGAGGAGGTCCTTCTTTCCAATGACGAGAATGATGTTATTGCGCGGTTAAGGGCGCGCGGCGGGGATGTGGGATACGTTCCGGGGGCGGTGATACAACATTTGATTACGCCGGAGCGACTGACGCAGAGCTGGCTTCGACGGCGGGTG
>Ga0070734_10003022_pt1 | contig 18680 bp, 16 predicted proteins | sample Coa_R1_8_FD_66444 | JGI IMG/M metagenome (GOLD analysis project Ga0070734, IMG submission 66444) | Surface soil microbial communities from Centralia Pennsylvania, which are recovering from an underground coalmine fire - Coalmine... | ecosystem: Environmental > Terrestrial > Soil > Unclassified ... | reverse complement strand
GGCGGCAGCAATGGCGGGCTGCTGATGGGAGCAGCGCTCACGCAGCGTCCCGACTTATTCCGGGCCGTGGTATGCCAGGTGCCGCTGCTCGACATGCTACGCTACCAGAAATTTCAGATCGCGAAATTGTGGATTCCCGAGTATGGCTCCTCCGACGATCCCCAGCAATTTGACTGGCTCTATGCCTACTCTCCCTACCAACACGTGAAGGCAGGTACCGTTTACCCGGCAACTTTATTGATGACGGCCGACAGTGATACGCGCGTCGATCCCATGCACGCAAAAAAGATGACGGCGCTGCTGCAAGCGCAGGCCGCGAATGGGCCAGACCGTCCTATCCTGCTGAAGGTCGATACAAAGGCGGGTCATGGCGCCGGAAAGCCGGTGGGCAAGCAAATCGAAGAGAACGTGGATGTGTGGAGCTTTGTGTTTTGGCAGTTGGGAGTGCAATAGCCATTCTTATCCACATCAACCGCTGTGCGCGATCAGAGGCCAATGGCAACAAAGCGTTGTGCGGGAACTTCTATATTTGCTCAGTGACCTAGGCCGACGCAACCCATGGAATAGCGGAAACAACGGAAACAACGGGACAACGGGACAACGGACCTCCGACGGCTGATCTCAATGCGTTCCTCGTTATTTCGTTTCGCTCGTAGATACAGGAGATGAAGGATCGACCGTCAGTGGCTGAGTGAAGCGAAAGCTCAACTTGCGCTCAGCATTAAACCCCACCTCTTTCTTGCCGTTCGAATAGGCCGCCGTGGCTCCTCCAACGGCTCCCACGGTAGAGCTGGCGAGTCCGCCTTTGGCATCGCCCATCAGTGCGCCGAGCAGAGCGTTGCCGCCGGTGCCGCCCCCGCTATAGGCGAGGCTGCGATTCTTGAAGGAGCCGCCTTCCACAAAGATGCTGGAAGTTTGAATCGGAATTTCTTTGCCCTTCAGGGTGAGGGAAGAGAGTGTAAGCCGCAAATAACCGCCGTCATGCACATGACCAGACTCCCGGGCAGCGACGACGCGCCCGCTAACTTTTGCACCTTGTGGAGCGACCATGCGGCCATCCATCTCCAACGGCTCGTCCATGACCGCCTCGAAGGTTTGCCCGGTCTTTGCAGAGGAGCTTGAGAGAGGCCGCAGAAGATGGACATAGATCGGCGTATCCTTCGGTATGCTCAGCTCTCCTTCATTCGAGAAGGGCAATTGAGCCCCCCCATTTTCCGCAGAATCCGTTGGGGGGCGGCTGACGCCGCATCCAATGGCCAGTGCAAACAGAATTGGCAGGGCCATGCAAAAGAAGTGTTTGCGCCGATAGCCCATTTTTCGACCAGATGTTTCCAGGAATTGAATCGTGGTGCGGCTTTTCCTACGAGGAAAGGCCGCCCGGAAACTCATCTGCCAGGATATGGCAGGTTGAAAAACGGGGTAGAGTCTCATGAGTCCTCCTCGGAGAGCAGTCGGGGGACACCGCAAAAGCTGATATTGCACGACCAGGGCCAAGCGAGGCTGCGTTTTTTCAGTTACTTAGGCGAGCAGCCTACTCAGCCTGAGATGTAGTTTTTACCTGATCCATTCCATTCTGACCAGTTAATCCTGAGTAACCGAAGTCTTTATGGATTTCCGCTGCCACTGGAGACTTCGGTAACCTGAGCGCTCGGCTCAGGCTGTATCACCACGCCATCGAAGGCCGTGGCTGCGATTACCCGTCCATGCAACGTACGGAGGTCGCGCAGCAGCCAACCGGAGTCGGTTCTATGCCAGGAGCGGCCATTGTCGGCGCTTTCAAAGACACTGGTCGAGGCCGAGCCTACGGCCAGCAGACGATGGTTTTCCTCATCGAAACGAATGGCAATGATGTTGGAAAGAGGCAAAGTGCCCATATACTGCCAGGAATCGCCGGCATTGGTACTGCGGAAAACCCCTTCGCGCGCGCCTAGCCAGATGACGCCATTGCTGTCTACAGTGACCGAGTTGACCGCACTGATAGAGCCGCTCAACGTGCCCGTAAGCCAGCTTTCGCCGCCGTTCACCGAGACCCACACCGAGTGGCGTCCAGCGGCCACCACCATGCGATCCAGCAGGCTCACGCCCACCATCTCTTTGATTCCATAGATCGGACCGCCGCGCCATGTCTTGCCTTGGTCGGTGCTGATCAGTAATCCGATTGAGGTGGAGGCAAACCACCTTCCGGGGCTCAGTTCTAGGCCTGTTACACGAGCATTGAGCTCTTCTCGTCCTTCTGAAGCTGGTTTTGAGGAAGTTAAGCCCGATCTTGAGGCGGCGGTACTTCTGCCAGTGTGCAGGCTGCTCGTGGCAATCTCGACGGTATTCAAAGGCTGCCATCGGACATTTTCCTGGCCTGGGGCAGGAGAGAGCTGAAAGATTCCGCGGTCGGTGCCGGCCACGATTGTGCCGTTCTGCGCCTGCCTCAGCACAAACACATCGCGTCCATCCAGGCCTTCGCTCATCTGTTTCCAGCTTTGTCCGTTGTCGCGCGAAACAAACACGCCTCCAAACTCTTTGTCGTTCAAAACGCCTGCATACAGGATGGAGCCGTCGTTGCGGTCCACCAGTAGCGCCGCCACCTGCCGGTGGGCAAAGCCGCGATTGGAGGCTGCAAACATCGCTCCCGCGTCATTGCTGGCCAGCACGCCGCCCCGGTCAGTTGCCATGAGGATTCGCGCGGTATTGCGTGGATCAAGCAGGATATCGTTGACAACAACATTCGCGCCGGTCACGCGCTTCCATGTGGCGCCCGCATCGCCGGTCTTCCACAAGCCCTCGGTCGTGCCCGCATACACCACCCGATGGTCGGCGGGGTCCATCCGCAACACACGCGTGCGCCTTGCGGAGAACGGGATGCCTTGAATCTTACGGAACAGCTCCCCGGCAGATTCGCTCTTATAGATGCCCGAGCAAGCACTGGCGTAGACGGTCGACGGATTGGCGGAATCGATAATGATGGAGAAGACGTCCGAATCGTCAATGATGCCTTTCTTGATGCTGTGCCAATGCTGCCCGCCATCTTCCGTTTTCCACGGAAGATGGCGCGTTCCCGCATAAATCACGTCTGCATTGTCCGGGGCCACGGCCACCGATTCTATGTTCTTGATCTCCGCATGATTTTCCGGCGAGATGCGTTCCCATGTTTCGCCGCTGTCGCGGGTGCGGTAGACGCCATCGCGGGAGCCGGCGACCAGCGTCTTGGGGTCCGACGGAGCGATGGTGAGAGAACGCACGGACTTGCCATGCATCGCGAGTAGGGTATTCCAGGTCTTGCCGCCGTCTCGGGTGCGAAACAAGTCGCCGTTGGAAGACTCAATGCTCCATGCGGCTACATACATGGTCGCCGGATCGGAGGGATCGATCGCAATTCTGTCGAGAACAAGGTCTCTTGAATTGCCCAATTGGGCATAACGCGTCCAATTCGCCCCGCCGTCCACTGAAAGATAAAGACTGCCTGCGCTCGTACCAAGAAAGATGCGATCCGGATCTTTGGGGTCGTGCGCCAGGCTGCGCACATCGCCGCCGTCGGGGCCTAGAGTCCGCCAGGGCTGTGCGCTGGCCAGGGCAGCGACTGATAAGAGAGCGGCAAGCGCAAGCCATCGGCGCCATCGCGCTGCCGCGTCAACGCGTCGTGAAAACTCGGGCTTTATACTCTGCCCCCGGCAAAGATGAGTCTTTCCCATTGGATACACCATCTTGAAAAAATCGCTTAAAAATCGAAGGGTTTGCTTTTTCCAAGCATACTACGCCCACCCTCGCCCCGCTCCAAACTCCCTTTCGTAATCCATTCTCAGGGAGGAAAGCGAGAGAAAAGAAAGATGAGGGTGACATGCCGGAAGCGGCAAAAACAAGTTACTGAAGAAGCCGAACCTCTGAAGTCAACAAGCTACGCTGTTGAAAGGAGGCTTCTCGAAACGCTCCCTGAAACAGCTCCTCAGGGGAAGGTCGCCTTTTCGAGGTAAATCGCTGATGTTTGTATCTCGTACAGATGTGTGGACTGAATGCTGCTGACAGCGCATTTATAATGCTACTCACCGCTTAAGGTTCAGAGTCCCCAATGATGCCAAGAAGTCATATCACGAATGGGCCGCGTGGGATGGAGCTTTTGGTTCCACCGTTGAAGGGGGAGAGCCGGTTCCTAGTCGTTGTATTTTCTGCGTGGATGCTGGTAATACTGTGTTTTTTTGCGTTCGCCTTCCGTCACGCGCCCGTTGAGGTCCGTTCCATTTTGTACAGCATAGCTGTAGTGACTTGGCTGGTGATGTGTGGATTTTGTTGGCTCCAGGATCTCTCTAAAGCGCCTACCCGAATATGTCTTGAACCGGAGTGCATCGTTGTCACGAGCAAGCGGTTTGGATTCAACCGGACGCGGACGATGAATTCGCGGTTTGTCAGTAACTTACGAGCCCACTATCTTCACAATGGCGGCGAATTTGCTGACAGCATAGTGCCGGGAATCGCTATCAACTACCGTGGCAGAGAACATCGCCTGATTTGCGACATTTCTGAGGAAGAAGCTGGATACCTGGTGAACGAAATCAAAAAGTATTATCAAAATCTAAATATTTCACTCACAGGCTGATTAGTTCCGCTGATTGCTTCAATTGCCAAGCTCGGGTCGAATAGGAACGTCGCAAGGGTGCTAAGCAATCGCGTTCTCTTTCCCTGATCACGGCTGAAGTTCCCCCCAAAAAATTCCGGCCTTCATTTGCCGTATGCATGAGCCCTGTTGCTTGGTAGTACGTGTTCGCCCAGATTTCCTGCTCGTAGTTGTATCCGAACAGGGAGGCAGGTTTGGATCCCCCAAATGCTGCCGCGAGCATTTCAGCTAAAAATCAAGAAGAACGAACTCGCAACGAAAACTCTCAAAGCCTATTTCCACAAGTCGCGCAGATGTCGTCCGGTGTCTAACAAGATTAGGTTAGCGACTTCGAAACGTGGCGTGCAGGGCATGCTCGTATCGGAAATCTTTTTTATGACTCGAATGGGATCGATACTGAGGAAGTTGCTGAGCTGGCTTGTCATGATACTCGGCCTGTTCATCGGATTTCTTCTGCTTGTTCGATTCGGGAAGATAGATCCGCCGTTTGACGACGCTCCGCCTAGCTGGCGTGTCCTCTGGATGTCTCTTATGGGCTGTACGCTTCTTCTGGCGGGGGTGTTTCTAGTCGGCTCCATCACCGCGCTGCGAAATCGGAAACAAGCGGGGCTCATTTTTCTCATCCTCATGCCGGTTGCGGTTTTTGGGCTTTCCTATCTGACGGCAGAATATGGGCTCTCGCGCCCAGATGGCAGTGAGGGGTTCGAGGCTCCGGAGATTCCCGCTGCCATTGGGTTAACCGTTGTTTTCTTCCTTCCGGTTTGGACTGGGCTGCTGGCAATTCGGGGCCGAAGGCGAGTGCGCTATCTGTTTGCTCTCACACTGGGACTTGCCGGGCTTGTGTTTCGTTTCTCCCATTGGACCAAGGCGCTCTTGCCCTCCTTGGCTGGATGGTCGCCGTTGTTTCTATTATTCGGATTGTTTTGGCTGGAGACAAGCGTCCGCGGTTGGCCGCCCCTCCTTCAACCCCGCGAGCGTTCGTTGCTGGGGCGTGCGGGAGTTCTGGTCCTTACTGGGATGGTCGTCTTGTGCGCAGATCTGGCTGTGACGTTAGGGCTCTCGGCGTTGGAATCGTCCCTCTTTAGCCCAGATTGCAACGGTAAGCCGCCGATGGTGCGCCCTGAATCCGCGTACCATGCTGTATTTACCGCGCGGGTCGTCTTTGTAGGGCGATCGCGGCCTGAACGAATCTTTGGCAATCCGGAATTGCCGCAATATGGGGATTCTCGCCGGGGAGAGTGGGGCGTTGGCGCTATTCAGGAAAGGTTCTGGGGAGTGCCCGCGTGGTCGCATTTTGTGCTTCTGACAAATTTCAACTATCAGAAAGGCACGACGTATTTCGTGGATGGCACGCGCGAACGAGGGTTATTGATTCGCATGCTTCCAATCGTGAGCGGAAGGATCAGCTGCAGCCGCACAAAACCTGTCCAGGACGCCGCCGTCGACTTGCGTATCCTTCACGCCCGCGCATTAAAGACCCCATCGTCTCAGAGAAGCCACGTCCTGACGGTCGATCTGGCCGAACAAGGTGAGATGCCTAACATCGGCATCTCACCCGGTTCGTGTTGGTGGCTGGAAGTTATTGGATCTTGGAGAAGAATCCAACCGAATCGCCGAGCGAATCCACGATCGCGCAGGAGATCTGGTTGGGGATGATATTTTCGGGCACGCAAGTTGGAGCAGTTACAAGCGTTGCGTTTGCGCCATTAGGATCGGTAAAGGTTACGGGTGTAAAAGCTGGGGCGGCCTTCGTCACAGGATCCTGGCCGGTTCGTGGGTCAAAGTTCACCGCATAAATCTGGTTGTTGTTGGTTACGGCGGCGCAGGCTACCGAGTTGGTGTCGTTGGCATCTACGGGCGAAGCGCAACCGAAGCTGGTCCAGAGTGCGCCGTTAGGAGGAGCGCCGAGGTTCATGCTAGTCGTGGTTCTGCCGATCGGATCGAAGGCGACTCCCAACATGGTGCTGCTGGTGCCGGCGCCAAACGTGGGACCGAAGCCCACTCCGATAGCGCAGATCACAGCGCCTTTGTTATCGCGCGGTGCGGCGCAACTTGGATCTTGGCTAAGAAAGCTGCTGGCGCTTACGGTCAAGGCACCCCGGTTGTAGCCGCTCCTGGGATCGAAGGAAGCGCCGAAAAGAGTAGCTGTTGCGCCGAAGTTGTTCTCGGTAAACACAATGGCGCAGGTCGCGAACATCTTGCCGTTGTTGACCACCCCGGCAGGGTCCTTGCTGCTGGCGCAGCTTGGATTGGTGGCGAAATTCGTTCCGTTTCCTAACCCCAGGATGGAGGGGTTGGTCGACGATGCGGGCTGGCGCGGGTCGAAGGCGATGCCGATGAGATCGTTGATGCTTGTCCCCGTTGCACTCTGCAGAAGGACGAGCACACCGCAGATGACCATATTGCCTTCAGTTCCGGCGCAGCTTGGTGTGCCTCCAACAGCGGCCACGCGGTTGCATGGAAATTGCGGAGTACATGGAGAGCCGGTAGGCAAGCCAAAATGAAAGTTTGTCAGTACCTGGCCTGGCGTTAGAAGGGGAACTAAGGGCGATGTTGTCTGCGCCTCTGTCAAATTCCCGAGCGGTTGAGGATGGATTGCGATGCCGTAGAGCGTGTTATTTGTGCCTTGAACGGCGCAGATAGCGGTGCCCGTGCCGTCGGCCGTGTTGGCGCAGCCAGGTGTTCCCGTTAACAACCCGTTTGGCATGGAGATGTTGGTTGCCTGATCCACCGTGCCGTTAGGCTCAATCGGTGCGTTGAAGGCGCCTGTGTTGCCCGGCGCTGGAGAGTTTGGTGCTTGCCACGAAACACTACCCACGAGAGGTGCATTTCCGTTGGGGTTGCTGAGTTCTTCCAGGCAGATCACGTGCGCTGTTCCATTATTGGAGTTTGTGCAGCTAATGCCGGTGATTACGTTGCGCTGCAGGGTTTGTTGTGCAAACGCGCCGGGAGCTACCACGGCTTGCAGCAACGCAAAGGCGACGGCAAACAACAACAGATGCCCCTTCTTGAAGGGAACTTCCATGCGATCCATTTTTTATCCTCGATACAGCTTTGTGGAAAGTTACTAGGTGAACAGCGGTTGATTGGAGCTTTGTGTTGCGGTCGTACGCTTGAATACTCAACTATCGTAACCCGAGTTCGTTCGGTTTGCTCGATGCATGCTCTGATTTTTACAAAGGAAAAAGGACAATGGCGGATAGATTGAGACCGGCGAGAAATTGCGAAATAAGGTATTTCGAACGACAAGATAAATGCCACCGTGGTGCGGAATGGATCTCAAGATAAAACTCGATCGGATCATTCAGGCCACGGTAGAAGATGTTTAAGCATGTGATATACTGTGGTATATATCATAGAGAGGAGGGCAAGATTGCGATGACGCGTACAGCAAAACTCTTTCGCAATGGCCGAAGCCAGGCAGTGCGCTTGCCGTCGGAGTTCCGCTTCGAGGGGACAGAGGTGTTCATTCGACGAGATAGCTTGACGGGCGATGTTATCTTGTCGCGGCGCCCCGATTCATGGAAGAGCTTCTTCGAGCTTGCCGATAGCCTTGAGATCCCCAGAGACTTTATGACCGAAAGACGGGATCAGCCTCCTCAGAAACGAAAGTTGTTTGGATGACGGTCCGTTATCTGCTCGATACGAATATTGCCAGCCATATCATCAAAGGCAATGTTCCTGCCGTTCGTCGGCATTTGCTGCGAGTTCCCATAGCGCACGTGGGGATTTCCGCGATCACTCAAGGAGAACTACTCTATGGCGTTGCCCGCCGGCCTGCTGCCACCCATTTGCGCGAGATCGTCGAAGAATTTCTTCTCAGAGTTGCAATCCTGCCATGGGATTCAAATGCTGCTCGGCACTATGGCGATCTTCGCGCGGGTCTCGAAAGTTCGGGCCAGCCGGTAGGTAATCTCGACTTAATGATCGGTGCGCAGGCTGCTGCCTTAGATTTAACCTTGGTCAGCAATGATCAGGTGTTGAATCGGATCAAAAATTTGAGAATCGAAGATTGGACGAAATAGTTTGCTCAGAATCCGGCCCGAGATAGTAGAGAGTCTGTAAGCCTCGCCCTGGGCGATCATGTCCTGGTACAGGGCGTCTGGATGGATGAACGCATCAGAAGACTTTCAGATGCGGATTGTTAATGCGGCCCTTGTTGGTAATGGACTGGATCGACTGGGCTATGCCGATAGCTTCTGGAAATCTCCCTCCACGCGATGGAAAGCACGAAGTAGGCGCATATTAGGAGCGCCACGATCAGCGGGCGAAAGCGGCCCGGCTTGCGGGACCGGACGACGACCGTCCCGGCCAGCCTGTCATGCCATGTTTTTTTCTTGGCATTGTCCGCCCGGAAGCCGAGCCCGAGGACAGCGCCGCTGACGAATTTTCCGATAGATTCTCTCAGCAACAACTGGAACAACGAGGGGTAAGGGAGCTCCGGCAAATCGGTCCGCACCTGGATGCCCATCAGGCGCTTACCGAGGCTGCCGTGGAAAACGAATTCGCCAAGCGTCATGTAGACAATGGGGATGATTGCGGTGAGCACACCCTCGAGCTCCTTGAGCGACGGCGATCTGGCGAGCACACCGACGAATCCTGCCACAAGTGCTGCTTCGGTGGCGGCGTCAAAAAAGAAGGCGAGCAGACGCTCACCCATAGTTGCATAGCCGAACGACTCATCCATGTTGCTCAACGCCAACGGCAAGGCAACCGCCGCGGGATTGGGCGCTAATGCTCCGCCGCAGCGTGGGCACACGCTCGCAGGATCGTCACAACCGCATTGATAACAAATACTCATGACAAGTGATTAATTGACGTCGGCAAGCACCTTCTCCAGCCTGCCAAGCTGGCTTTCGTGGCCCATCGCCGCCCTCTGTGTCCATTCCTCGCTGTGCATGGCATCGAACGTGAGAACCATGCGCACGTCCTCGCCCTCCACGAAAAATTCAACAGTGGTGGCCACGTCATAGGGTTCAACGCCTGGAATAAAATCGGCCAGATGAGTATAGGCGAGTCTCTCGTGCAAAATCACTTCTGTGTAGCTGATCCGGCCCTCAGTCGTCAGTGGCATTCCTGCCTTCTTCATAAAGGCTGCCTGCGCCGCCCCAGTTGCCGTCATGAGGTAGCGTAGGGTGCCGCCTGCTCGAAGATTCAACTTCAGAACCTGTGTAGTGAAGCCATCTGGTCCCCACCAGGATTCGATTCCGTCCTTTGTAGTCCACAAGTGCCACACATCGTTGATGGACGCTTTGTAAGTCTTCTCGATCTTGATTCTCTGCCGATCCTGGTTGCCGCTCATTTTGAATTCTCCTTTTTGTCTGGTAGCTGACGCTTCTGCTTCTGCTTTAATGCATGAGCGAATCGATCGAGACGCGCCTCCCAGAAGTGGCGATAGCTTGTGATCCAGGCATTCAGTTCACGCAGGGGCTCCGGGCGAAGCGAATAGATTCGTTTTTGGCCCTCCGGTCGTACTTGCACCAGGCCCGCCTCTTGCAGAATGCGAAGATGACGCGAAACTCCAGATTGGTGGATCTCCACCTTGTCGACCAGATCGTTCACCGCCCGCTCTCCGGTTCGAAGCGCCTCCACGATGCGAAAACGCATAGGATCGCCAAGTGCATGAAAAACCATCGAATGCATATTTATGTATATACATATATATGCATATATATGTCAAGCTTTTATGAATGAGAGGAGAGCTCTATGGAGTGGCGGTCCTCCTTGCAACCCGATCAGAAATTCCGGCGGGTGTTTTTTAAATCAATATCTCCGACCGTATCCTGGATTCGCTCTCGATCGAAGATTCGCGCTCGATCGAAAAAAACAAGTTGGCCTTTCGACGATGAGAGATGGGAAGGCTGCGGGAGAACCTTCCTCGCGCTTGTCGCGGTTTGGCGATATTTCTTGCGTCCAATCGAAGGATTGAAGCCTGGAAAGCTTGCCCCGTATGCCGCCTATAGTCGCTCCCAATGGCCGCTTAAAAACCACTCGAAAAGCGTCGTGACGGTTCAATAACGTTGATTTTTTGCGCTTTGCAAATGTGCCCAAAAATCAATGCGAAATCAATGCGAAATGAATGTGAAATGAGGGCACCAGGGACGACCCGCCGCATATAGCCAGCGCGGGTTTTCCTGAGGCATTTTTACGCCTGCGCCAGCGTATGGTTACATGGGCCGGTCGACCGATGGATGAATCGATGGATCGACGGATCGATGTAGCGGATGGATGGCTCTATTGTCCCAGTTCTAGTGCTTCTTAGAAGCAATACCTTTGTCTCCCGTCACGCTGCCCTCGCCCGGAGCCTTCCCACCTGTTATCTCATCGGCAGTTACGAAGATCGGTTCAATGTCCGTCGGCAACGATTTCAAGCTAGCTAGCGCACGCTGCACCTCGGGACGCATCACGGTCAACTTCTCCAGCATCTTCTTGGCTCCGTCGTGATCGCCGGTGGCCTCCAGGGTCAGCAAATCGTGATCCAGCGAGCGCACGGCATCTTTGATCTTGGTGAGATCCACGCTGAATGTGCCGTCGGAGTTGGCCACATAAGCGCCTTTGTCGAGAAGGTAGTTAAACTGCACGGCCATGCCGCGCGCATGAGCATCTTGAAGCCCGAACCGCAGCGTGCGAAACGACGACGCCAGATAGGTCGTGTAAAGCTGTCGTTCCGCCTCGGGGCCATGCGGCAGCGGCCCTTGAATGCGCCCTTGCTCGGCTTGGGTCATCAGGAACTGCAGTGCAAACAATCCGGTCACATCCGCCTTGGCCTCTTCAATGGCGCTGTATAGCTCCTTCAATTCCAGCCGAGGATTGGTTTCTCGTCCGTTCACCTTGATCTGATGAGGGCCAAGTCCGTGCGTCAATTCATGCGCGACAATATGCGAGAAGAACAGGTCGAAGCTCAAGTCTTTCCGCGCAGCGGGAGGCAATACGACACGTGAGATTGGAACCAGCGTTGCTTTGAACTTGGCTTCCTGCACGTTCTTCAGCATCACGCGCTTGCTGCCCTTTTGCTGAACAACCCTGTCGTCGTTGGGCAGGTTGTAGGCCGCTGTCTGCACGCCGTGATTGCCGTCTCCCGCGCCCAGCACCTCGTTCACCACGCGAATCGGTGCAAGCCCTCCCAGCTTCGGATTGCGAAACTGAGCATCTTCCGGAAGGTTGTTCTCAATGTCCTGCAGATGTTGCCCTAAAAATGCCAGCCGCTCCGTCTCCCGATCGTCGCGTACATTGATGTAAGCCTCAAACGCGGCCTTATACCCGAAGAGCCCATCGTTATAAGTTTCATAGGGGCCAATCGTTACATCGAGCGGTGCGTCCAGGTCCATCCATGCCAGGTCGCTCTCATAGTAGTCATTGGAGGCAAAGGCGTCGGCGCGCGCGGCCAGAAACTTTTTGAGTGTGGTGTTCTCGGTTAGCTCCGCGGCCTCCCGCAACAGCTTTCCTGCCTGATCGAGATCGCTCTTGTATGCCTGGCTGTAGGGAACGGACTGGAGCTTGCCATCGCCTCCACGGCGCATCACGGTAAAGAACCCTTCCGCTCTTTCTTTGTCTCCGGCAGAGAGTCCTTTGGCCCAGCCCTCAAATTCTGCCTTGGTCATGTCGGCAGGATAGAAATTCGAAGCTTCAGGCTTCGTCGCGGGAACGCCGGGAAGAAAAGCCTTGTGCTCGTCGATCTCCGACCAGGGCGCTTTGTTGATCCAGAAATAATGGAGACGGGCGTGCCCGAGTTCCGAGGAATCTTGCTGTAGCTTTTGATAAAGGTCTAAATTGCCGCTCCAGAGCTGCTGCATAAAAACACGGTTCATAAGCCGCGCAGATTGCACCAGCTTTACCAATGCCTTGCGATCATTGGCTGACAGCCCGGAAAGATCGACCCGAAGCGGTGTCGGCGCAAAGCGCGCCGTCATCTCTTTCAGTTCGGAAACACCGGCGGAAGACATGGAGGACATGTTTGTTTTTCCTGCTTCTTGTGCGGCGGCGAATAGTGCGCAGAACGCTACGGCGAGAATGGCGCGATGCATATCGAACAGCATATAGCAACTGGCAGACGGGCGTCAGTAGCCGCCAGGATGCGGCATATATCCTTTGCATCGTGCAGGTCGCTGATTTCCCGCACATCCTATCTCAATCATGCCTCGCTCTTCGTGCCGGATGAACTGCCGAATCCAGGCTTGCAGCCGGTCGAAGAGCGAAACATTAGAAGTAGCTTATGGTACGCGCGCCAGGACCACCGAAAACCATTGCAGCGGATCGTTCCATGCTCTCTCCATGGTCAAGCCGCTGCGCCGCAAGAGTTCGGCAATTGATTCACGCGTGAATTTATAGCTGTTTTCCGTGTGGATGCGCTCTCCGGCGGCGAAGCCAAATGTTTTCCGTAGATCGTGGACCCATACGTTCTGTTTGGAGAGGCTCTCCAGGTGCATTTCAATCCGCGATCGTTCCGGAGACCAGAAGGCCACGTGCTCAAACGTATCTAGCTCGAAGCTTCCTCCAAGTTCTCGATTCACCCGTGCCAGAACGTTCTTGTTGAACTGGGCAGTCACTCCTTTTGCATCGTTGTAGGCTCGATGCAGAACCTCCGCGTCCTTAGCCATGTCAAAACCAAGCAGCAGAGCATCTCCAGGCCGGAGCGAGGACCGCTGCCGCTGCAGGAACGCAGTGGCCTCCTCAGGTTCAAAGTTGCCAATGGAAGATCCGATAAATAGAACCAGCTTGCGGCCGGGTAGGGAAGAAAGTTGCGTAAGCGGTTGGGAGTAGTCGGCGACAATAGGCCGGACACGCAGATTGGGAAATTGTCCGTTTAAGCTGGAGACTGCCTCGCGCAATGCGGAAGACGACACGTCGATCGGACAAAACTTCACTAGCATCTGTTTGCGGCAAAGCGCCTGTATCAGGATGCTTGTTTTTCTAGCGCTACCCGCGCCTAATTCAATCAACGAGAGATTGTTTCCCGCCTGCTGTGCTTGTTCGATAATCTCGTCGGCATAGGCTTCAAAGATGCTGCGTTCCGTGCGCGTCGGATAGTATTCCTCCAACTCGGTAATTTGCTCAAAAAGACGCGAGCCTTCCGCATCGTAAAACAATTTTGGAGAGAGCTGTTTAGGCGTCGTGCTCAAGCCCTGCAGCACATCGTCCGCGATGGGGCTAAGCTCCAGGGCGGGGGATCTAAAGGATGTCATCGGCTAATCGGATACCGGAGAACTGCCAGCGCGTTTCCGGGGGAAAGAAATTTCGATAGCTGGCGCGGATGTGCGAGCGTGGCGTTACGCATGAACCGCCGCGTAACGTAATCTGGTTACACATGAATTTCCCGTTATATTCGCCCAAGGGACCTTCCAGGGGCTTATACCCCGGATAGGGTACGTAAGCGCTGGCCGTCCACTCCCAAACATCTCCAAAAATCTGCAGCGGATGCTCGCCCGCCGTCGCGGGAGCGGCTGCCGGATGGAACCGGCCGCTTTCAAGAAGATTGCCTTCGATGGCTGCTGAAGATCCTGCCACTTCCCATTCAAACTCATTAGGAAGCCTGGCTCCGGCCCAGCGTGCAAATGCGTCGGCCTCATAGTAGCTCACGTGGCACACCGGCTCGTGCTCGTGGATCTTGCGCAGTCCGGAACAGGTGAACTGGAACCATTCGCCGCCGGACTGCTCCCAATATAAGGGAGCGCGCCAACCCTGAGCTTGAACGGCCTTCCATCCATCGGAAAGCCACAGCGCCGGACGCTCATATCCCTGGTCTTCGATGAAGGCAGCGTATTCACCGCAAGTCACCAGCCTCTTTGCAAAACGGAACGGCTGCAGGTAAACCTTGTGGCGTGGCGATTCGTTATCGAAGTGGAAAGTCTCTGCGGCCACGCCGACTTCAAAAACTCCTTCTGTATAGGTGTGTGGCTGCTGCGCCTGGGCTGCTGTTTCACTCGTGATAGTTTCTACTAGGGGCTGAAAGGCCGGTTGCAGTGGGTTGACCCAAAATGCGTGCTTGATGTCGGTAATCAACAATTCCTGATGCTGCTGCTCATGGTTGATTCCAAGTTCTACCAATCCAACCGGATCATCTTCCAGCGGAAGTCCCTGTCGAGTGCCATCGTGATCCAAGGAGGCCAAAAGCTCTGCAACATGTTCATCGACGTAGCGCCGGTATGCTTGTATCTCTTCGAGTCCCGGTCGGGAAAAAGTATTGCGAAGGGCTTTTTGAGGCTGCGGGCCGACGCCGTTGTAATAAGAATTGAAGAGATTCCGAAAGTCGGGATGAAAGGGCCGGTAATCAGCCAAATGACGGGAAAGCACAAACGTTTCAAAAAACCAGCTCGTGTGGGCTAGGTGCCATTTGCTGGGGCTGGCGTCCGGGCACGATTGCACCATCTGGTCTTCCGGAGTCAGCTTCGCTGTCAGCCAATCCGTTTGGTCGCGGGTGGCATTGTAGCGGTCAAGAAGCGTATCCCCGGCTTTGTCGTTGCCGTCGGAAACCGTGGAGGGGTGATTCGACGATGAAGATAAGGATACGGATCTAAGAGTGGACATGGCTCCATTCCCGCAAGTGAAGAGATAAGTCACTCATACTACGCTGTTGTCCCTGAAATTTCATCCCAAGGACAGCGATCCCCTCCCAATCAATATTTCTGTCCTTTGATCAGATGCGCTCCCTCTCTGTCGGGACTCTAAGAAAAGAAATCTCCAGGAAGGGTAATCCGGGTGATGTATCGTGGAAGGGCCGTGCTGCCTCTCTCCAGAGTTATCTTTCATGTTGATATGGATGCTTTTTTTGTCTCGGTTGAGGAGTTGCAGGATCCTGCGTTAAAAGGTAAAGCCGTCGTGGTAGGAGGACGGCCGAACGAGAGAGGCGTTGTTTCCGCAGCATCTTACGAGGCGAGAAAGTTCGGTGTGCATTCGGCCATGCCGCTGCGCACTGCCGCCAAACTTTGCCCGCACGCAATTTTTCTGGATGGCCATCCGGAACGCTATCTCGAATACTCCCACAAGGTTCGTGACGTGCTGCACGATTTCTCACCGGCCGTAGAAATGGCGTCCATTGATGAAGCTTACATTGACATGACCGGCACTGAACGCCTCCACGGTCCGCCTTTGCGCTCCGTCCATAAGCTGCACGAGAAAGTAAAGGCCCTCACCGGCCTTAACTGTTCTGTGGGCATTGGAACCTCGCGGCTGATGGCGAAGATTTGCTCCGATCAGGCGAAGCCCAACGGCATCCTTTATGTATTGCCAGGAAGGGAAAAAGAATTTCTAGCGCCGCTTGATGTAGGCAAGATTCCCGGCGTAGGCAAGGTGACCAAGGCCAAATTGAATGAGATGGGAGTTGCGCTGATCGGCGACCTTTTGCGTCTGGAAGAAAGTGTCCTGCAAGAGAAATTCGGGAAGTGGGGCGAGGCCCTGGTGGGCAAGGCACGCGGCGAGGATGCCGGCAGCTGGTTCGAAGGCGAGGTGGGGGCCGACTGGCAAGCCAAGTCGATCAGCCACGAGCATACCTTCGGGAATGACACCCGTGATTTGGAGAAGATTGAGTCGACTTTGGCGCACCTTTGCGAAAAAGTTGGCCGGCGACTGCGTGAACAGGGCTTTTTTGCGCGAACAATGCAGCTCAAGCTTCGCTATTCCGACTTCAGCACCATCACTAGAGCTCACTCGTTGCCCGCTCCAACGCAGATGGACACAGAGATTTTCGAGGCCGTGCGTAAGCTCTTTCATGCCAACTGGACAACGGGTCGGCCCGTGAGGCTTCTTGGAGTTCATGCCGCTAATTTCGAGGGCGCTCCAGCCGAGCCGGAGCAAATGGATCTGCTTGGCGTCGATTCATCCGCCAACGATCTGCGGCAAAAGTGGGCGCAGGCGCTCTCTGCCACAGATAAGCTGCGCGACAAATACGGGGAGTCGGCGGTCTTCTTGGCGAAAGGCATGTCCGGCGCATTCAAAGAGAGAGTTCACGAGAACCCGGCGGCGAGACCCAACAAGCCCTCCAAGCCGTCGCAAAAATCTAGCGAAAAGTCCGATAGGCAGGAATCAGAATAGTTGAGTGCCGGCGGTTGATAAGAAGGAACTACAGCGCTGCCGCTCTCAGCGCCTGAGTCGGAACTCGGCATCCTCGAATGGCTTACCAGCCGCTCAATGGCTCGCCTGAAGATCACCGAGACAAGCTATTCCGATAGCGGCTCCGAAGATACCGTTTGCGGTTGCCGATTACCGTCCGGAGTTGTAATCTCAACTCACGGGGGTGGCAATGGAACCTATCCAAAACTTCAGTAACTCCGAAGTGGCATTAGATTAAAAAATCCGCATCAAACTTCACTAAAATCACTTAAAATAGCGGCCCAGCGTTCCCAAAACGGCACCGGAAAGTTCTATGCGGCCCGTCGTACAGTGGCAGGTTTGAGATGCCTCGTCCATTTGGACAAGTCGTAGTTTTTGTGGTGATGGCCATCCTGGTCGCGCTCTTTTCCTGGATTTACCTGCGCGACCGGCGGCGGCAGTCTCGCCTATGGCTGGTAGGCTGGATCGCAATCCTTGCCCATTTTGCCGCGGGGTTGCCGGTAGGCTCCAAATGGCTCTCCGAGCCCTGCATCAATTTTCTGAAGCTCTCCACCTTGGAAATTGGTGGGGTCAGCTTCCTCCTCTCGGTATCTGAGGTTTATACCAACGCGCGCAAGCGTCTGGTATTTATCGGCTTGGTGGGGCTTCCGGCGGTCTTCTATACGGGTTTCGTCGTGTGGGGCCTTCCTCACGCGGCTATATTCTGCCCTCTTTTGCTGCTTACGAGCTCCACCACGTTGATGGCGCAAGCCTTCATGCACTACGACAAGAAGAGCAGCGCTTATCTGTACTCCACGTTCTTGTTGTTTACTCCGTTTAGCCTTTGGGCGATGCTCCGGGCCATAGGCGGTCGACCGTTGGCGGGCATGATCCTGTTCATCAGTGTCTTTTTCCTGATTACGGGAATCCTCTATTGGCGCCATTATCGCAGGGCAACGCCGGGAGTAATTACCACTTCTATCTCTTTCGCTGCGTGGGGGTTGGTGTTCCCGGTGGCGGAGATTTTCACGATGCTGCAGGTCGGCCCCTCGGACGACAGCCTGGTTTGGGACCTTCCTAAATACTTCGTTGCCTTCGGCATGATTCTGACGCTGTTTGAGGACGAAACCGAGCTTGCCAGCCGCGCCGCTCATCAATATCGGGTTTTATTTGAGGGGAATCTGGCGGGAGTCTACGTTTCGACCTTTGAAGGCAAGCTTCTGGACTGCAATAGCGCCTTCCTGAATATGTATGGGTTCAGATCGAAAGAAGAGGCGCTCTCCAATCATACGGTGTCGCTCTATCTAGAGCCTGCGGATCGCCAGAGATTTTTGGAACTGCTGAATCGCGATGGACAAGTAATCAACTACGAATGCGCACAGCGCAAACGAGACGGCTCTGTCTTCTGGATTCTGGAACGCGCCACGGTGGTTGCGGATCCTGAGGGACCGAAGGCGTTTGAGGGAACGTCGATCGATATTACCGAACGGAAGCTGGCGGAGTTGGCGCTGAAACAATCGGAGGAACGCTTCGCCACGGTGTTCCGCAACAGCCCCGTTGGCTGTGCCATCATCTCCCCTGAGGGGGAGATCCTTAATATCAACGAACATGCGCTGAAGATTTTGGGAATGCCGATCGACCAGGTTGTCGGGAAGACCAGTGTCGAAATTGGATTCATGCCGTCGCAGGAACATCGGGATCTCTTTTTTGAAAGGCTGCGGTCGGAAGGCTCGATCAAGAACCTGGAAGTCGAGTTCAAGGACTCCTTCGGCAGCCGCCATATCGGATTGTATTTTGCGACGCTGGTGCGTGTGGGGGAGAAGGATTGCATCTTTGGGATGTACCTGGATCGCACGGAGCAGCACAAGCTGGAAGCCAAGTTTTTGCAGTCGCAAAAGATGGAGGCGTTGGGTCGGTTGGCGGGGGGAGTGGCGCACGACTTTAATAATCTGTTGGGAGTAATTGGGGGATATGCGGAGTTGTTGGAGGCGCGGTTGGGGCGGGACGATGGGCACCGCAAATATTGCTCGAAGATTATCGAGACGACGCAACGGGC
>Ga0070734_10003021_pt1 | contig 18681 bp, 18 predicted proteins | sample Coa_R1_8_FD_66444 | JGI IMG/M metagenome (GOLD analysis project Ga0070734, IMG submission 66444) | Surface soil microbial communities from Centralia Pennsylvania, which are recovering from an underground coalmine fire - Coalmine... | ecosystem: Environmental > Terrestrial > Soil > Unclassified ... | reverse complement strand
CCAAAGCATCGGTCCGGAGAAGGCAGAGCACGGTCACCGCGAGGATCGTCAGTCGCGTCAAGAATGTTGATGCGGCCATGGAACGCTCCGTGAAGTTGGTTTCGCAGAGCTTAACCCAAGAAGTGGCGGATCGCCTGTTTTATTTGAGCAGGCCGTTCTCCTGCGCGAGCACGCGCAGCGACGTCTCCGGTCGCGCGCCAAGGTGCGAAATGACCTCCGCAGCCGCGAGTGCTCCCAGTCGTGCGGCTCCGTCATCGCTAAGCCCGCGGGCCATCCCGAACAGGAATCCTGCCGCGAACAAATCGCCAGCCCCGGTAGTATCCACTACGCGATCAACCGGATAGGCTGGTACTTCGACCGTCTGCTGACCCTCGACCACAATGCAGCCATTAGCGCTGCGCGTCACCACAGCGCGCCGGGCATCGACGCGCAGAGCCGCGATTGCGGTATCCAAATCCGCAGTCTGGTAGAGGCTGCGCAATTCTGCCTCGTTGCAGAACAAAAGATCGACCGTGCCGGTACGCAGGAGGTGGAGGAATTCGTCGCGCCAGCGGTCGACGCAGAACGCATCCGACAGGCTCAGTGCGACCAGCCGCTTCGCCCGATGAGCGACGGCCGCAGCTTTGCGGAACGCTTCCTTGGCATGCGGCGGGTCCCACAGATAGCCTTCGAGATAGACGATCGCGGCGCCCGCCACGGCGTCATCGTCGATGTCGCGCGGGTGAAGATCCTGAGCGGCGCCAAGAAAGGTGTGCATCGTGCGCTCGCCGTCCGGCGTCACCAGCACGTAGCAGCGGCCGGTGGACGGACCATCGGCCGACGGCGCCGTTTCAAACGCCACGCCGGCGGCGCGGATATCGTGGACAAATACGGTCCCAAGCCCATCGTCCTTGACGCGGCCGATGAAGGCTGCGCGGGCGCCAAAGCCTGCAACGCCGACGATGGTGTTGGCCGCCGACCCGCCCGATATCTCCACGGCAGGTCCCATGGCCTCATATATCTGGATGGCGCGCGCTTCGTCGATGAGCGACATCGACGCTTTGCGCATGCCGTGCTTGAGTAAAAAATCGTCATCTGCGCGGCTGATCACGTCGACGATCGCGTTGCCGAGTCCAAGGACATCATATCGGGTGGAGGTCATGGGGCGTGGTCTAAATTTCTCATGTGCACTATAGCGGGCAGTCCATCGGTTGCAATGTCGGCTCTGCAAAACCACATCGTTTGCACAGCCTCGGCGCGCGGGACGACGCCCGACGCAGGACGCGGGTATTAATGCGATTCGGAGGCCAATGAATGTCCCTCGCGCGTGACGTTACGACCGTCGGCGCCGCCACTTTGACATCACGCCTGCTTGGGTTCCTACGTGATGCCGGCATTGCCTTCGTGCTCGGGGCGGGTCCGTTGTCGGACGCCTACTTTGCGGCGCTCCAAATCCCAAACCTGTTTCGGCGCCTGCTGGCGGAAGGCGCGCTCAACTCTGCATTCGTACCGATGTCGTTGCGCATCAGCGACGAGAGCGGTTCTGTTGCGACACGCAAATTCGGCGAGGAAGTGCTCGGCGCCATGGCGGTGACGTTGTGCGGGCTTGCGCTCACATTCATGATCTTCGCCCCCACTATCGTGCACCTCCTTGCCCCCGGCTTCCGCGGGCAAGGCGAGCGCTTCCCGCTCGCCGTCGAGTTTGTGCGCCTGTCGATGCCCTATGTGGCGGTGTCCGGTGCCGTCGCGGTCGCGGCATCCGCCCTCAATGCCGCCGGCAGGGTAGCGGCTGCGGCCTTTGGTCTGGTCGTGTTTAACGGCGTGCTGGTCACCATCGTGCTCGCCCTGATCTTGTCGGATGCGCAGCCGATGTTCGGCACCGCCGCGATCCTGTCCGGCGCGATGGCGATCGCAGGAATTGCCCAGCTCCTTTGCGTGGGCGCCGCGTGGCTGCGTCTCGACACCCGCCCGCGCCGACTGCCGCTGGCGTTGTCTCCGGCGGTGCGCCGCTTCTTCATCCAAGCCATTCCGGGAGTCTTCGCGGGCGGCATACCACAGCTCAAGCTGATGGCCGGCGCCATGGTGGCGTCATCATCGCAGGCAGCGGTGTCCTGGCTCTACTATGCCAACCGCCTCTACGAACTGCCGCTTGGTGTCATCTCGATTGCGATCGCCTCTGTGCTGGGGCCCGTCATCGCGGCGAGCGTACGCAGCGGCGCCGGCGCGCATGTCGAAGAAGCCCAATCGCGCGCACTCGAGATCGCGCTGGCGTTGTCATTGCCTGCGGCGGTCGCTTTCGCGGTGCTGTCGGAGGCGATCGCGGGCGGGCTGTTCCAGCGCGGCGCCTTCGGGCCGCGCGACACCGCCATGGTGGCGGCCGCGCTGACAGCGATTTCGGCCGGGCTGCCCGGGCACAGCCTGGAAAAAGTACTGGGTGCAGTATCGTTTGCGCATGAGGACACCCACACGCCGATGTACACGGCGTTATGCGGGCTTGCGGCAGCCGTGGCTGGCGCTCTCGTCCTGTTCCCGAGCTATGGTCACGTCGGGATCGCGGCTGCGATCGCGATTTCCGGGTGGGTCGGCGCCTCGATCTTAGCCGCCGTACTGTGGCGGCGGGGCTGGTTGCGGATTGAAGTCGAGGCGTCGCGGCGGGTGCCGAAGATAGTGCTCGCGACCCTTGTCATGGGTATATTCATCATGGGCGCCGATGCAGTGCTAAGATCGTCTCTCAATCTGTCCGGCTCCTCTTCGGGCCGCGTGGCTTCGCTCGCGCTCATGGTCGCGGCAGGCCTCGGCGTCTATCTGGGCTGCCTGCAAGCGCTGCGTGTCACTTCGATGCGTATCTTGCTGAACGCCGTGCGAGAACGCCTTTAGGCCCCCTTGCCTGCCGCCGCTGCACCATGGCATGGACCCCGGGCAATGGAAGGAGCCGCGCGATGGCGTTCAAGGAACTGGTTTTCTCCGGTGTTCAGCCGACCGGCAACCTGCATCTCGGCAACTACCTCGGCGCGATCGTGAAGTTCGTCGCATTGCAAGAACGCTATGCGTGCATCTATTGCGTGGTCGACCTGCACGCCCTGACCCAGCCCATCTCGGTTTGGGGCGGTCCGAAGGAGTTGGCGCATAACACCCGCGAGGTGACGGCCGCGTATCTCGCTGCCGGAATCGATCCGAAGCGGAACATCGTGTTCAACCAAAGCCAGGTCCACCAGCACGCGGAGCTAGCCTGGATATTCAACTGCGTCGCCCGCATGGGCTGGCTCGGCCGCATGACGCAGTTCAAGGACAAGGCCGGGAAGGACCGCGAGAACGCCTCGGTCGGCCTTTTTACGTATCCCAACCTGATGGCGGCCGACATCCTGGTCTACCGCGCCACCCATGTGCCGGTCGGCGAGGACCAGAAACAGCACCTCGAACTGTCGCGCGACATCGCGCAGAAATTCAACAATGACTTTGCCGAATCGATTGCGGCCATGGGCGCCGGCGATGCTTTCTTTCCGCTGCCCGAGCCGCTGATTCAGGGGCCGGCGACGCGAGTCATGTCGTTACGCGACGGCGCCAAGAAGATGTCGAAGTCCGATGCCTCCGACTATTCGCGCATCAATCTCACCGACGACGCCGATGCGATCGCGCAGAAGATCCGCAAGGCAAAGACCGATCCGGAGCCGCTGCCGTCCGAGGAAAAAGGCCTGGAAGCGCGTCCCGAGGCCGACAATCTGGTCGGCATCTATGCGGCGCTCGACAACTCCTCGAAGGCAATGGTTCTGAAACAGTTCGGCGGCGGCCAGTTTTCGACCTTCAAGTCGGCCCTGGTCGACCTTGCGGTCGCCAAGCTTGGCCCGATCGGCGCCGAAATGAAACGTCTCGTCGCCGACGCCGCGTACATCGATGCCGTGCTCGCTGACGGCGCCGCTCGTGCGGCGCAGCTGGCCGATCAAACCATGAAGTCTGTCAAGGACATCATCGGATTCATCCACCGCTAGGCCAAGTCGCCGGACTTGATTCCGTGCGGGCTTCCTTGTACTGCGGCAAGCTGTCGTAGCACCATTGCGTCGTGGCGAGCGCATCACGATTATGTTGCGGCGGCGATCCCAACAGGTCGAAGGCCGGGTCAATGAGCCGCCAGCGAAGGAGCTACGAGGCCGGTCACAAGGCGAAGTTCCTGGTAATCATCGACGACACGCCCGAATGCGATCGCGCCATGTATTATGCGAGCCGCCGCGCTGCCCGCGTGGGGGTAAGCGTGGTGATGTTGCGCGTCATAGAAACCCGCGATCGCGACCAGCAGTGGCTGGGAGTAGCCGACATCATGCGCGCCGAGGCCCTCGAGGAAGCTAACGCCATGCTGGCCACGTTCGCGGCGCGTTCGAACGGCATCGCCGGCATCACCCCGGAGTGCGTGATACGCGAAGGCGAAGTCGCCGAGGAAATCCTCAAGCTCATCGAGGAAGACGAAGACATCGCCGTGCTGGTGCTGGCCGCAGGGGTTGGTTCCGAGGGACCAGGGCCGCTGGTCTCCCATCTCGGCAGCACGGCCGGGACATTTCCGATACCAGTTGCCATCGTGCCCGGGCATCTCACCGATGAGGAGCTCGACGCGATGAGTTGAGGGCGTTCTCGGTGCTTTGAAATCATCACAGGCGCCGTCGCCAGGCTTGTCCCAGCGACCTCGAATTCGAAGCCACGGAGCAGAAATGATCGAGGTGACCGGGACACGCCCCGCCACGACCGTGTGAGAGAAGGTCGCGCCCAACCCCGCCCGAATCCGGCTTAGCTCCAAGGATCGGCTTGCTTGTTGACCTGCTCGGCGGAAACTCCCATTTATATCGTTGTCCTTGGGCCTTTAACCCAATGCGGCAGTGGAGCCTTGAGATGTTCATTCAGACCGAAGCGACGCCAAATCCCGCAACGCTTAAATTCCTGCCTGGCCGGCCGGTGCTGCCGGACGGAGCCCTCGACATTCCGAACGCCGCGGACGCAGCGAAATCGCCGCTGGCAGAACGGTTGTTCGAAGTCCCGGGAGTGGCGGGCGTGTTTCTTGGCAGCGACTTCATCACGGTGACGAAGTCCAATGCGGAATGGCAGCATATCAAACCTGCGATTCTCGGCGCCATCATGGAGCACTTCATGTCCGGTGCGCCGATCGTCAGCGAGTCGATGGAGACGGCCGCGGAGGTTCAAGAATTCTTCGATAGTCAGGACGCCGAGACAGTCGCCATGATCAAGGAGCTGATCGAGACGCGCGTGCGACCGGCAGTCGCCAATGACGGCGGCGACATTACGTTCCGGGGCTTCAAAGACGGCGTCGTGTTTCTCAACATGAAAGGCGCATGTTCCGGCTGCCCCTCATCAACCGCGACGCTGAGGCACGGCATTCAGAATCTCTTGCGCCACTACGTGCCGGACGTAGTCGAAGTTCGACCTGTGTGAGGCCCCGCGATCGAGCGAAATGATTGGCAGTCGATCCGTTGCGTGTTCTCGCCATAGACACGGCACTCGAGGCTTGTTCGGCCGCGATCTTGGATACCGACCGCCCTGATAGCGTCACAAGCCGCTCGGTACCGATGGTACGCGGCCATGCCGAGGCTCTGATGCCTCTCATCGCGGCCGTAATGAGCGCCGCGAGTATGGAGTTCTCCCAGCTCGATCGCATCGCCGTGACGGTTGGTCCTGGCAGCTTCACGGGATTGCGCGTTGGCGTCGCGGCCGCTCGTGGGATCGCGCTGGCGACCGGAAAGCCTGCAGTCGGCTTGACAACGCTCGCGGCACTGGCGGCGCCGTTCTTTGAGGCTGACGAGAACCGGTCGCTCCTGGCCGTCATCGACGCCCGACATGACCAAGTTTATTTGCAGCTGTTTGGTCCCGGCGGGCGAAGCCTGATCGCGCCGCGGCTCGCCTCCCGACGCGAGGCCGTCCGTACCGCCATGGCGAGTCCGACCCGCATTGTGGGAACGGCCGCGCGACTGATCGAGGACGCCTGGCCCGACAACGAGCAACCGCCGCCGCTGGTGAGCGCGGTGCGCGCACCGGATATCGTATGGATTGCGAGGTTGGGGGCCGCGACCATCGATTTGACGGCGCCAGCAAGACCACTTTATTTACGCGAGGCAGATGCGCATCCCCAGGATGCGGGTATTCTGCCGCGGCGATGATTCCTCCATTCTTTGTCCTTTCACCTTTGGCTTGGTTGTATTGGCTATTTGGCGCTTCGACGTGCGCCGTGTCCCCCGCGGGCATGCACGATGCGCAACAGCTGGCGACGTTGCATGCCGCCGCGTTCCGGCGCGGTTGGAGCGCAGAGGAATTCGAACGCCTGCTGATTGAGCCTAATGTGGTGGCCGACCGCGCCACGTCGGGTACACGCCTCGCGGGCTTCGTCATGTCGCGATTGGCGGCCGATCAGGCTGAGATTCTTTCGATTGCGGTGGCCCCACCCTATCGTGGGCGGGGCCTCGCACGCAGGTTGCTCGACGTCCACCTGCGTCGCCTCGTCGTTTATGGGACCAGCTCGGTGTTTCTCGAAGTGGACGAACGCAACGTCCCGGCGCGTCGCCTCTACACGGGACTACGATTTCGCGAAGTGGGGCGTCGCGAGAGCTACTACGTGGATGCCGGCAGGGAGGCCGGGACCGCTCTGGTATTGCGCCGCGACCTCTTCTGATCGGATTTGGTGGACGAATGCCGCCCGCCACTTTAGAATAGTTCTTACGACTTGGGATTTGCCCCCATTGCGGTATTCAGGATGACGGGATCCAGGGCGGCGCACCTGCAATCCAATCACATCGAGGCTCAATGCGTTGCCAAGGGCATACGCATGACCGAGCAGCGCCGGGTCATTGCACGCGTGTTGTCCGGCTCAGAGGATCACCCGGACGTCGAGGAATTATTCCGTCGTTGTGCTTCGATCGACAGTCGGATTTCCATATCGACGGTCTATCGCACCGTGAAGCTGTTCGAGGATGCCGGGATCGTAGAGCGCCACGATTTTCGCGCTGGCCGCGCGCGCTACGAGCAACTGCGTGAAAGTCACCACGACCACCTTATCAATTTGCGGACCGGCGAAGTGGTGGAATTCGAGTCGGTCGAGATTGAGCGATTGCAGGCCGAGGTGGCACGTCGGCTCGGCTATCGGCTCGTTGACCATCGACTGGAACTCTACGCCGTGCCCCTCGAAGACGAGGCGAAGAGCTGACCGGCTCGTCCACCAGGGTCCGAGATTGAAGGTGCGGACTTTCTTTTCCCTCGGGGCGGTTGCCGTCCTCACGCTGGCGCTGTTGCCGCTTCAATGGCTGGCAGTGCGGATGGGGTGGCCGCTGTGCCGGCGCATCCCCACTTTTTATCATAGCCTCGTTTGCCGAATTCTGGGCGTTCGTATCACCACCGTGGGCCAGCGGACCGAGGAACAGCCGCTGCTGATCGTTGCAAACCATACCTCGTGGCTCGACATTTGCGTCATCACGGCTGTCGCGCCCGTCGTTTTCGTCGCCAAGCGCGAGGTCGCGACCTGGCCAATCGTCGGGCTTCTGGCGAAACTGCAGCGTTCCGTGTTCGTCGACCGCGCGCGACGAAACAAGACGCGCGACGTGAACAGCGAAATCGCGCGGCGGCTTGCCGGTGGCGACCCAGTTCTATTGTTCGGTGAAGGGACCTCGAGCGATGGCAATCGCGTGCTCGCGTTTCGCACAGCCCTGATCGGTTCGGCACGCGACGCAATCGCCGAGGCCGAGCATGTCAAGCGAGTGTGGATTCAGCCGCTTTCGATCGTCTATACGGGCTTGCTCGGGCTGCCGCTCGGTCGCCAAAGTCGATGCCGCGTGGCTTGGTACGGCGGGGCTTCACTATTGCCACATCTGCGGCAATTGGTAGCACGCGGCGCGGTCGACGTGGCGGTGAGTTGGGGCGATCCGGTCGCATATGACGAATTTTCTGATCGCAAGATCGTGGCGCGCCGGCTTGAAGACGCGGTCCGCGCCATGACAGTCACAGTGTTGCGGGGCCGAGCACGGATGCAAGTCATCAGACCCAGCAAGTCAATTTCAGGAAGCGAACCAGGTAATTTCTTTTCGGGGCGAAATCCTATATGAGCAGCGTGGCCGCGGGCAGGTCGCGGTGGCAACACTGAGGAATATCAAGAGCTTGCGCAGGCTCCACGTCAAATCCTACGGCTGTCAGATGAACGTCTACGATTCCAATCGTATGACCGACCTTCTGACCCGCGACTCATACGTCGAAACCGACACCCCCGAGGATGCTGATCTCATCATTCTCAACACCTGCCATATCCGCGAAAAGGCGGCCGAAAAAATCTATTCGGAACTCGGGCGCATCCGCCGACTCAAGCGCGAAGCGACTCGTGCCGGCCGCAACCTTATGGTGGCGGTAGCCGGCTGCGTGGCTCAGGCCGAGGGCGAGGAGATCGTACGCCGGGCGCCCGTGGTCGATATGGTGGTCGGGCCGCAGAATTATCACCGGCTTCCGGCGCTGCTGGCCGAGGCCGAACGTGGCGCCAAGGTGGTGGACACCGAGTTCCCGGTCGAGAACAAATTCAACCACCTTGCGCCCGCGACCGCTGCGGCAATCCGTTCGCGCGGAGCCACTGCCTTCGTCACGGTTCAGGAGGGCTGCGACAAATTTTGTACGTTCTGTGTCGTCCCCTACACGCGCGGTGCCGAGGCCTCGCGGCCGGTGGCCGCAATCGTCGCCGAAGTCGAACATCTCGTGGAGGCAGGTGTCCGCGAGATCACATTGATCGGCCAAAACGTCAACGCCTATCACGGCGAAGCTGCAGACCGCTGCCCGGCAACCCTTGGCGACCTGTTGAGACGCGTCGCCAAGGTACCGGGTGTGCTGCGGCTGCGTTACACGACCAGCCATCCGCGCGATATGGATGACGGCCTTATCGCGGCTCACCGCGACTTGCCGGCGTTGATGCCGCAGCTCCATCTGCCGGTGCAGTCGGGTTCGGACCGCGTGCTCGCGGCCATGAACCGGCGTCACACCAGGGCGGAATACCTCAATGTGATCGCGCGGCTGCGCGCCGCCCGCCCCGACATGGCCTTTACTTCGGATTTCATTGTCGGTTTCCCGGGCGAAACCGAGGAGGATTTCCGCGACACGCTTCGCATCGTCGAGGAAGTGGGTTTTGCGGGGGCATTCTCCTTCAAGTATTCACCGCGACCGGGGACGCCCGCGGCCGAGCGCCAAAATCAGGTCGCGGAAGAGGTAAAGGCCGAGCGTCTCGCGCGGCTGCAGCATCGCATCGACGCCCACCAGAGGGCATTCAATCAAAACTGTGCGGGGCGAAATCTTGAAGTGCTGCTCGAGAAGCCCGGGAGGCTTCCCGGCCAGATGGTCGGGCGTTCGCCCTACCTGCAGGCTGTGCAAGTCATGGCGCCGTCAACTTTGACCGGTGAAATCGTAACCGTGCGAATCACCGAAGTCGGATCGAACAGCCTGTTCGGGGTCCTGCGTTCCGCCGAGGCTCCAAAGCCGGCATTGGCCGCCACGGGAGACTAAGTCGGTGGCAAGGCGCGCGCCCGACGCGGGACCACTCATGGGAAATCCGGCAACGGCCGATGCTGCGACCCAGATCGTGGTGGCTTTCGATGACAATCGGCTCGCGTCCGCGCTGTTCGGGCAATACGGACAAAATCTTGCGCTGATCGAGCGTCGCCTCGGCGTGGTGGCGGAACAGCGCGGCAATCACGTCACCGTAGCGGGCTCGCGGGACGGCTGCGAGCAGGCCCGTCATGTTCTTGAAGGTCTATACGAGGAACTCAAGCACGGTCGCGACCTCACGACAGGCGACGTGGAAGGCGCCATCCGGCTCGCCATCGCGCAGGGCTCGCTTTTTGATTTTGATGCCGCAACGTTGCGGACAAGCTTTGAGGAAATCAACCTGCGCAAGCGCCCAGTACGGGCGCGCACGGCCGGTCAGGATGCCTACATCAGGGCGTTGCGCCGCAATTCGCTGGTGTTCGGGATCGGGCCCGCCGGTACCGGAAAGACCTGGCTCGCGGTTGCATATGCGGTCGCACTGTTCGAGCGCAAAGAGGTCGACCGCATCATCCTTTCGCGACCGGCGGTGGAAGCCGGCGAGCGGCTGGGCTTCTTACCAGGCGACATGCGCGAGAAGGTGGACCCCTACCTGCGCCCGATTTACGATGCGCTGTTCGATCTGATGGACTCCCGAATCGTCGAACGCGCGCTGCAGACCAACGAAATCGAAATCGCGCCGCTCGCTTTCATGCGCGGTCGCACGCTCTCCAATGCGGCCATCATCCTGGATGAGGCCCAGAACACTACCTCGATGCAAATGAAGATGTTCCTGACCCGGTTGGGCGAGAACAGCCGCATGGTGGTGACTGGCGATCCCAGCCAGGTGGATTTGCCGGCCGGACAGACCTCAGGCCTTGCCGAGGCGGTTCGGCTGCTTGCGGATGTGGATGGAATCGGCTGCGTGGTATTCACCCATGAGGACGTCATACGGCACGAGTTGGTGGCAAAGATCGTTGCTGCTTATGATAAGGCCGCACGCCCTCTCCGCTCCGGAGGGAAGGAATGAAAAATCCTCCGTTCGAAAATCACGAGCAGGGACCTGCCGTCGACGTCCTGATCGAATCAGATCTCTGGCGGGCTCTGCCCGAGGCCGAGCATGTCGTAAGACGGGCGATCACGTTCGCGGCGACATCGGTGGCGGGGGTTTGCGATCGCCCGGCCGAAGTCTCCGTGCTGCTCTGCGATGATGAGACGATTTCGAATCTTAATGCGCGGTGGCGTGGACAGCACAAGCCGACAAATGTGCTATCGTTTCCGGCAGCGGCGCGAGGCGCTGCACCCGTTGAGATCCTGCTCGGGGACATCGTGATCGCCTATGAAACGCTCGCCCGAGAAGCCGAGGAGCAGGGCAAGACCATGTCCGATCATCTGTCTCATTTGCTGGTCCACGGCTTCCTACACCTGTTGGGACACGATCACCATATCGACCACGAAGCTGAACGGATGGAACGTCTGGAACGCGACATCCTGGCGCAGATAGGCGTATCCGATCCGTACGCGGCGTGCGATGCCGACATCTGATTCGTTTGCCATGGCAGATCCAGACGCGCGTGCTGATTCGGCCGCTACTGCCACCGGGCAACGCGATTTTCCCGGGCTGGCGAGGCGTTCGAACGGGCTCGCGCACGAAACTCGCGAAACATGGCTCAATCGCATGCTGCGGGCATTGTTCGGTTGGAGCCCCAATTCGATCCGGTCGGACCTCAAAGTCCTGCTTGACGGCGCAACCGCAGAGACGGGTTTTTCGCCCGACGAGAGCCGGATGCTCAGGAACATCCTCAGCCTGCGGGAACGGCGCCTCGATGATCTCATGGTCCCGCGCGCCGACATCGTGGCGGTACAGCAGGACATACCTCTCGGCGAACTGTTCAAGGTGTTCGAGAAAGCATCCCATTCTCGACTCGTCGTTTATAACGACACGCTCGATGAGCCGGTGGGGATGGTCCACATCCGGGACCTCATCGCATTCATGACCGCGCGAGCTAGCGTCGATCGGGAGGCGGACGTCGCAGGCGAGCAGCCACTGCCGGCGGGTCTGGACTTTTCCGCCGTCGATCTGGCGATGCCGCTGTCGGCAGCGAAGATCATCCGCACCATTCTGTTCGTGCCGCCATCCATGCCGGCGATCGATCTGCTTGCCAAGATGCAGGCGACTCACATTCACCTCGCGCTCGTCATCGATGAGTATGGCGGCACCGACGGCCTCGCATCGATCGAGGATATCGTCGAGGAGATCGTTGGCGATATCGAAGACGAGCACGACGAGGCCACGGAGCACGCCGTTATCCGTCAACCGGACGGATCGTATATTGCCGCCGGCCGCGCGAGCCTTGAGGAGGCTGTCGCGGTCATCGGCGCGGAATTCGATGTCGGCGCTGCTGCCGAGGAGGTCGATACGGTCGGCGGCTACATCGTCACGCTGATCGGCCGCGTGCCGGTGCGCGGCGAGCTGGTGCCGGGCCCGGGAACATTCGAGATGGAAATTCTCGATGCCGATCCGCGGCGCGTGAAGCGGGTTCGTATATATCAGCGCAAGGTGACGCCTCGTGCCATTGAGCGCACCTCCTCCCGCCGGTCGGAGGCCGCATTGCGCGCCGTGCCGCCCATCGAGAAGGACGAACCATCTTCGGGTTCCACAGAACAGAGTTCCTCGCAATCGCAGGTGAAATCGACGCCGTGAACTGGTTCAGCCTGGCCAAGCCGGTCATCGTGGCCTGGGGCTGGCGCCGATCGTTGATGGCGTTTCTGGCCGGAGCCGCGTCGGTCCTGGCACTAGCGCCGCTGAATTTCTGGCCGGTACTATTTGTCACATTCCCGCCGTTGGTCTGGCTCCTTGACGGCGTCGCTGCAGCGCGTTGGGCTGGGATCAGGGCCGCCTTCGCGATCGGCTGGTGGTTCGGATTTGGTTACTTTCTGGTCGGACTCTACTGGATCGGCTCTGCGTTCCTGGTCGACGCCAAGACGTTCGGATGGTTGTTGCCGTTCGCCGTAACGATGCTGCCAGCCGGACTCGCGGTCTTTACCGGGGTCGGCTTTGCGGCTGCGCATCTCTTGTGGTCGCCAGGTCAATTTCGAATATTGACACTGGCCGCAGCACTGTCCTGCGCCGAATGGCTGCGCGGCCACATGTTCACGGGGTTTCCGTGGAATGCCTTCGGCTATGCCCTCACGACCCCGCTGCCGCTCGCACAAAGCGTCGCGATTTTCGGCATCTGGGGTCTGACTTTCGTAGCGGTCGCGGTATTCGCAAGTCCCGCAGTGTTGGCGGACCACCCCGGCGATGCACGGCGGTCCCTGAGACCGGTGCTGTTGGCGGGCTGCGCGCTTGCCGCGCTCGCAACCTATGGCGGGTTGCGGCTTGCCGGTAATCCGACCGCAGAGGTGGACGGTGTGCACCTGCGCATCATGCAGCCCAACATACCGCAAGACGAGCGATTCAGTTACGCCGCCAAGCCGCAGATCATAGAACGCTATGTGACGCTGTCAGAACACGCGGGCGAAGGAACGGGTGCGGACCGAACTAGCGATTTGCAGAACGTCACCCATTTGATTTGGCCGGAATCGGCGTTTCCATTCTTTCTTACACGCGAGCCGGACGCGCTCGCCACGATCGCCGCCATGCTGCCGCCCGACACCACTTTGATCACCGGGGCGGCGCGCCCCGCGGATCCTGTGCCGGGACGCGGATTACGGGCCTATAATTCGATCTACGTGATCGATCACAACGGCACGATCCTGGCGAGCTACGACAAGCTGCATCTCGTGCCGTTCGGCGAATACCTGCCCTTTCAGGATTTCCTCGAACGCGTGGGTTTGACGCAGTTGACCAGTGTGCCGGGCGGATTCTTGCCCGGCGAACGGAGGCGCAAGATAGCTGTCCCGGGAGCACCCGAGATGTTGCCCCTGGTCTGCTACGAGGTGATCTTTCCTGGTGAAGCGGTTCCAACGGGCGAGCGGCCGGGGTGGCTCTTGAACCTGACCAACGACGCCTGGTTTGGCATCAGCCTCGGCCCCTATCAGCATTTTCAGCAGGCAAAGGTTCGCGCGATCGAGGAAGGGCTGCCGCTGATTCGTGCCGCCAACAGTGGGATTTCCGCAGTCATCGATCCGCTTGGAAGGGTGACGGCAGCTGTTCCGCTCGGCCACGCCGGAGTGCTGGATTCGGCGCTGCCCCGCGCTGTCCAAGCTACAATTTATGCGCGAACTGGCGATGTGATGTTCCTTATCATCGTGGTGGGGACGATGGCTGCGGGTTTGGCTATGCGCACGAGACGACAGCATCTCGCGTCGACGCGCGGCTGAAAGAAGCCCGTAAGCGAAAGTTGAATGTACAAAAAGTGCAATGCGTTTAATAAAAGCGCAAATAAATTCTTGTTATAGCTGGATTATTTTGTGTATTAACATGCAGGTCTCATGCTCAGGCGATCGCCAATTGCGTTTGCGTCTGATCTGATGCATCAGGCCCAAGAGTGGGGAGGCCAAAGGAGAAGAAAATAATGACGAAGAAAGCTCCCAACCCCATCGATAAGCACGTGGGCAGCCGGGTAAGAATGCGGCGCATGATGCTGGGGATGAGCCAGGAGAAGCTCGGCGACGCGTTAGCACTCACGTTCCAGCAGGTACAAAAATACGAAAAGGGCACGAACCGGATTGGCGCGAGCCGGTTGCAGCAGATCTCCCAGATTCTCCAGGTGCCGGTTGCGTTCTTTTTCGAGGGCGCTCCAATCTTATCGGAAGGAACCAAGCCGGAAGGAGTCGAAGATGCCCCATCGCCCACTTATGTATCTGATTTCCTCGCGACCTCCGATGGGCTGTCGCTGACGAAGGCGTTCATGCGCATCCCGGACCCCAAGCTGCGGCGCCGCATTGTGGATCTTGTTCAGCAGATCGCGGGCGAAGACAGCGATAGCCCCTAGTGGAGCAATTTCGAAGTTCGACTCATTTCGCGCGGGACCGGGAGGGTGGGCAAATGCGAGCGATTGGCGCGGGCCCACCGGGAAGGGCCTCAAATGGGCACGCTCCACTTTGCCCACCGGACGACAGGTTTCATTGAGTGGACTTATACTCTATTGGCTCGAACACCGGGCAATCGCTTCGGCGGGTTGTGCTTCGCTCAGCACGCTCTTGACCGCGCGTAGCGCCGCTGCAAGAACATCGCCCGGAACCCGACCACGCGGCTCATCGCGCGGACCGAGTCAGGGAGGTGCATCTTGTCGCGTGCAAGCTATCTGTTCACCAGCGAATCCGTGTCTGAGGGGCATCCCGACAAGGTTTGTGACCGCATATCAGACGAAGTAGTTGATGCCTTTTTCGAGGTCGCGCCTCGGCACGGCTGGGATCCGCGTCAGGTCAGGGTCGCGTGCGAAACGCTGGCGACCACCAATCGCGTGGTGATTGCGGGCGAGACTCGCGGTCCTTCGCAGATCACCCGAGACTATATCGCTCACCTTGCCCGGCTCGCCGTAAAGGACATCGGCTATGAACAGGCGGGCTTTCACTGGGAGAAGGCCTCGATCGAAGTGTATCTGCACGCGCAATCGACCGATATCGCGCAAGGCGTCGACTCCTCTGGTAACAAGGACGAGGGTGCGGGCGACCAGGGCATCATGTTCGGTTATGCGTGCCGGGAGACGCCCGAACTCATGCCGGCCCCGATTTATTATGCGCACCGAATTCTCAAGGTAATGTCCGAGGCGCGGCGCTCCGGTGAAACCCATGCGCTCGGGCCCGATGCGAAGAGCCAGGTAACGATCCGTTACGAGTCCGGCAAGCCCGTTGAAGCGACTCAGATCGTGGTGTCGACCCAACACCTCGACGAAAAGCTATCCTCCCACGATATTCAGGCCATCGTAGAGCCCTATGTGCGCCAAGCACTGCCGCAGGGCTGGGTCAGCAAGCAGACAGTGTGGCACATCAACCCGACCGGCAAGTTCGTGATCGGCGGTCCGGACGGCGATTGCGGGCTCACCGGACGCAAAATCATTGTCGACACTTATGGCGGAGCGGCTCCGCACGGGGGCGGGGCATTTTCCGGAAAAGACCCCACGAAGGTCGATCGCTCCGCCGCCTATGCGGCCCGATACCTCGCCAAGAATGTGGTGGCGGCCGGATTGGCCGACCGCTGCGCGATCCAGATTGCCTATGCGATCGGCGTGGCCAAGCCGCTGTCACTCTACGTCGATTGCTACGGAACCGGCAAAATTGCCGAGGCGCGGCTTGAAAAGCTGCTCGACGAGGTCATGGATCTCACGCCGCGCGGCATCCGCGAGCATCTCGGCCTAAATCGTCCGATCTACGCGCGAACCAGCGCCTACGGCCACTTCGGCCGCCCGCCGGAACCTGACGGCGGCTTTTCCTGGGAACGTACCGACCTCGTCGACGAATTGCGGCGCTCCGCGAATTAAGGGTGCTGTGGGGGCGATCTTATGGTAGCCCTCTCGCCGCGGCCGGGCGGCGTGGCAACGTGCGACCGCCAGAATCGCCCCTAAATGGGCGTCATTTGAAGGCCGTCCGCCGATTGCGTCACGCGCTCTTAGTTCACGCGCTCTTAGGATGAGGTCGCAACCCGCTCCCTACGTGATGGCGACGTCTAGCCACACTCGTCACGCCGCGCCACATGAACGCGCCTTCTTCGGCCGCCGCAAGGGTCACCGGCTGCGGTCGCATCAGGCCGACCTGATGGCGACCTTGTTGCCGCAACTCGCAATCACACTCGACCGACCGCCTCCCACCAATCTCGCGGAGCTGTTTCCACGTCCGCTGCAGACTGTTCGCCTCGAGATCGGATTCGGCGGCGGCGAGAATCTGATCGCGGCAGCTGTTGCGCATCCGGCGAGCGGCTTCATCGGCTGCGAGCCGTTCCTCAACGGCATGGCGAAAATGCTTGCGTTGATCGAGGCAGCTGCAATCGACAACGTCAAGCTTTACGCTGGAGACGCCGTCGATCTCCTGGCTTGGCTGCCCGACGCCTCGATCAGCCAGGTGGATCTGCTCTATCCGGATCCGTGGCCGAAGCGCCGGCATTGGAAGCGGCGTTTCGTGCAGGACCGCACGGTCGCGATGCTCGGGCGCATACTGCGGCCCGGCGGCTTGCTTCGTTTTGCCACCGATATTCCGGACTACGCCGCCTGGACGCTGGAGCGTCTGGTGCGCGTACCGGACTTCACGTGGACCGCGGAACGCGCCGACGACTGGCGCCAGCCGTGGGCCGGCTTTCCGGGGACCAGGTACGAGGCCAAGGCAAGGCGAGAGGGACGCACGCCCTGCTACCTGGAATTTCGTCGGACGTGAGGCTTGGAATGCGCCGAGTCGGCGTTCGACTGTGTTATGTGCAATCCCGCAATGAATGCGCTTATCAGCGGCGCGCCAAGGAAGTGGGGAGGAGCATCATGAAGCTGCACCGCGTCAAGCAATGCCTCAATGTACACGACTCCGATATTTCCGGGTCCGTCTATGACGACGTGAACATGTCCGGATCGACGATAGGCAACGTGAACCTTGCGGGATGCGCGTTCAAGAACGTCAACATGTCGGGCGCTACCTTTGAAGATGCCAACTTGTCCGGTTGGAAACTTCACGATGTAAATCTTGCGGGCCTCAAGATCGACAAGGCCAACTTGGCGGGCGCGTCAATTACGCAAGGTCGAATGGAGGGAATGACGATCGACGGCATTCTCGTCAGCGATTTGCTGGCAGCCTACCGGGCCGGCGTATCCACCGAAACAGGAACGAATGACGGTTGAAAACACAACGCGGCGGGCATTCGGTCGCCGATCCTCGACACCGGTCGCGTAGTTCGTTATAGGGCGGCTCGACATATTTCGGATCGTGCGAATGCCAGTGGATCGTCATCCTCTTGAGGGTGGCGTCCGAAACCTGTTGAAAACCACCCCGAAAACATTTGGAGGAGTCCCATGCCACCGGCGGTGTCTCCGCTTGCGCCTTTGAATTTTCCGGAGATGCCGGAGATTGCCGGCGTGCGGATGGCGACCGCGGCCGCCGGAATCCGCTACGAGGGACGCACCGACGTTCTCCTGGCGATACTCGACAAGGGCACCGCTGTTGCGGGCGTGTTCACCAAATCAAAATGCCCGTCGGCGGCGGTCGATTGGTGCCGGGACAAGATCAAGACCGGCAAGGCCCGCGTGCTCGTAGTCAATTCTGGCAACGCCAATGCCTTCACGGGCCGCACCGGCCGGGAAGCCACGAAATACACTGCCGCGAGCGCAGCCAAAGCCGCTGCATGCAGGCCGGGAGAGGTTTTTCTCGCCTCAACGGGCGTGATCGGCGAGCCGCTTGATGCCCGCGCCTTCGATCGCGTGATGGACGATCTCGTATTGGCCGCAAAGCCGGGTAACTTTGAGGCCGCCGCCCGGGCGATCATGACGACCGACACTTTCCCCAAGGGCGCGACGGCGACCGCCAAGCTGGGCGATGCCACGGTCACGATTTGCGGCATTGCCAAGGGCGCCGGCATGATCGCACCCGACATGGCGACCCTGCTGTCGTTCGTGTTCACGGATGCACCGATTGCGGCGCCGGCCTTGCAGGCGCTCCTGGCAAAGGGCGTGGTTGACAGCTTTAACGCCGTCACGATCGACGGCGACACCTCGACCTCGGACACATTGCTTGCTTTCGCGACCGGAGCAGCGCGAATCCGCGGGGCGCCGGCGATTTCGCGCGCCGCGGACCCGCGGCTCAAAGGTTTCATCAAAGCGCTCGACGCCGTGCTCAAGTCCCTCGCCGAGCAGGTCGCGCGCGACGGCGAGGGCGCCCGCAAGCTCGTCGAGATTATTGTCGAGGGCGCCGCTTCGGCGAAGTCTGCACGGCGTATCGCGATGTCGATCGCCAATTCGCCGCTGGTGAAGACTGCTATTGCGGGCGAGGATGCCAATTGGGGACGCGTCGTCATGGCAGTCGGCAAGGCCGGCGAGCCGGCAGACCGCGACCGCCTGTCGATCTGGTTCAACGGCGTAAGGGTTGCCCACAAGGGCATGCGCGACCCTCATTATGACGAGGCTGAGATATCTGCCGAAATGAAAAAGCAGGTCATCGAGCTCAAGGTCGGGCTCGGCATCGGGCGCGGTCGCGACCGCGTCCTCACCTGCGATCTCACCAAGGAATATGTCGCGATCAACGGCG
>Ga0070734_10003019_pt1 | contig 18685 bp, 13 predicted proteins | sample Coa_R1_8_FD_66444 | JGI IMG/M metagenome (GOLD analysis project Ga0070734, IMG submission 66444) | Surface soil microbial communities from Centralia Pennsylvania, which are recovering from an underground coalmine fire - Coalmine... | ecosystem: Environmental > Terrestrial > Soil > Unclassified ... | reverse complement strand
ACATTTGAAAAAAGCGCACATGCTCGTGCCGGTCACGCAGCCCGGTGGGCCATTGCTGGACATTGCCGACTACCATCTGGCGCAGTTGCTGAATCAGCAGGGCGCGTTCGAAGTATCGCAAGAAATGTTCATGCGGATTGCGCGCAGGGTTCACAACAATTCCGAAATGATGTTTGCCGCCGGATTGCCGGCGCTGCGCATGCCCATTTTTCCTTCGGATGTTGCCGCCGAACAGCGGGATGTCGTAACGATGGCCGGGAAGGCGTTCTGGGACCTAGCGACACAGTCGCCGGAAGAGGCGGACGTGGACTTCAAAGCGCTTGTCTCGAAGTATCCAAAATTTCCCAGTGTCCACTATTTTTACGGGACCTATCTGGCGGCACATTATCCCGAGCAATGCATTCCGGAATTTCTGCAGGAGTTGCGCATCACCCCCGACAGCGTGCCCGCGCGAGTTCAGTTGAGCCTTCGCTTCGTTCTTGAGGACAACCTTGACGAGGCACTGAAATCGGCTCGAGAGGCGGTTGCGCTGAGCCCGGATTCCGTTGGCGCGCAATTGGCGTTGGCAAAGGCTCTGCGCGCGCGCGGCGACAATGAAGGTGCGTTGAAGGCGTTCCTGGCAGCTGAGAGGCTCGATCCGGTAAGCCCGTCGATTCGGCTTCTGATTGTGAACACGTACCGCGCGCTCGATCGCATCGAAGAAATGCGCCGCGAAATGGCGGAATACGAGCGGCTCAAGGCGGAACAGGGCACCTGGCCCTAAGCGGACGTCGCAAACCAGGCTCCTCTGCTGATTACGATGTCCAGCAGAAATTCGATTTACTTGCAGTACTGGAACTGGGCAGATCGGGCATCGGTCGGCATCCGTCGAAGCCGCCTGTAACGTTACACGTCCAGCCTGAGCCGCAGCTCATTGCCCGGTGTGTCCCGCCCCCAGGACGCCTCAAAAGCCACATTTTGGCGCGATAGAATAAAAAAAACAAAAGAATGCTTGACACAAGCGGTGCAACGGCGGTAAAAAGTGCCAACCGTTAACGATAACGTTGAAGCTTTCCGCTCCCGCGGGGGGCCTTCAACCGTCATCAAGGGAATCAAGGGACCTGTGGTGGGCCTTTGCAACTAAAAAATGGGGGTGTTCGGGTTATGGCTCCTCGTCTGAATACTTGGGTATGCAATATCGATTTTCTTAAAAAGCTCTCAGTTTCCTTTTCTGTCTTCGCCGCGTTTCTGGCCGTAGCTTTGCTGATTCAGCCTTCGGCGCTGGCTCAGCAGACGACTGCGACGCTGACCGGAACGGTACTCGACGTGTCCGGTGCAATTGTCACTGATGCAAAGGTAACGCTAAAGAACGAATCCAGTGGCGACCTGCGAGGCACGGTCAGCAACTCGGATGGCTATTTCACTTTCGCCGCTGTTCCGCCCGCAACTTACAGCGTCAGCGTAGAAAAGGCCGGTTTCAAGGTTTGGGAAGCGAAGGGCATCGTTCTGAATTCCGCGGACAAACGAAATTTGATCGGAATTAAGCTCGCGCCCGGCATGCAATCCGAGACAGTCGTCGTCGAAGCGGCAAACGAGGCAATTAGTCCGGAAGACTCGGGCGAGAAATCAGCGCTCATCAACCAACACATACTGCAAAACGTTGCAATCCAGGGTCAGAATTCCGCTGAGTTCCTGAAAATCTTGCCGGGGATGGCCTTCACGGGAGGCATAGTTAACCAGTCGTCCGTCAACACCGATGATCAACGGACTGGCACCGGACCGGTCGGCAGTTTGTCGGCAAACGGGACTCGCACCGCAGCGCTAGATATCACATCCGACGGCGCGCACATCATTGACCCGGGTTGCAATTGTGGTCAAGCGATGAACACCAACGTCGATATGACTGCTGAGCTAAAAGTAATGACCTCGAATTTTGGTGCCGATGAAGCGAAAGGGCCCGTCACAATCAGCGCCATCGGCAAGTCGGGAGGCCAACAGTTCCACGGTGAGGCCTATCTGTACACGCGCTATTATGCGTTAAACGCCAACGATCCGCAGGATAAGAACTCGAATATTGCGCGGCCCGAAACGAAGTATATGTACCCGGGATTCCAGATTGGCGGTCCGCTCATCCTGCCGCACACCGGGTTCAACCGGAATCACGACAAGGTGTTTTTCTTTTTTGGCACCGAATATTACAAGCAGGACGTAGACAACGGCGTGTATCACGCCGTGGTTCCGACCGGAGCTGGTTCACCCGGCACCACCATGAACATGCGAAATGGCGATTTCAGTGATGCCGCCTATTTGAGCAAGTTGAATGGCTATGCCGTAAGTGGCGTGCCGAATGCGAATGGATTCTCGGCCGGGCATATTACAGGTGCGCCCGACCCCAACGGACAGATTCTGATAAATCTCTACCCGCTGCCGAACCAAGATCCCACTAAACCTGGTTCGGGCGGCTTCAACTATGCAAATGGCCAAACGCGCTACTCCAACATGCTCCAATTCCGCGGAAGGGTTGATTACAACATCACGCAGTCCACGAAACTCTATGTCTCCTACAACCAGCAACATGATAACGCGTTGAACAGCTTGGACGTGCTGTGGGGCTCCGGAGGCAATAGTTGGGCTGCGCCAACCACTCCGTATCCCTCTTCGATTAAAGAGACGAGTACATCCGACGTCGTTACGGCGAACCTGACCAAAGTGTTCAGCCCGAGCCTCACCAACGAACTTGTGTTTAGCTACACCTACCTGAACTTGCCGAACAGTTTTTCGGATCGCACCAAAGTGGAGCGCGGTTCGCTTGGTCTTAACTACAACCTGCTCTTCAGCCATCCAAGCCCGGACAATATGATTTTTCCTCAGATGACGGGATGGGGTGACGGCATCTCCAACATGCTCAACACGGGATTTGAACTGAATGGAACTGTTTATGCGAAGAAGACCTTGCCGTCCGTCGCGGATAACCTCGTCAAGGTGTGGAAAACGCACACGACCAAGTTCGGTTTCTATTGGGAGCGCACCTGGAACGAACAACCAGGCAACTCCTCGGTAAACGGCTCGATCGCGTTCGCCAATTGGGGTGGCGGTTCCACGGGCAACGCTTACTCGGACATGCTAATGGGGCAGACCGCGCAATATTCGGAAACGAATTTCGATGTCGTGCCGGCGTTTCGCTACCTCACGGCGGAATTCTACGCGACCGACTCATGGAAAATTTCTCGCCGCTTGACCTTGGATTACGGCATGCGATTCTCTCATCTCGGTCCATGGACCGACACAACTGGATACGGTTTCGCCGCTTGGTATCCGGCCCTCTACGCGGCAGATACCGGCGGCTCCGTGAACGGAGCCACTTTCCCGGGCGTAGAGTGGAATAAAGTGAATTCTTCGACGGCGCTCTCGGGTTCGGGAAGCCGGCCATTTTTCTATAATCCGCGCGTGGGTTTCGCCTGGGATTTGTTCGGTACAGGCAAGACAGTTCTGCGCGGTGGATACGGGATGTATCACTTCCACGACGAACAGAACGTGCAGAACGGTGCCTACGGTATCGTTCGTGGATCGTTTGCGTCTCCGACGTTGAGTAATCCAAAACTTTCGCAACTCGGTCCGGCTCTCGCGGCTTTGAGCGCACCAAGCGGTGTCACAGTTTTGGATCCCAAAGACGACCAGGAACCGAGGACCCAGAGTTACAGCTTCACGATAGCTGAGCGGCTGCCTTGGAAGAGCCAATTGGAAGTCGCCTACGTTGGCAGCAAATCGGACTACCTGAGCAACTGGAACAACAACTTTGACCAAATTAACGACCTCACAGTAGGTTCGATGTTCACTTCACAGGGCTGGCTGGCGGATTGCTATCCATCGGGAAATCCGTCGAACGATGGTGGTGCCTGCTCTAAGCAGGGAGCCGATACCGGCTACACGAGTGGCGCCATTCAGAACGCGCGCCCACTCCAAACTGGTCCCTGTGTTGCCGCAAAGAATTGCCTCGGCACCGTAAAGATCATCGACCACAAGATGTACTCGAACTACAACAGCTTGCAGGTCACCTGGAATAGACAGGCCGGTCGGCTGACTTTCTTAACCAACTACACGTTCAGCAAAGCGCTGGGCATTCGTGGTGAGGGTGGAGCTGCGAGCGGCGATCCTACTGTTCTTGCGAACAACTACGGAACGCTTCCGAACAATCGCACGCACATTTTCAACGTGGCCTATGTTTACGAGTTTCCCAAATTGGCCAATGCCAGTGGATTCGTGAAACAGATAGCCAACGGATGGCAGATTTCCGGAATTGGCCAGTACCAGACCGGAGCGGACTTGCAAGCCTCTGTAAGCTCCAATTTCAACTATACCGGCTTTATTCCGGCCGGCACGACGTTCATGGGCAGAACGATCGTGAATGCGATTCAGGCCACCAGCAGCAACACCCTCGGATCGCCAGATATCACCTTGATGCCGGCACTCGTTTGCGACCCGCGAAGCGGCCTTAAGGCCAACCAGTACATCAACGGCGCCTGCTTCTCGCCGACTGTTACGCCTGGCCAACAAGGCAGCTACATTTTCCCAACTCTCACGGGTCCGGGATTCTTTAATACGGACATATCGATATTCAAGAATTTCACTTTCGGACAATCCGAATCCAGGAAGCTTCAGTTCCGCTTCTCCGGCTATAACTTCTTGAACCATCCGAATCGGACGTTCCTCAATGGAGACCAGAACTTGAACCTTACGTTCAATAGCGCTGGCAGCCTCACAAATCCGAATTTCGGCACCGCCACCAACACCATTGGCCATCGCATCCTGCAGATGATGATCAAGTTCACCTTCTAACCCTGAATTCACTGGATTCAACGAAAGGGCGGCTTGCGCAAAGCCGCCCTTTTTGTTTGGCAAGACTAGGATTCCAGCAGAGTTCGTAACTTGTAAGCGTATCTGCGGCTCGACGTGACCACCGTTCCTTCTGTGAGTACGATGTCGTAAACCCCATCGAACATTGGACGAATCTCGCTAATACAGGCACCGTTCACGATGGCCGATTTCCGCACGCGGATGAAGTGGTGTGGCGCAAGCTTCTCTTCCAGGTGTGCCAGGGTTTCCCGCAACAGGTGACTGTCTTTGGCGGTGTGTATGCAGGCGTAGTTTCCCGTGGCCTCAATCCACAAAACGTTGGAAACGGGAACAAAGAAAATCCGCTTCTTGTCCTTCACCACAAAGCGTTCGAACGGCCGGAGACTACGGAGAGATTTAAGCAGTGGTTCGAGATCTCGATTTGCTTTCCTGGACTGTTCTAGGACCTGGCGCGCGTGAACCAGGGCCTTGGCAAATCGCTCCTTATCATACGGTTTCAAGAGATAGTCAACAGCGTGCACTTCGAATGCGCGAATGGCGTGCGCATCGTGAGCCGTGACGAAGACATAAACGGGAGCTGGGCTGGCTGATGGCTCCACATTTTCGATGACTCCAAAACCATCCAGATCAGGCATCTGCACATCGAGAAAGACGATGTCGGGATGAAGTTCGTTGATCTGCTCCACCGCACTTATTCCGTTCGCCGCCTCGCCTACAACTTCAATGTCGTTGTGTTTGGCCAAATAGCGACGGATACCGCGCCGGCCGATCGGTTCATCATCGACGATGAGGACTCTGGTCTTCATGCGAACTCCGCAGTGGAATGGTGATGATGGCCTGACAGCCTCGACCCTCGCACCCGGTAAGTTCCAGCGACGCCTTTTCCCCGTAGAGCTGTTTCAAGCGTGACTGGACATTGGTGAGTCCGACGCCGAATCGCAGGCGCGATCCCGTTGCCGGACCCGGGCCATCATCGCGGACGCGGAGCCAAACTCTGCCGTTGTTGCGCTGCGCAGCGATCTCCAGCCGGCCTGCTGCGGAATCGACGCTGATGCCGTGCTTGATGGCATTCTCAACCAATGGCTGAAGCGCCAGGCTCGGTACATAGACTCCGAGAAGGTCAGGTGGCACGTCCATGTGGACCTTCAAGCGATCGTGAAAGCGTGTCTGTTCGATCTCCAGATACTTGCCGACGAACTCGAGCTCGCTCTGCAAAGTGATCTCGTTCTCCCGCCGTTCGAGAGCCATGCGCAGCAAGTCGCCGAGGCAGACCAGCAGATGGCTCGCAGCATCGACGTCTTCCTGCATCAGGACTCCAATTGTGTGAAGACTGTTGAACAAAAAGTGCGGATGTAGCTGGCTCTTAAGGTTCTCAAGTTCGGCATGGGAGAGCTGCGTCTCCAGTTGCGCTGCTCTGGTCTGGCGCTCCATAGCGGCCTGGTAAAAGTGGATCGACTGATACAAGCCCACAACTAACCAGTACGTAAGCACGCCCGTGAGGCTCATCGATACAAGACTGCCTGTGAATGTCGGAAGAGGGCGCTGCGCACCAGGATCGGTTATGCGAAAAAGGAGTCCCAGAAGGCCATGGCTCAGAAAGTATTCGGTGACAGATACCATGGGAGCCATCAGGAACGACGCGATTGTGTGGATCGTTATATGCGATACAAACCTCGGCCCCGTCAGCGGGAATCGTTTCGTCAGAGCAACCACAAGCGGTGTGAACGCCGCCCAGACGTTCCAATAGACGAGTTCGATCACGCCCACGAGCACCCAATTGACGTGCCCGCCGTGAACCTTCGCCACCGCGATCTCCTGCACCGTGAACAACAGTCCTACGATCGTCCAGGCACAGGGGATCAAAATCCATCTCGTCCGTCCCATCTCTGGCGTGGCCTTGAGCAATGGGTGACCTCTCCGGCACGGATTATAGCTGAACCTTCGAGGGAGAAATCACTGAGGACAGACCGCTTGTCTCACTGCGGACGCCGCATATCACTTTTCCTGCAAATGCTGTTACTTCCGGGCATATTGTCCAGCGATCAGAAGCAGTGACATAGAAGAGCTTCACAGGAAAAAGATTCCCACTCACTACGGAGATCTGAAGGAAAAATACCATATGGACAAAAAGAGAATGGGCGCAGTCTTCGTTGCACTCCTTATATGGGCCTTGGCCTCTCATGCGCCGGCACAAGGCCAGGAACCAAAATTCAACTCCAATCCCGAAGACATCACGAAGATTCGCGGCGTGTTGGAGGAGTTCCGTCAGGATATTATTCGCAAGGACCGGAACGCCCTGACGAAGCTCGTGCTGAACCCCAATGTGCTCTTTCACCACATCAACGGCCAGGATGAGGTTGATAGCGCCCGCAAGAAGGACGCTCAGTTCGATGGGATTGGCCCGAGCGAGCTAGATGGATTTGCTCAATTCCTCGCTACGTCGAAGGACAAACTCGAAGAGAAATTTCACAACATCGAGATTCGCCAGGACGGTGCTCTGGGGCTGGTGACCTTCAATTACGATTTCGTCATCAATGATAAGATTACAAATTCTGGTATCGAGCATTGGCAGGTGTGCAAAATTGATGGGCAATGGAAGATCTTGTCCATTACCTGGACGAGCTATGATCGCAACTGACTTTCTGTGAGCTCGTTCCATCCGACTATTCGGCATTGAGTACACATTCAACGAGGCTAGTACGGCGTGCTGACGAGGATGTGATTTTAGAATTCCGCTCAGTGGCGTTTGTCATTTAGCGGCCAACTCCGACCGCTTCTCTCACTTCGGACGCCGCATGTCACTTTTCCTGCAAAGGCTGGTTCTTCGCGGCGTATTTTCCACACTCGCTAATCCAGTATCCACGGGAGTCGCCATGAGCAAAATAGCAATTACCTCGCCGGAACTCGCGCCGCCGGTCGGCCCGTTTTCCCAGGCGGTCAAAATCGACGGTTTCCTGTTCTTCAGCGGACAGGTCGCCCAAGACCCGGCCACTGGCAAGGTGGTTGAGGGTGGCATTGTGGCCGAGACGGAGCGCGTCTTGCAAAACATATCGGCGGTTCTCAAGGCAGCGGGCAAGAGTTTCGACGATGTCGTGCGCGCCGGCGTGTATCTCACTAAGATGAGTGACTTCGGCGCGATGAATGGGATCTATGCAAAATATTTCAGTCAGCCCTTTCCCGCCCGCACGACGATCGCGGCTGCCGCGCTACCACTTGGGGCCTGCGTCGAGATCGATCTCGTTGTCAAGGCCTGAGGAGGCGCATGGAGGGCCTCATCGCGGGAATCTTGGAGGCTCCAAAATGCAAATACTGATAGTGGGCATCGGCGCGCTGGGCGGAACAATTGCGGCGCGCGCCCTCCGCGCTGGATTGCCCGTGCGGCTTGCAGTTCGCAATACCGAATCCGCGGACGTGCTGCGCAGATCGGGCCTGCGAGTGTCCGGCATCGGAGGAGAGGTAAGGGCAGACGTTATCGACATTGCTGCAGTTGAGGATTACGGAGAGAGAGACCAATTTGACTTGATCCTGCTTGCCACCAAAGCGCAGGACACGCTGGAAGTCGCGCCCCGCGTGTTGCGCCTACTCGCGCCCGGCGGGGTTATGTTGCCTATACAGAACGGCGGGGTTGCGCGGCTGCTTGCAGACGGTCTCGGCGAAGACAGAGTCCTTGGAGGATTCTCAAATCTTGGCGCCACGATGGTTGCCCCCGGTGTCTATGAGCAGAAGAATGCCGGGCATCTAGTGATAGGCGAACTTGCCGGTGGCGTCAGTGAACGCATCGATCGGGTTGCGCGCACGTTGGGGCGAGCGATTGAGGTCAAGGCATCTTCAAACATCACCGGTGCCATCTGGTCGAAACTCCTGATTAATTGTTCGGTTACAACCCTTGGCGCGCTTTGTTCTCAGACGATGCGCCGGTACATGGAGACAGAGGCAGGAAAGAAGGTCTTCCGACGGACGTACGAGGAGGCGTTGTCGGTGGCATTTGCCATTGGCACTCGACTGGAACGTCTGGCCGTGGAACCAATTCCGCCCGGCTGGGCGAGTAATGTCGCGATAGAGCAACGCTATGAGTCGTGGGTTGAAGAAATAATTGCCTTCTACGGAGATGTCAAACCTTCGATGCTTCAGGACTTCGAGCGTGGCCGGAAGACTGAGGTCGATTTCGTCAACGGCTATGCGGTGACGTTAGGCCGCGCGTCCGGAGTGCCAGTACCTATGAACGCCACAATTACAGACCTTGTACACCAGATCGAACGAGGAGTTCTCCAGCCGACTCGAGACCGGATGAACGACCTTGCTGCTCAAACTGTGGACTAAGGCGGGAGAAGATTTTTCGACAGAAAGATTTCGTACCGGAGACAGTCTATGAAAATCCGTCTTTTTGCTTCACCTATCTTTGCTGCATTCTTTGCGTTGAACTGCTGGGCTCAAAACGCGCCCGCGAGCACGCCGCCACCACCTAACTCCTTTCTGGACCGTTTAACCAGCCTTACCGATTCAGACTCGAGACCATGGACGGCAGAACAGTTTGCAACGATGGGGCGCATCCGCGATGCGGCAATGACGGACCCGAATGCATACAACATGCTTGCGCACCTCACGGACAATATAGGTCCGAGGCTCAGTGGTTCGCCGCAGGCTCAGGCTGCTGTCGAATGGGTAGCTGCCAAGATGCGGGAGATGGGGACGAGCGTCACGCTTGAAAAAACGACTGTTCCTAATTGGGTACGAGGAAAGGAAGACGCAGTCTTGACCCGGTGGCCGGGAATGCCACCGGAGACAACGCAGAAGATCGTTGTCACAGCATTGGGAAACTCTGCGCCAACGTCGGAGGATGGTCTTACTGCAAATGTGATGGTCGTAGGATCCTTTGCAGAATTGAGGAGCTTGCCGGTTGGTGAAGTCAAGGGAAAGATCGTCTTGTTCAACAAGCCTTTCGATAAGGAACTAACTGCGCAAGGATTTGGTCTTGATGCGTATGGGCAAAATCTAACTTATCGTGGCGTCGGCCCATCGTTTGGCGGGTCGCTTGGAGCCGCAGCTGTGCTGGTTCGCTCTTTGGGCAGCGCAGACTTTCGACTTCCGCACACAGGTCTGACTTTGTACGGCGAGGGAGTCGACAAGGTTCCCGCAGCTGCAATTACCGCAGAGGATGCAGATCTATTGGCGCGACTGTCAAAACAAGGACCCGTGACGATGCGACTCACTCTTACGCCGAAAACTCTTCCTCCGACAAGCAGCTACAACGTAATCGCGGATTGGAAGGGGTCGGAACACCCCGAAGAGGTTGTATTGATCTCCGGACATCTGGATTCATGGGATCTTGGGACAGGTGCGATCGACGATGGCGCCGGGGTCGCCATTTCGATGCAGACGATCCATTTGTTGCAGTCACTGAACATCCATCCAAAACGCACAATCCGTTTTGTGGCCTGGATGAACGAAGAGTTCGGCGTCAGTGGCGCGACAACATATCTCCAGGAACACTCCAGCGAACTCACTCATCACATCGCGGCCCTGGAAAGCGACTTAGGCTGCGGTCATCCAACAGGCCTCAGTTTCTTTGGCGCGCCTGAGGCTGCCAGATATCTCGCGCCCGTTGCGAACGCACTGGGACCGATTGGAGCAAGCGTTCTCACCAGATCTGACGAGGTAACCGCCGAGGATATCGCCGGTATGGTCCAACTCGGCGTTCCCGGTCTCAGTCCCTCGCAGGATTCGCGATTCTACTTTAGCTATCATCATTCTGCCGCGGACACTCTTGATAAGGTGAATTTGCAGCAATTGAATGAGAATGCCGCGGTGATGGCCGTGACGGCATATGCGCTTGCTGATGCGTCGGAAGCGATACCTCGGAGGAAATAGATTCCGAGGAAAATCTTCTAGGATGTAAGCAAGCGCACTCGGTGATCCGTGGCACCAGTATTTAACGGCCAACCCTGACCGCTTGTCTCATTTCGGACACCGCATGTCACTTTTCCTGCAAACACTGGTTCCTCGCGGCATATTGTGCAGTCAGCAGGAACGAGCAGTAGAGTCGTTTAGCGAAATAGAGGAGTTCCACATGAAGAAGATTCTGACTCAGTACGTGGTGTGCGCGCTTGCGGTCGCCCTGATGGTGCCGTTGGCGCTGGCGCAGTCTGGAGGAATACAGGCAGCCTTCGCAAAAGATGCCGGAACGCTTTCCGAGAAATTCACCGGACTCGCGCGCGTCATGTCGGGCAAGTACGACTGGAAGCCAGGCCAGGGCGTGCGCTCCGTCGCCGACGTTTTCAACCTGATCGTTAAAGAGAACGGCCTGCTCGCCGGCGTGCTATCGGGCGCACCGAATACGGGAGCAAAGGCCGCGCCCATCACCGATCCGGAGAAATTGCAGGAAGCTCTGAAGGCTTCTTACATCGATCTGCAAAAAGCGATTACGGGACTTTCCGACAACGACCTGCAGGCGCCGGTGAAACTGTTCGGAAGAGACATGACGAAGCAGGGCGCGCTGATGCTGATTCTCGAAGATCAACACGAGCATCTGGGGCAGTCGATCGCGTACGCACGCAGCAACGGCGTGGTTCCGCCCTGGTCCAAGTAAGAGCGCCGATCTCCTCCGTAAAGTGTTGCGTGCACGGAATCTGTAGTCCCCAGCGATCTAACCTCCAAGTCAGAATCTGAAAGGAAAATGGCATATGGATAAAAAGAGAATGGGCATGGTGCTCCTTGCACTCCTTATGTGTGGCTTGGTTTCTCAAGCGTCGGCGCAAGACGCGGAACCCAAATTCAACTCCAACGGCGATGACCTCACGAAGATTCGTGGCGTATTGGAGGAGTTCCGTCAAGATATTATTCGCAAGGACGGGTACGCCCTAACGAAGCTCGTGCTGAACCCTGATGTGCTCTTTCATCACACCAACACCCAGGAAGAGATTGATAGCGCTCGCAAATATAACGCTCAGTTCGATGGGATTGGTCCGAGCCAGTTGGATGGATTTGCAAAACTCCTCGCTACGTCGAAGGACAAACTCGAAGAGAGATTTCGCAACATCGAGATTCGCCAGGACGGCCCTCTGGGGCTGGTGACATTCGATTACGATTTTGTCATCAACGACAAGGTTCACCATTCAGGCCTCGAAGTCTGGCAAGTGTGCAAAATTGATGGGCAGTGGAAGATATTGTCTGTTGCCTGGACGATTCATTGATAGTCACAGCTAACAGCCAACGCCTCTCCAGAGAACAAGGCGAGCATCCGCCTGATGGTTGCGCCGGACCGGTGAAGAGGGGAAAAGCTGATGGTGATTTCTGCGCCGTCCGCCAGAGAGAAGTATCTGCCTCAACAGTTTCTGCACGATGTGGATCGTTGATTCGGCAAGTGCGACTCCAGGGACCGCACAAAGTTTTCGGCGCTCTTGTTCCGCTGCAACTCCGCCGGTCCCGATTCAGCTAGCAATTGCTTTTGTCGGGCTGAAATAAGTGTCCGGCAGGTGCTTCCGGCGTTAGCCGAGTAGAGATTCATCACAAAAGGAGAAGAGAATAATGATTCAGACCATTGTCCTATCCATTTGCCTCGCAATTTCCGCACTTTCGCTTAATGCGCATGACCAGGATGTTCGCCAGTATTCTGAGGGCCCGGTCACAGAGGTGAACTACATACGAGTTGAGTATGGGCATTTTGAAGAGTACATCGATTGGCTAAATTCGACATGGAAGCCGACCATGGAAGCCTTTAAGAAAGATGGGCTAATCATCGATTACAAGGTCTTCCAGCTCACTCCAAAATCGCCGGATCAGCCCAATATAATTCTCTGGATCACTTTTAAAAACGGGGCTGCGGCTTTAGACAAAAGCGCCGAGCAAGAAGCCGTGGCCGAGAAAGTAATCTGTAACACCGAGTGTCAGAACAAGGCCAGAGTGGTCCGGAATGGATACAGAAAAGTTCTGGGCACTGAATACGTTCGTGAACTTATTTTGAAATGAACACTCGCCATTTGCGTACCTAAAGGAGTTTTCAGTCATGGTGAAGCGATCCCAGCTTTTTTGTGCCTTGGCCTTGATTCTGCTGTTCGTCCCGTTCGTGCCCGGACAGGCCAGCAAGAAGATCCAGGTTAAAGATCAGCGCGATCTGCCCCGATTCACGTATCCCTTGTCGGGGCCTGCCTCCGTCTTATTGCAAGCGGATGCCGCGACCTTTAGCGCCTTTGCAGTCAAGGTAAGAACTGATCTGAATGAGATCCTTCGCGACTATGAAATCGAGGATAAGGCCACGTTGAGGTCTCTACTGAGCGCTAAGCTGGATTTTCAACACCTGGCTGGCGAAGACGCGGCTGCGCTGGAGACCGTCAAAGCGCTGCGCGCGCTCGAGGAGAAACCGTCTCCGCGTCTGACCACAGGGCTCTATATGCAGTGTGTTCTGGAAAGCGAGGTCGCGACGAACGGCGCGAGCGGTCCCGCTTTTGAGCGGGACTTTGCCAAGCGCTACCGGGAGGCAGTCGATTCGCTGCCATGGGATGTGGTACAGGACTGGGCCAAGTCGGCTCGGGGCGATGCTCAGCTGTCGTCGAAGGCCCTCATTGTGGGTTCTGTAAAAACGAACATCGATCCTGCAGTCGAAAAATCCGGTGTGGTGGATAACCAGCAAGCTTGGGAATTGATCCACGACCGAGCGGCGCTGCAGTTCGAACTGCCGTTGAAAAATATACAAGCAGATGTGTTGAGCGGTTACATCGACACCCATAATGTGACGAAGCCGGATATTTGGGCCGCGAGAGAAGTCACGCTCAACGCGAAAGAGAACCTGACGCCGGTTTTGGTCGGAATCTGGGACTCAGGCGTTGACGTCTCGATATTCGGAGACCAGGTATTCACCGACCCTCATCCTACCGCCAGCGGGACGCACGGACTGGCGTACGCGGAAGATGGTAGCCCGTCGACCTCGTGGCTTCAGCCTCTTACCCCCGCGCAGCAACAGCAATACCCTGACGCTCGCGCCCAACTCAAGGGCCTTGGCGACCTGAGGAATGCCATCGATTCGCCGGAAGCCGGCGCGCTGCGGCTGAAGTTCGGCACCTTGAGCTCGGACCAAATTAATGAGCTATCCAATCTGTATAAGGCTCTCGATCCCTATATTCACGGGACGCATGTTGCCGGGATTGCGATACGAGGAAATCCGGCGGCCCGCCTGGTGGTGGCGCGGTTTGACGATCAACTGCCCGATTTTACGTTCCGGCCGACGACGGAGTGGGTGCACAAAATGGCGTCGAACTTCGAGCAGATATCGGATTACTTTCGCACCCGCAACGTTCGAGTAGTCAACATGAGCTTTGGTGACGATGCTTCGGAGTTTGAAGCGTGGCTTTCGAACACGGGCGCTGGAGCGGACCCGGCGGAACGCAAGCGGCGCGCGCTTGAGCTCTTCAATATCTGGCACGACGCGGTTGAGATGGCGATCAAGAACGCTCCTAATATTCTTTTTATTTGTGCCGGGGGTAATAGCGACAGCAATACGGAATTCGAAAAGGAAGTGCCATCCTCATTGCACTTGCCCAATCTCATCGCGGTTGGAGCCGTGAACCAGGCGGGCGATGAGACTTCGTTCACCAGCTATGGGGATACGGTCGTCGTGCACGCCGATGGCTACAACGTTGAGAGCTATGTGCCGGGAGGCAGCAGACTCCAACTGTCAGGCACGTCGATGGCATCGCCGAATGTCACCAATCTGGCGGCTAAGCTGTTCGCGCTGCAACCGTCATTGACGCCCGCGCAAGTCATTGAACTGATCAAACGCGGCTCTACTACCAGCGAGGATGGGCGACGTCACCTGATTGACGAAAAGCGCTCGGTTGCGTTGCTGCGGGAAGGGAAGTACCGTCGAGCACAAATGCGACAAAAGCACACGAAGGAAAACCTTGATACTGAATCTTCCGTGATACCTGTCCACAGATGATGAAAAAAATATGGCGCGCCCGGCGTGACTCGAACACGCGACCCTCTGCTTAGAAGGCAGATGCTCTATCCAACTGAGCTACGGGCGCTTAAATTAATTCTAAAACGTAAAGGCTGCTCAAACCACCATTTGTTCTGTGTTGCCCTGTTGCTGCGTCAGAGATATGTCAAAACCCATCGCATCGTGCGTGCACAGGCTGGCTGCGCTACCAAGCCGCTTTTCACTGGCACCATCGCGGATTTGAGCACATGGCGTCCTGGGATTCACCTAGGTAGGGACTGCATCGGGTCCCGCTGGGCGAGGGAACGGCGAAGGAAAACTCGAACGGGCTTGGCTCCAGGAGACAATGCGACTTCGCTGGCCAAGACGTATTCCTGTTGCACGAAATCCCTCAGCGCGGGGTCGGATTCGAAGCTATCCTCCGCATTCCAAGTCCATGTGAACGCTCCTGGGGCGACACTATCAACGAAAATATCTGGAGATGATCGCCGCATGTCGGTGACAAAGCGGTGTCGAAAGTAGGTTTGTGAGGAGCTCTTTGAGATGACGAAGTGGCCGATGGCGTCTCGAGTTGCGGGCGGCATACCAGAATCGACGTAGACGCCCGGCGTCCAACCCCAGATGGCCAGGCTATTTGCACCATTCGAAGACTTCAGCCTAAGGATGACGGCGGCGATTTTCTCGCTCGCGTCCGGTGTTCGCGGAAGCTGAGACTGGTTGAACGCCTGCAGCGCCAAGGAAATAACATATATGGTCGCTATCAAAGCCAGACCGGATTTTGCAACGAGGGATAGAAGGGACTGCAGTCTTTGTGTCAAATGCGGAATGGCCGACCATAGGAGACTGGTGATGAGACAGCTTGCCGGAAATAAAAGGAACACTGTGTAGTGAAGGAAAAAATACGCCGGCCTGGCGACCGCAAAGAGTGTGACGAGGAGGTAAATCGCCAAGATCCACGACGTCGCCCCGATGCGGCCGGTGAGCGCTTTTGCGGATTTCCCAAGACGAATGTAGAGATACAGTACGAAAGCAAAAGCACCGCAGCTGGTGAGCGGCAACATCTCGCTTAGAAACAGAGCGCTAGCCAAGTGTTTCGAAAATCTGATGATCGAAAAGCTCCCCGCATACGCTAAGTTCCCGAGAACGTAGGAATTCCAGCAATCGACTAACACGCCGGCCCGGAAGACTATCAGCAGAAACAAAATTGAAGGCAGTGAAGCGCTGGCGCAAAAGCGAAATATCTGCATGGACCTTTGCGGAACTCTCGAATTTCTTGCGATCGCGACGATTGTTGTCGCGGCCAGCGTCAAGGAAAGAGGAACGGCTTGAAGTTTGCACCAAGGTGCCAGCCCGACGCTGAGGCCACAAAGAAATAATAGAAAGGATGCGGATTTGTCTGGATGCTCTTCGACCGTATTCGACCAGCGCAGAAACCAGTAGAAGCCGATTGCAAGCAGGAACGCAGGCAACAATTCGCTTGAATAGTGGAGAAACTCGGGGTTCCCACTGAAGCCGAAGCACAGGACCATCGGCACGATGCCCCACAGCGCAGCGCGAAAATCGCAGAGACGTGTCAAAGTCACATAGGCAGCGAATGTGTAGAGTGAAACGAGTCCCGTCGCCAAGACATGAACCGAGGCGTAGGTGGGGTGAACGCCCAGAGCCAGGAATGCAGAAATGAGCAAAGAATTCAGAGGACCGCTCGAAGTGCCGTCAACTGACCGCCATGGGACTGGGTCCAGCAGGAATTTCATCGCTTGGCTCAACATCTGGCTTTCATCTACGTTGAGTTCATAAGGCCAAACGATGGTTGGCAGCCGAAGCAAGAAAAGGATGAGGAAAATGCCGGTTGCTACAAGCAACGGATGCGGCGCTGGAATCGCGTTCGACACGGGCGAGGTCCGTTTTGCTTCAGGATTGTTCGCTGGGTTGTTGGCTGTAATTGGCACTGAGGCGGACAGTCTCCTTGCAAGGATAAGCCACCCTGACCGCATTGCGGCTCCGCCAACAGAAAGGGTTTACAAACATATATTGACTGAAAGGGTGACGTTCCCGGCCGCGACGTATCCCAAGGCCCGTTCGCTCTGGTATTTCTAAAGCTTGAGAAGTGGTAACACGTGCTCCGTCCAGAGACTGATTTCGCAACCGGGAATTCCCGGGCATCCTATGACGCAAACCATTGCTTCCGAAAAAGGCGCGATCGCCAGTGCGTCTTCCGATCGGCCGCCCGACGAATCACCCGGTGCCCTGGGCACTAGCGGTATGCGCGACTCGGAAAACGTTCCTCTCGTCGTGGACCTTGATGGAACGCTATTGAAGACGGATTTGCTGCACGAATCGATCCTTCGCATCGCCAGACATCGACCGTTGGCGTTGTTTTCGGTTCTGTCGTCTCTGTTCCGTGGCCGGGCGGCGCTCAAACAAAGAGTGGCCGAACTCGCCGTAATAAATGCCTCTACGTTGCCGTTCAACAATGAGTTGCTTGCCTGGCTTCGCGAAGAGAAGCAACACAGACGAAAATTGACGTTGGCGACTGCGGCCAATCAGCAGCAGGCGGCGCAGGTCGTAAAGGAACTAAATTTATTCGATGCCGTACTCGGGAGCTCGACTGAAATAAATCTAAAAGGACGAGCGAAACTTGCAGTCGTGCGGGAACGATGCGGAACGGTATTCGATTATGTGGGGAACTCCGCGGCGGATCTGGAGGTATGGAAGGCCAGTCGGCAGGCGATTGTCGTTGGTGGCCAAAAGAAAATCGAACGCAAAGCGCGGGACTGCGCCCACGTTGTTCGCACATTTCCCGCAGCCAAGGAAAACATTGGAGTACTGACTCGTGTGCTCCGAGTGTATCAATGGTCGAAGAATGTTTTGATTTTTGTTCCATCCTTTACTTCTCACAGCTGGCTGAACCCTTCGATATTGCTTCATTGCCTCGTGGCGTTCGTCGCCTTCAATTTCGCTGCATCGGCTACATATATCGCGAACGACCTGCTCGATTTGGAAGAAGACCGCCTGAGCTCGGTGAAGCGACATCGAGCACTCGCGGCAGGGGAATGCACCATTCGCACCGGAGTCATTTTATGCGCCTTTTGTTTCCTCGTGGCGTTTGGCATTGGCGCGGTAGCCGGAACCAAATTGTTTTCCATGCTGGTCTTGTACACTTGCGGGACTCTGCTCTACTCATTCCGGCTCAAGACTCTGTTGGTGCTTGATGTCCTGACGTTAGCGATGCTGTATACACTGCGCATCATTGTGGGGCACGTCGTAACTGGAATCACCTTTTCGATGTGGCTGCTATCCTTTTCGTTCTTTCTTTTTCTGAGTCTCGCGCTCTGTAAAAGAGCTGCGGAGCTGGTTCGGCACGAGCGCGAAGGACAGACTGGCGTGCCTGGTCGTGGATATCTCGTGGGCGATTTACGAGTTATCAGTGCGGCGGGAATTGCGAGCGGTTTTCTTTCCTGCTTGGTGCTGGCGCTCTACATCAACAGTTCGAGCGTAACGCTGCTGTACCGCCGCCCCGTCTTGCTATGGGGAGTGTTGCCGTTGCTGCTGTTTTATCTATTACGGATCTGGATCATTTGCGAACGAGGAGAACTGGATGCCGATCCGATCATTTACACGGCAGAATCGAAGGTAACTTACTGTATCGCGGGAGTCGTCTTGTTGCTTGTCGCGCTGGCGACCGTGCGTTTTTGATTCGATGGGAGCTTTTTTGCAAAGAACTATTCTCGGAATTGCGGAAGATCTGGCGAAGGAATACGCAGGTTTCTACAGCGCCGAATCTGGCGAAGGGGCCGTGTCCTTTATTGTTGAGCAAGTTGCGCGTGTGCCCTGGTTTTTGCGGACGGGGATTCTGGTTGCCACCCTCGCATTCGCGTTGCATCGAATTCTTCACGGGTTGCTATCCGCTCTTAATCCGAA
>Ga0070734_10003018_pt1 | contig 18686 bp, 15 predicted proteins | sample Coa_R1_8_FD_66444 | JGI IMG/M metagenome (GOLD analysis project Ga0070734, IMG submission 66444) | Surface soil microbial communities from Centralia Pennsylvania, which are recovering from an underground coalmine fire - Coalmine... | ecosystem: Environmental > Terrestrial > Soil > Unclassified ... | reverse complement strand
CAGTGACGAACAGATGGCAACACTGAAATTGAAGCCCGCTGATTTTCATGGCGATTGGAACTATGTCATTACTCCCCGCAAACACTAGAAATCGACGAAGTTATTTTTTCGCGGGCCCTAGGTATTGCCAGCAATCCCGTCAATCTTGCACAGAATAAGCAAAAAAAGCGAGCAACGGAACCCTCGGCGGGAGACCTGAAAGGGCCGAGCAATGTCATTCCCGATAAGCTCAGCAAGGGCAATCTTCGGTGTAGGCCCGAAAATCTTTGGCGCCGGGCCATGCTCCGCTGAGAATGCGAGGCGAGAGCGCACGGCGATGCCCAAGTTGCGTCTGTGCTCTGTACGACTCATGCCCGCTGGGATTGCTTCCCAGCATTTTGCCAAATCATCCCAAAGCCATCCGGGATCGCTAGCGCCAGCCCGAGGCCGGTATCCTTATACCTGGTCCCGCATCTGTCGTTCCACCGCCGACCACACATCCGCAATCACCTTCTGTGCCGCCGCCTGGATCAATCCCTGGGGCACCGCCTTGAGAAGTCCTCCAAGCTTCTTCAGCTCGGCCAGCCAATGGATGTGTGTCCCTCGTTCTTGCGGCGTTAGCGTGATGGTGGCCTCGACATCGCTACTGCTGCCGATCCCCTTGGTGTGCAGGAGCAGCCGAACACTGCTCTGGGGTATCCGTTCGGCTACTTGCACGGTCAATTCCAAGGTCCCCCGGACAAACGCGAGACCGGGCCGAATCGTGCACACGGCTCTGTCCGGCTCAGATTCCGTTACCGATTCCACATCGGGAACACATTCGATCAGGAAACGGACGTCGCTCACCCTCTGCCACACCTCCGCCGAGGAGAGCGGCACTTCTCTGTCGCCTCGAAATTGCATCATGGCATGGCCTTTTGGCTGAAGAATTCCTTTGCCGCACTGATTGCACGCAAGCCCTCTCCCTTGATTCTACGCTAGGGTAGGAGGTTCTCCATCCGGAATGCCCGGTAGCCGGAAATGCCTGCGCCATCGGAACCATCATCGTCGGCGCGGGGTTTAATCCGATGAGGCTGAATCACCCAGAAACAGGAGACCACATGACAGCCACCCTGTTGCAACCAACGCATGGGCCGAAGCGGGCTTTCCTCGTCGCTTTGCAGACGTTGTGCGTATTGGCGGGCACCGCCGCGGCCGGCACAACTGCGGCGCCGACTTCGGCCCCGGTGGATGCGGCGACGCTGGCCCGGCACATCGATCAGGCAATCGACAAACGGCTCGACGCCGAGCACATCAAGCCCTCGCCCCTGGCCGACGATGCCGAGTTCCTTCGCCGGGTATACCTTGACATCACCGGCGTCATCCCGCCCGCCAACGCCGCGGCCGCCTTTCTCGATAGCAAGGATCCCAACAAGCGGGCCAAGCTCATCGATGAATTGCTTGCCAGCTCGGCCTACGGCCGGCACCTGGCCGATATCTGGAAAAGTTATCTGCTGCCGCGTACTTCCGATAACCGCCAGCTCCAGGCGGAACCGCTCATGCGCTGGCTGGAAGAGAATTTCAACAACAACACGCCTTGGAACCAGTTCGTATCCGAGCTGATCACCGCCTCCGGTACCCAGGACAAGAACGGCGCGGTGACCTATTTCCTTGCCAATCCGACCGCGGACAAAGTAACCGATTCGGTGAGCCGGCTTTTCCTGGGGGTGCAGCTCCAGTGTGCCCAGTGCCACAACCACCCCTTCACGAAATGGAAGCAGACCGAATACTGGGGCATGGCCGCGTTCTTTACCAAGGTCAAGACCGATCGGCCTCGGCAGGCCGCCCGGCAAGGAGATTCTCCTGGTGTTAGCGAAAACGCCAAAGGTCGAGCCGCCAAGCTTCCCGAGACGGCCAAAGTGGTGCCGGCCAAATTCCTGCTGAGCGAAGAACCTAAACTGGACAAGTCGGCTCCATACCGTCCAGTCCTGGCCAAATGGCTCACGTCCGCAGAGAATCCCTTTTTCGCGCGGGCCATGGCCAACCGACTCTGGGCCCACTACTTCGGCCGCGGAATCGTCGATCCCGTTGATGATATGCACGACGGCAACCCGCCGTCGCATCCGGAGCTGCTCCAGGAATTGGCCGGCCAGTTCGCGGCCCATGACTTTGATGTCAAGTTCCTGATTCGAGCGATTTGTAACAGCAAAACCTACCAACGCACCAGTAAGCCAACCAGCAAGGACGACAGCGGTGCCAACCTTTTCGCTCACATGACGATCAAAGTGAATTCGCCCGAGCAACTGTACGATTCGCTGGTGGCCGTGGTGGGCGCACCGGGCAACCAGGCGGCCCGGCCCCGTCAGGGAGCAAATCAGAATCCCAATCGGGCTGCTCCAAATGCTCGGACTGTTTTTGTGAACTTCTTCCAGAATGAAGACGGCTCGGATCCCACCCAGTACCAGGCGGGAATTCCGCAGGCATTGCGGCTGATGAACTCGCCGCAGCTCACCGGTGGCGGGGTCGTCCTGGAACAAGCACTCAAGACCCTGCACACGCCGGCCCAGATCATCGAACGGCTCTACCTCGCCACCTTGTCGCGCCGTCCGACCGCTGCGGAAAGCCATCACCTCCTCACATTCGTCCACGGCCATGCTGCGGATCCGCGCAAGGCCTATCGCGATGTCCTCTGGGCTCTGTTGAATTCCAGCGAATTTGCCGTCAATCACTAACCAAGGCAAAAGGAAAGAGCAATTGCTCCGTTGGCGTCTTTAGCTTGTTTCCTTTTCCCCTTTTCCTTGAAGAAGGAATCCTCCCATGACGAATAGCGACGCTTCAGGCATCCGTTCCCGACGCGATTTTTTCAAGCTCTCTACCGCCGGTCTGCTGACAACGTCTCTGTCCGGCTGGCTCGGCGTCTTGGCGGCCCATGCGGCGAGCAACGGCAGCAAGCACAAGGCCTGTATCCTACTCTGGATGGATGGCGGTCCCAGCCACAAGGATACCTTTGACATGAAGCCGAACACGGAGAACGGCGGCGACTTCAAGCCGATTCCGACTTCCGTATCGGGCATTCAAATCAGCGAGCACTTCCCAAAGCTTGCCAAGCAGATGCAGCACGCCGCCATCCTCCGCGGCATGAGTACCGGAGAAGGGGCCCATGGCCGGGCCAAGTATTATCTGCACACCGGCTACAAAGAAGGTCAGGGCGGGCTGGTTTATCCCAGCATCGGCTCGATTGTCTCCGCGGAGCTGGGCCGGCCAGATTCGCCGACACCGAATTTCGTTTCTGTGGGCAATCGCAGTTACGGGGCAGGCTTCCTGGGCGCACGCCACCAGCCGCTCGTGGTCAACGATCCGGCCAAGGGTGTCCAGAACTTGAAGCCCCTCGTCGATAATCACGAATTTGGCGATCGCATCGGCTTGCTGGAGCAAATGGAACAGGGCTTCTTCCGCACCTACCAGGCAACCAGCATCAACGATCACCGCACCACCTATCAACGGGCCGTACAGCTGATGCGTTCCAAAGAAGCCAAGGCCTTCGATCTTTCCCTGGAGCCGGCGGCTTCGAAGGAGGCGTACGGCAACTCGAAGTTCGGCGAAGGATGTTTGTTGGCCCGGCGGCTGGTCGAGGTCGGCATTCCGTTTGTCGAGGTCACACTGGGCGGTTGGGATACGCATCAAAACAACTTCGAGCGCGTCAAACAGTTGTCGGGCCAGGTGGATCCAGCAATGAGCGCCCTGATCCACGACCTCAAGAGCCGTGGACTCTTGGACAGCACCCTCATCGTTTGGATGGGCGAGTTTGGCCGAACCCCCAAGATCAACAGCCGGGGGCCGAAGCCAGGCCGCGACCATTACCCGCGCGCCTGGAGCACCGTTCTGGCGGGCGGCGGCATTCGCGGCGGTCAGGTAATCGGCAAGACCGACAAGGAAGGTGCGGCCGTCGAGGACCGTCCGGTGTCCGCGATCGATTTCATGGCCACCATTTGCAAGGTGCTGGGCATCGATTACACCAAGCAGAACAATACTCCCATCGGCCGGCCCATCCGCATCGCGGAAAAGGGGGCGACCCCGGTGAAGGAGTTGTTTGCTTAGTGCCTGCATCTCGTTCAGTGCGCACGGGAGCTGTGAATCTCAGGGACCGTCCCCGCTGGACCTGACAACGTACACCAGACTCGCAATGCAGAAAGAAACCTCTGCACGTGATGGGTCCAATGAATTGGTTCCTTGTCCACGATTCGTTGAGCAGCGGTTCGCAGAACCGCGCCGTCCTGCGAACCGCCGCTCAACCGACCGGATGAACCGGATCGTGTATTAGAAACACTCATGGGAGTCGAAGAGGTCTCTACATTGCACGGCCGTGGTTGAGGGAGGATAATTACGACCACTGGCCCCCATCCCTTTGGCAGGAGGGCGTGCGGGTCGCGTTCATCATCTTTCAGCCATCAAACGGCGCGAGCAAGGTTGTCATGGACAAGCTTGGAATTGGGACGGCTTTCGCGTTCGATTACCACTTCCGTCGGTTCGGCACGGTTGTCGTCGTGCCCCAATGAAACCCAGAATTCTCACTCATTGTCCCTTCGCCGAAGTAGGCTTTCGCCGCGAAGATGGGAGGACCGCAAAGATGGTTGTACTCTCTTCCTGCTGCACAGGGCCAGCCGTTAGCTGATCGGCCGTCAGTTCCACTTTGAAGCGCACGTCGCCGGGCCGCTGGGCCGTGACATCAATTCGAAACCGCGCCTCGCCACCGGCCGGAAGCACGAGCGGGTCATACACGATCTTCTGCCCTTCCTTCCGGTGATCGGATGACCCTCCCGCTTGCACGACGGTCATCTGCTCGGGCACCGTGGCCACGATCTGCACCCGCGTGACAGGGTTGCTGCCTGGGTTGCGAACCGTGATCGTGTAACGAGCGGGACTCCCTACCTCGACCGGGTCGGGATTGTCTTCGACATCCAGCGACAAGGCCGATGCCCCGGTAAAGTCCGTGCAGGCTTCTGCCTGAGCCGTTAGGCCGCCGTCGGCGGCAGCCACCGCCTGGTTGCAGATCCGGCCGGGCATTTGCGCACGCAGTCGGATTTCGACAGTCCGGCTTTCCGTGGGCGGAAGTGTTTCGATTCGCCACTGCACCTGCCCGCCACTTGGTTCGCCGCCGCTGGTGGCACTTTGAAACGTGGTTTCTGCGGGGATGGGATTATTGATTACGACATTGGTCAAGGAGATTGTGCCGGAGTTGCGGACGGTGATCTGATAGGCAGCTGAAATATTCAAGTAGCGCCGCTCGGGTCCCGTCATCGCCAAAGCGATCTTCCTTTCGCCAACCGTGACACAACTCTCCTTCTCTTCCTTCAAGCCGCCGGTTGCCGTGGCGACCGCTTTGTTGCACAGCCGGCCCAACCTTTTCGCGACGACCTGGTAATCCACGCTACGGCTTTGGCCGGGTGCCAACGTACCCACGATCCAGCTCAGCCGGTCCTTGCCACTGGCATGCTCCAGCCCGTCCGGCAGAATGTCGGTCAACAAGACGTTGGTCAGCTCGGTACCCCCGCTATTCGTGAGCGTCAGGCGGTAGTTCAGTGTCTCGGACAGCACTGCCTGGGTTGGGCCCTGTTTCTGGAGGCTCAGGCTGGGGCGTGTGACCTGGGTGGTAACGCATTCTCCGTATTCGAACTGGACGCGGGCACAATTCTTCACCTCGCCGCCGCCGGTCGGGGCCAGGATCAGCACGATTTGCTGTTTGGCACCTCCTTCCAATGTGCCCAGGCGCCACAAGAGCTCGGGATCGCGCACAGCAGGCTCGGGGCTGGCGCGAACGAATCGGGCGTTGGCCGGGAGGGGGTTGCGAATCAACACATGGTGAGCGGCCGCTGGAGAACAGTTCTCTACGCAGATTCGATACTCCAGTTCCTGCCCCGCGGCTGCGTTCGCCAGGACACGAACCCGCAGCACAACGACCGGCGTCGGCGGATCGGCCGGTTCGGCCACGTTTCGTGTCGGTTTGGCCGGGACAGGAACCATCGTGTCGGCCAGGGGCGGTTCCTGAGTCGGAACCAACAGCGGGGGAGGAACGCAAGCCGGTCCTGCTCCAGCCGTTGCTCGGCCGACGATCGTGATGAAGCTGATTCCAAGAAGAGCGGCACGGAAGCCCCATGCACATCTCGGATGAGGAGCGGTCATCGCCTACTCCCGGCATGTTCAGGCAAAATTTCGACAAATTATCCGGAAGCGCATTGTCGCTCGGAATGGTGTGGTTGTCTGCACGGAATGGCCGCCATCCGCAGGGCTCCCGTTTTTGCCAAACCATGCAATCGGTAATTTCGGAATACAGGTTTCAAGCGCTTGACACGTCGCCGTGGCATTTCTTAGACTTGGCTACCTGGCTCGGAGGCATGACATGGCGTTATGCGAACAGGGTTACCTCTGTGAAGTCTGTGGCGGAGACGTGGAAGGAATCACCGAATCCGATCTCTACCTGCGCTATGTCCTGGGCGAGGTGCCTCCTGAAAAACTGCACATTCTGCGTGAGCGGCATATCCGCTGCAATCCAACTCTGGCTCAGTTCATCGTCGATCCGAAGTTCGAGGCGGTAGCGTGCGCCGGCCCCTTCGCCAAGGCAGGACTCGATCCTACGTATGTGGCCGAGCAAGAAGCACGGGTGACACGGGCCTGGAGACGATTGCAGGAGATTCCTTCGCTTGGCCTGGCTACGATCCAGGAGTATCCGCTCCCCGAAGTGATCGCAGCATGGCAGGCAGAAGGACGAGCATAGCGCGGCTTGTTCGAGCAAGTATGGTACGCGGTCATCTACTGACCGTGACGCGCTCGTATCGGTTCTCGAAGTGCCGAATCACTTCCACGGGGTTGAGGTTGAAGACTGCCTTGCCGACGGTCAGCCATTGGCCACGCTGAAAGAAGAAGACGGCCGAGGCGTTCCGCAGATTGCCAACCGCGGGCAGGCCCTCCATATCGCTTCCTTCGATTGCTTCAAATTGGATCGTGACGGGAACCAAGGCGACCAGCTGACCGGTCTGGCGTTCACGGGCCAGCTCAACTTCGCGCTCGAAGGAGCAATCCTTCCAGCGCAAACCGCGTGGCTTGCCGCTCGCTGCGGCCGCGGTCACGAACCTTGCCTCCAGCCGCTCGCGCTGGAGCAAGAATAATTCCCGCGCCCGCTCGACCTGAATATCCTTGCCCAGCGACCGCAGCGGCCGCCAGATCAGCAGCAGAACCGCACCAACCAGGAACACCGCCGCCACAAGCCACAACCAAGCCATGCGATTTCCCCACGGCATCGATCCGGGAAAAGGGAGGGGGACACCGCTTGGAATATATCGCGCGCTCTGGCAACGGACAATGAGGGCGGCCTGTTTCCTCGACGCGCCTTCGCTGTGGAGTACTACGGGATGCGCGTGCTACGGGCTGTTTGTTGTCGACACGGAGCGGTGGGGCGCATTGTCAAAGCTGCACCACCATCACTTTTCGCCATCCTTGAACCCCTTTTTGAACGGCGCCGGATCGATCACGTCCGGAAAGCCGTCGCCGTCGCTGTCCTTGAGATACGCCAAATCCAGTCCGTAGGCCTGGCGGACATTGGTCAAGGCATACGAGATGATCGGCTCATGACGAACGTTCATTATGGGCCCTTCAATCCTGCCCGGCACACGGAAGAGCCATTCGGGATTGAAGCGTTCCAGCCCCGTATCCATGCCCTGTACCAAGAAATGCTCGCTGATCTTGCCGTCTTCATCGATGTCACACGGCAATTGGTCGGTTTGGTAGAGCACCAGGCTCTGCAAGAAACAGACGACCCGACGGCGGTCCTCGTCCTCCAGGGCCAGATAGGCTTTGCGCGTCGGTAACGCTTCTCCGCCGTGCCGCCGGATGACGGCGTCGAGATCGAGACTGGCTCCGTCATGGCCGTAGGGTGCCGTAGTGCCCACGCCCCACAACGGCGTGGTTCGCCATTGCCTGACAATGCTCCCGTCAAACTGCATCTGATAGAATTCCGGGCCGACATCGTGATACTTGAAGTCGCTGTACACTCCGCGGATGGTATACGCTTGCCGCCGCGGCAGCCAACGCTTGCCCTTCCGCTCCGCCAGGGAATAGAGCTTCCCCTCCAGGCGTTCGGTTTTTTCGTTGTAAGCGACTCGTATCTCGAAAAACCGGCGGTCGCCGTCGTAACGTTCCGTGTAATCATTGGCTCCTGGGTTGTAGGCAAACAGGTGCCAATCGGGCGTGTGGCAGGAGATGCAGCCCAGATCCTTGAATAGCCGTTCGCCGCGCAGCACATCGTTGGTAAGCCGGCCCCGGGTCGGCGCGGGATGGTTGAGCAGATACCACTCCACGACATCGAGATCGCCTTCGCTGATCTCTTCGCAGTAACCGTCTCGGTCCGGATCGTCCATGCTGATGCCGGTCCGGCCCCGAACGGCGCCGCGGTCTTTGAGAGCCTCGGTCACGAATTGTTGGGCGCCGGCGTTGGACACAAGACCCAGGCCGTCACCCTGCCGGCTCGTGAATGTCGTCGGGTCACACGCTTGGAGTCCGGCATGAATATCGAACGGTGTGGCCGTGAAGGCACGCAAGGTTGTGGACACGGGCGGCCGCAGCGGCATGTAGAGATGGCCGAAACCGAACACCTGGACTTGCAGTGTGTAGCCTGCCACGCCGGGGTAGTGCAAGCTCGTGGCCGCGGGGATGCGTTTACCGGATCGGTCCACGAAAATGGGATAGAACACGGGGTTGAGGTCTGGATAACCGTCTCCGTTGAGATCCTCGAAGCTCCCGAAATCAACCACGGCGCCTTCCCCTGGTACGCCCGGCGGCAAAGTGTGGAGAATGCACCGCTTGCCTTTGGCCTCGTCGAGGCTGATCCAGCCATCGCGATTGGTATCGGCGATGGCCAAGGCTTGCAGTCGCATCTGCATGCCGATCATCTCCAGCAGTCCGCCGCCAAAGACATGGGGCGTGTTTCGGCCCGAGCCGCCGTTCTTGGCAATGGTCATGCCGGCACCGGCATCCCGGTACGGGACATTGTGGCAAGCCCCGCATGAGCTGGCATGGCCACGGTCCATCATCTTGCTCACGCCATCGGGCAAGGTGATGCCATCCAGTTTGCCGGCATCGCCATAAACGCCATCACGCTCGCGGAAGTTGCGCTGGAACAAGCTCCGGCCCCATTGGTAGCCGAGCCAGGGGTCCACTTGCTGCAAGTACATCGAGCCCCCTTCCTTGGCCGGGTCGGTGGTATGCACCACGCGGATGCGCGGATTCTTGATGGATAGGCCGCTCAGATCGCGCGGCACATCGATCGGATGGTCAAGGGAATTGCCCGGCCGTTCGGTCTGCTGGGCATGCAGGCCCCAAACAATGAAGTAGGAAAAAGGCAAAAGACAAAGGGACCAATGCAGTATACTTCGGCTGCCAGTTCCCTTTTTCCTTTGTGGTTGGCTCAGTTTCCCCATTGCATGCTCCCTGCTCAGCTGGCAACATAAGCAACAGAAAAATGGGGCGGCGAGGGCCCTGCTGTCGAGATTACTCCGCTCATGAGGGAAAGGACATGGTCGAACGCAGAATCGAGTTAAATCGGCGCTATCACCGCAAGAAAAAGCTGCGCAAGTTGAAAGGCAAGCTTGCCACGGCCAAGGAAGGACGCGAAAAGGAAGCCCTTCTCCGGAAAATCCACCTGCTCAGTCCCTGGTGGACCGAACCGGAAACGGCCAAGCGTTGAATGCGTGGCGGAACGGGTGGCGGGCGAGGAAGACAAGCTGGCCCCGAGAAAGACAGACGCTTCTTCTCCCGCCACCGGCCACGCCAAGGCCGTCGGCACCAAGTTTGCACTTCTCTGGGGCAAGTGCGCACTCTGATGCCCTGCCCCGTACTCCAGGGCTGAATTGGAGTCCTTTGCAGCAAGCAGCGGCCATGATGACCTGCGAACAGCCTGTCCCTTCTGCTTCCCGGTCCGTGCGCGTCCTGATCGCAGAGGATAATCCCGATGGCCGGGCAACTCTGTGCGCCCTTTTGAGTCTGCTGGGTTACGAAGTGGAAACGGCCGAGGATGGGCTGGCAGCAGTGAACAAAGCCCTTCTCTCGCGTCCTCAGGTTGTCTTCATCGACATCGGCTTGCCTCGCCTGAATGGCTACCAGGTAGCGGAACGATTGCGGGCGGCCCTGGGGCGCGAGGTGTTTCTCATTGCCTATACTGCGTACAACCAGCCGGAAGACCGTCAACGCGCCTTTGCCGCGGGAGTCGACGCCTATCTCGTCAAGCCGGTTGCGGTGACGGAACTCGACTATTGGCTGACCCAGGCCCGGAGGCGCCGGCAGATGGATACGTAATCGGCTCGGTGTTCTCCGCGCCGCGCGCGGCGCAGAGAACACCGAGCCGTCCGGTCACCCATCTCCGCCACTACTCCGAGCCTGCATCTTCTACTGGCCGTGCCCCCGGCTTGACGACCGTAACGGGTGCGATCTTCTCCAAATCCTTCTGGATCTGAGCGGCATTGCCGACCACGACGACGGCTAGCTTCGAGGGATCCAATGTCTCGCGGGCCAGCCGAACACAATCCGGCCCTTCCGTCTTGGCCACGCGACTCAGCAGGCGCTCATAATAATCGCCGGGAAGGCTGTTGGACTCCAGCATCCACAAATTGGCGGCCACCTGCTGTGGCGTTTCCCGCTGGCGGGCAAAGCTGCCCAGGAAATAGGATTTGGTGTCGGCCAACTCCTTGGCCGACGGAGCCTCCTGGCGCAAGCGCTCGAGTTCGGCCAGGGCTGTCCGCACGGCTTCGGCGGTCGAATCGGTCTTGCTGAAGGTCGTGATCGTGAACTGGCCGGTGAAACGGGACGGCGAAAAGCCGCCGCTGGCTCCATAGGTCAGCCCCTTCTGAACGCGGATCACTTCGTTCAAGCGGCTGTTGAACGCACCGCCGAAGTAGTCGCCGACGACTGCCGCGGTCGGGTAGTTGGGATTGTCCCGCTTGATCGCCCGCTGGCCAATGCGGATCTGGCTCTGGATGCCACGTGGATAATCGACCAGATAGATCCGGGTCGGACTGGCCGCGGGAAAGGCCGGTAGGGAAACCGCGGGCTTGGGCCCTTCCGCCTTCCAGCCGCCGAAGGCTTTTTCCGCCAAGGCGACGGCCCGAGCCAGCTCAATGTCGCCGGCGAAAATCAGCATCGCCTGATCGGGCCGGGCAAACGTCTTCCACCACGAGCTCAGGTCGCTCACCTGCAACGCGTCGACGTCCTCGATCTCGCCCATGGTCGTGCGCGCATAGGGATGCTGGCCATAGAGCCGGCGGCGCAGCTCTCGTTCGGCCTTGTAGGAGGGTTCCGCAGCGGTCACGGTCAGCCCCGTGCGCACCTGTTTGCGAAGTTTCTCGAATTCGTCCTTTGGGAATGTCGGTGTCAACACCACCTCGGCTAGCATCGTCACCGCACGGTCCAGTTGCTCGCTCAAACAGCCAGCCGCCACCGCAGCCGTGTCCAGATCGGCGCTGCCGCCCAAGCTGATGGCGTAGGTTTCCAGCTCGTCGGCCAATTCCTTCTCGCCATGGCGGGCTGTTCCCCGAGTCAGCATGCTCAGCGCCATCGACGCCGTGCCGGGCTTGGTCTCGGTCCAAGCCCCCGCCAGCAGACCCAGCTCTACACTCACATAGGGCACTTGCCGTTTCGGGACGACCAGAACCTTCAAGCCGTTGGGCAGGGTCTGCTCCGAATGGGCGAGCGAGACGGGACCGGCAAGAACCTTGGCGGCGGGCGGCTGACTCGGGAAGTCAGCCGGCCGGCGCAATCCAGGCCGGGCGGGTGGCGGCAGCCCCTTTTCTGGTACGGCCGTGATCGCTGCGTCTTCCTCATTCTTGATTTCGGAGGAACGCGTTCCGAGGACCGAACCGAGCAAATTGCGTTCGATGGTGCATGTCAGCCCTCGCTCCGGAGCCAGATAGGTCTTCGCGACCCGAAGCAAGTCGTCGGCAGTCGTTCGGCGGATCTGGTCGAGACGGCGGTTCACCCGGCTCACATCCCCTTGCAGCACGGCTGCGCTGCCCAGGACCGTGGCCTTGCTGGAGACAGTCAAGGTCTGGGTGACCTCGGAGGCCAAGAGCTGGTTTTTGGCCTTGAGCAGTTCGTGGGCAGTGACCGGTTCGGTACGCACCTGTTCGATATCCCGCCGGATGGCCTCCAGGACCTTCGCCGTATCTCCACCCAACGGTGTAAGCACCGCGCCGCCGCCAAAGATGCCCGCTTGCTCCAGAGAAAAAGCCGAAGCCAGGGCCATCACCGCGAGCTGGCGCTCGGCCACCAGATGGCGATAGAGCCGGCTACTGTTGCCGCCGCCGAGAATGTGACCGAGAAGTTCCAGAGGAACATAATCTTCGTGCCGGCTATCAACGGTTCGCCAAACGATTCCCACGGCCGGGGCTGGTGCGTTGTCTTCCCGGATGGTGACGGCCCGCGCCTGCATTGGCAGGGATCCCTGCAGGGTGACCCGCGGTGGATCGGCTTCCCGCGGCAGCCAGCCAAAGTACCGCTTGGCCAGGCGTTGGGCCTCGTCGTGCTGGACATCGCCAACGATGATCAGGGTGGCGTTGTTGGGCACGTAATACCGCAGCCAGAAATCCCGCAGCTCCTGGGCCGCGGAAGCACGGAGGTGGGAGATCTTGCCGATCGGCAGCCAACCGTAGGCCTGGCCAGGGAACAATTCGCGCACCAGTTTTTCGGGGACCGTGCCGTAGGGCCGATTCAGACCAAGGCGGCGCTCCTCCTCAACGACCTTGCGCTCGGTATCAACGGAGGTCTGGTCGATCTTGAGGAAGCCCATCCGCTCGGCTTCCAGCCACAGCGCGAGCTCCAGCTGGTTGGAGGGGAGCGTCTGCACGTACACGGTCTGGTCGAAGTTGGTGTAAGCATTGCAGGTGCCCCCACAGCGGCGGATATATTCGAAGTGATCCTTCGGACCGAGCCGATCGGTGCCGCGAAACATCATGTGCTCGAACATGTGCGCGAAGCCTTGGCGTTCGGGTCGTTCATCTTTGGAGCCGACGTGATACCATAGATGCACGGCGACGATGGGGCAGGAGGCATCCGCCAAGGTGATGATCCGCAGTCCATTGGCCAGCGTGGTCTCACGGTAATCAAAGAGCGGCTTGCTTTGAGCGGGTGCATCCGCGCGGCCCACCAACGGCAAGGCGAGGATTGCTACGAACACTGGAGCGAGAAGACATCGTGACATGCGAGCGACTCCAAACGTGTGAACAGGGTTCTGGTTCGTGTTATCGTAGCGTAAGGTGGGGACTCCGCACAACCGAAGCCAAGGTGAGGCACGCCGCGGCAGTGCGGCCTCTGTCAGGCGATCCCTATTTCCATAAGAGAAAAAGGGGACGTGCCTGGGGTCTTTGTGATCTGCGGCTGCGAGGACCATCATGCGGCAACGCAATTCTTTGACGCGCCGGGAAATGCTGGGCCAAAGCGTCGGCATGCTGTTGGCGGCCGGACTATGGCCCGGATCGGTGTGCGCGGAGGGGGAAGGCAGCGCGCACGAATTCCATTTCGTGGCCGTCAACGATCTCCACTATTTGAACGAACGGTGCGGACAGTGGCTGGAACAGGTCTTCCGGCAGATGAAGAACCATCCCGAGGGCATCGACTTCTGCCTCGTGTCCGGCGATCTGACGGAGCACGGCAAGCCGGAGCAGATGACGGCAGTGCGGGACTTGCTCAAAGGCATGGGTAAACCCATCCATGTCGTGATCGGCAACCATGATCACCTTTCGCCGGATGATCGCAAGGCGTTTGACGAATGCTTTCCCAAATGCAGCAATTACCACTTCACGCATCTGGGCTGGCAGTTTGTCGGTCTGGATACCACCCAGGGACGGAGCGCCTATGGCACCCAGGTGCCTTCCACCACGCTCACCTGGCTGGATGACATGTTGCCAAAGCTCGATAAGCAACAGCCGACGATTGTGTTCACGCATTTCCCTCTTGGACCCCACGTGATCACTCGGCCCGAGCTCGCCGAGCAGCTCCTGGCGCGGTTCAAGGAGTACAACTTGCAAGCGGTCTACTGTGGCCACTACCATGCGTTCACGGAACGGCATCTGCGCAACGCGACACTGACCACCGACCGCTGCTGCTCCTTCAGTCGCCAAAACCATGATGGGAGCAAGGAAAAAGGATATTTCCTTTGCCATGCCAAGGACGGTATGGTTCAACGGACGTTCATCGAAGTCCCCCCTGGGATCTAGACAGGATCTTGTGTTTCATGAATCGGTGGCTTTTCCCAATCGCGCTACTTCTCTTGGTATCTCCCGTCATCCCTGCTCGGGCCCGTGCGGCTCCGCCGGCGAAGCCTTCGTGGCACACCGATTACGAGCAGGCGAAAGCGCTTGCCCGCCGAGAAGGCAAACCCATGCTCGTCGTCTTCCGGTGAAGCCACTGACCCGACGGCGGCGAGTTTGACGAGCAGGTTGTTCGTCTCGACAACGAGCTAGCAGGATTAGCCAAGGATTTCGTCCTGGTCCGGATCCTCAATATGCGCGGCGTGAACCTGAACGTCTTCGATTTTGACTACGATCTAACCTGGGCTGCGTTGATCGTGAATGCCAATGAGCGCGTCTATGCCCGGTACGGCAGCCGGGATGCCGACTCCGCGGACAAGCAGCTTTCCTTGGCCGGCTTGAGCTATGCCATGCGGCAAGCGTTGGCAGCCCATCGGCGTGAGCCCGTGGAAGGCTCCCCCGACGCACCGTCGCCGCCGCGCACCGTCGAACAGTACCCGGCCGCCAAACGCCTCAAGGAAAATGCCTGCATCCATTGTCACCAGGTGTACGATTTTCGCCGCCAAGATCTCCAGTCCAAGGGCCAGTGGCGGCGCGACGAAGTCTGGGTCTACCCTGTCCCCGAAAACATTGGCCTGAAGCTGGCGATTGACCAAGGGAACCGGGTTGAAGCGGTGCGCCCGAACTCCCCGGCCGACCGCGCCGGTCTTCGGGCCGGCGACCTCCTCCAACGTCTGAATGGTTGGCCGACTGCTTCGCTCGCCGATGTGCGGTATGCCTTGCATCGTGCCCCCGCCGAGGGGGAGATCGAAGTTCGCTGGCAACGGGGAGACCGGCGCGCCAGCGGGCAACTCGCTCTCCCGGAGAATTGGCGGGTCACCGATATTTCCTGGCGTCCCTCCCTACACGGCATTGGCCCGGCCCCCTGTGTGCATGGCGAAGACCTGACAGCGGTCGAAAAGGCAGGCCTCGGACTATCCGACGGAAGCCTGGCGTTTCGGCAAGGGAATTTTGTCTCAGAAACGGCACGTCAGGCCGGCATCCGCCAGAACGATATCATTCTCGGCATCGATAACAAACGCCTGGAAATGACGGCACGGCAGTTCCGCGCTTACATTCAGCTCACCTACCAGGTCGGAGATCGTGTGACGTTCAACTTGCTGCGCGGCGGGCAGCGGCTGGATGTCCCGCTCAAGCTGCCCGTGCCGGATCCCTATTGAGCACGGTTGCCATCCGGCCCCAGCGTCGAGGAGAGCGAAGTGGAAGTGATCAAGAATGAACTTCTGGGCGGAATCGGCGAGTCCGACCAAGTGCTCCGCATGGTTGTGCGGTTGGTGATTGCCAGCCTGTTAGGGGGATTGCTGGGGTTCGAACGGCAGCATGAACGCAAGTCGGCGGGCATCCGGACGCACATGCTGGTAGGTCTTGGCTCGGCGCTGTTCACGATGGTCCCTGCGGAGATCGGGATGGACGTTAGCCGGGTGATCCAGGGCGTCGCCGCGGGGATTGGTTTTCTCGGTGCAGGGACCATTCTGAAGCTGAGCGAAGCGCATGAAATCAAGGGCCTGACCACGGCGGCATGCATCTGGATGACGGCCGCCATGGGCACGGCAGTTGGAGCGGGACGCATTGGGCTGGCTGCCATCAGCGTTGGTCTGGCCCTGCTTATCCTCTACGTGCTTCACCGAATCGAACATTGGCTCAAGACCCGGACCGGCACGGGCCACTGCGACAATCACCATGGCCCGGATACGGGCTCTCCTGGGATCGCTTGAGTCTGATTTCCCGACTCCCTGACTCCCTGGTTCCCAAACTCCGCTTGAACGCTCAATCTTTCACGGGCACGCCGATTTTCCGCCAGACGAAATAGACCGGAAAACCTGTCGCGACAATGGCCAATCCGGGCCAGGTTGTCTTCGGCTGGCACACGAAGAGCACGACCAGGATGACGGACGCACCAAGCATGTACAAGGCCGGGACCAGCGGATAGCCGAAGGCTCGATACGGCCGTTCGGCATCCGGTTCGATGCGGCGGAGGCGAAAGATGCCGGCAATCGTGAGGATGTAGAAGATGAGCGCTGCCGACATGATGTACTGGAGCAGGTTGCTGTAGAGATTCCCGTAGATTACCGTGCCGGTGTCCGTGTTTCTTCCTTCGACCGTGCGCGGCAGGATCAGGACCGCCGCCCAGATTCCCTGAACGACCAGCGCCCAGGCCGGAACATGCTTCCCATTCAGACGAGCCGCGGCCCGGAAGAACAAACCGTCCCGCGCCATGGCATAGTAGGCGCGGGCCCCGGCCAAGATCAAGCCGTTGTTGCAGCCAAAGGTCGAAATCATGATCGCGACGGCCATGATCGTTTCGCCGACCGGCCCGAATATCGTGTCCATTGTTGCCGACGCGACCCGATCGGCAGGAACTGTCTGAATCCTTTCAAACGGCAGCGTGACGAGATAGGCAATGTTGGCCAACAGGTAAAGGGCGATGACCAAAAGCGTTCCCATCGCCAGAGAAAGCGGTATGTCGCGCCGGGGATTGCGAACTTCGCCGGCCGTGAAGGTGATGTTGTTCCAGGCGTCCGCGGAGAACAGGGAGTTCGTCTGCGCCACGCAGATGCCGGCGAAGAGCCCGAGGGCCGTCGCAGCGGTCAGCCCCTTGGCGACTTCTTGCAGATGGCCCGGACGGACCGCCCAGAGGGAACCGAAATTGTCATGGACAGCCGGCGGATTCCAGCCGACGAGCAAGCCCAATAGAATCAGCCCGATCAGCGTGGCCGTCTTGGTAATCGTAAACGTGTTCTGGACCATCTTGCCCAGTTGAAGCCCGAGGGTGTTCATCCAGGTCAACAGAGCGATCAGGAGCACGCCGACGAGCTGAGCCGACGAGAGGGAGATGACGTACGCATCCCCAAGAGGGATCGGTTCGATCAGGTATCTGTCCTCCGCAATCTCCTTGCAGAGGACGCCGAAAAACCGTGCGAAGCCGACCCCCACGGCGGCGATAGTCCCGGTCTGGATCACCAGGAAAAAGGTCCAGCCGTAGAGGAAGCCGGCCAGCGGTGAGAGTGACTCGCGGAGGTAAACGTATTGCCCGCCGGCCTTGGGCATCATGGCCGCCAGCTCGCCATAGCTCAAGGCCGCGGCCAGTGTGAGCAGGCCGGTCACGATCCAGACCACCAGGAGCCAGCCGGGAGCCCCGACTTGCCGGGCGATCTCTCCGGAGACAATGTAGATCCCCGAGCCGATCATCGATCCGGCCACGAGCATGGTCGAATCGAGCAACCCGAGGCCACGCACGAAACCGGTTGCTTGATCGGGGGCAGCGACGGCACGATCAGGCATGGTCTTACCTCCCCTTGGATGAGCGACGGTCTCAACCTACCCCAGCACCCGGCTGAGAAACAACTGGGTCCGCGGCGAACGCGGCTGGTCGATGACCTGGCTGGGCGGCCCCTCTTCAATGACCTTGCCGTCGGCCAGGACAACGACACGATCGGCAGCCCGGCGGGCAAAGCCGATCTCGTGCGTCACCATGAGCAACGTCATGCCGTCCCGCTTCAGGTCTTCGAGCACTTGCAACACCTCGCATTTCAGCTCGGGATCCAGTGCACTGGTGATTTCATCGCACAACAGGCCGCGCGGCTCCATGGCCAGGGCGCGGGCAATGGCGACGCGCTGCTTCTGGCCACCGGAGAGTTGCCGCGGATAAGCATCGGCGCGATCCGCCAGGCCCACCCGCTTGAGCAAGCTCCGACCCCGTTCGACCGCCGCCGATCGGTTCCGCTTCAACACATGAATCGGAGCCTCGATCACGTTCTGCAACGCGGTCAGGTGTGGAAACAGTTGAAAATCCTGAAACACCATCCCGAGCAAACGCCGCACTTCCCGGGACGCCGTACCGTTGGCTCCGGCGGCCGGCTTCAACGTGTGCGGACCGATGCGGATCTCTCCTCCATCAAAGGTGGTCAAGCCATTGAGGCAGCGCAGCAGCGTGGATTTACCGCCGCCGCTCGGTCCGATGATGGCCACCGTTTCTCCACAGCGGACGTTCAAACTGATCCCGTCGAGCACTACATGATCGGTGAAGCGCTTGCGGACGTCGGTCACGGTGATTTGCAAGTCATTGTTCATCCTATCCTCCAGCGCCCTTGCTCCAGCGTTTTTCGAGGTAGCGGGACAGATGGCCCAGGGGCACCGACATGATGAGGTACAGAGCTGCGGTCGCCAGGCCGACTTCCAAGTACTTGGCGCTGGACTTGGCGATGATCTGATACTGCTTGCTCAATTCCACCACCGCAATGATGCTGACGATGCTGGTGTCTTTGAAGAGGGCGACGAAATCATTCGTCATCGGCGGCAGGATGACGCGGATGGCCTGGGGCAGGACAATGCGGCGAAAGGTGAGAGGACCCGACATGCCGAGAGATAAGGCGGCTTCCC
>Ga0070734_10003017_pt1 | contig 18686 bp, 19 predicted proteins | sample Coa_R1_8_FD_66444 | JGI IMG/M metagenome (GOLD analysis project Ga0070734, IMG submission 66444) | Surface soil microbial communities from Centralia Pennsylvania, which are recovering from an underground coalmine fire - Coalmine... | ecosystem: Environmental > Terrestrial > Soil > Unclassified ... | reverse complement strand
CAAGTTGTCAAAGATCAATCCCTGGTTTCGAGAAAGGTCCTCCCCAGAAGGATTCACCTCTCCCCTTCACTGACCAGGGGTCGGGCCACGCGAACCATGGCACGACCCGCAGTCAGGGAAGAACTTCCCTATCGAACATGTGGAGATGACGGGGTTCGAACCCGCGACCTCCGGCTTGCAAAACCGGCGCTCTCCCAGTTGAGCTACATCCCCAGTTCCTTGGCCGACCGGCCACAATGGGCGTACTTGGATTCGAACCAAGGACCTCAGCTTTATCAGAGCTGCGCTCTAGCCAACTGAGCTATACGCCCTGAATTCAGCAAACAAAAAAGCCAAACCCACTTGGGTTTGGCCCTATCCACCATAAGGAGTTGGATAGAGCGTCAGGTCTCCTCGCTCGCAATGCTCGGTCTTGCAGTCATGAACACGCTGGTCTCAATAGGAAGCGATAAACCGCCACAGACGCCACGAGTGGCACGGGCTTTGTAATTATAAGGCTGCTTGGAGAACTGTCAACTCAAAAAGAAGCGAATTCGCGTCGGAACCCGCGCGAGAACGGAAAAGACCGAACGATTCCCCATCCGCTTCGTTTCCCTCGAGAATGGAAGCGTGTTGGAAGCTGGTCCTCGGACTTCTATCTGGCCCAGAGCTTACGATCGAGACTCCGGTAGCTGATTGCTTCGATGACGTGTCCCGGACGAATATCCGCCGAGCCGTCCAGATCCGCGACGGTGCGAGCCATTCGCAAGACGCGGTCGTGAGCCCGTGCCGACAAGCCCAATTCATCCATTGCGGTCTTCAGCAGGCCGCGGCATTCCTCGTCCAGCGGGCAAAAACGCCGGAGCTGACGGCTTGTCATTCGGCTGTTGAGGCGGCGACTTTCAGCACCAAAACGCTCCTGCTGGGCCTGGCGGGCCCGCTGGACCTGTTCACGCATGGCCGCACTTGGGGTACCGTCTGCGCCGGCGGCTAATTCCTGGAAGGGCACACCCGGTACTTCGATGTGCAGGTCGATGCGGTCGAGGAGCGGTCCGCTGATCCGGCCCATATAGCGCTCGATTTGCATGGGGTTACATTTGCAGGCACGCCGGCTGTCGCCGAGATATCCGCAAGGACAGGGATTCATCGCCGCCACAAGGATGAAGCTGGCAGGGAACGTCGTCGACGTCAGTGCCCGCGAAATGGTCACTTGGCCGGCTTCGAGTGGTTGCCGCAAGACTTCCAGACTGCGGCGGTGGAATTCCGGTAGTTCATCAAGGAAAAGTACGCCATGATGGGCCAGGCTGATCTCCCCCGGTGCCGGCGTACTGCCCCCGCCGACCATGCCGGCATCACTGATGGTATGATGCGGAGTACGGAACGGGCGCACGGCCAGGAGCGATTCATCGGGCTTGAGACGGCCCAGGGCACTGTAGATTCGCGTCGTTTCTAAACTCTCCGCCGGCGTCAACGGCGGCAGGATGGTGGGCAGGCGCTGAGCTAGCATCGTCTTGCCGCTGCCCGGGCTTCCAATGAAAAGCAGATTATGCCCGCCGGAGGCGGCAACCACTAAAGCCCGCTTGGCAAACTCTTGGCCGCGGACATCGGCAAAGTCCACATCATACGTATTAAGCCGCGCGAACGTCTCTTGAATTTCGGAAGCAACCGGTTCCGCAGGAAGCTGTCCCGAAAGGATGCCGACGGCCTCGGCCAGGGAACGCACGCCAAAGACGGCTACCGCCTCGACGACCGCGGCTTCGCGGGCATTGGCGGCCGGCAGCAACAGCTTGCGGATGCCGTGCTCGGCGGCGGCCATGGCCATCGAGAGGGCCCCCTTGATCGGTCGGACGCTGCCGTCGAGTGCTAATTCTCCAATGGTAGCGAAGTCTCGTAGCTGTTCCGGCAATAGCTGACCGGTCGCCACGAGGAGACCGAGCCCGATCGGAAGATCGAAGCCGCCTGCGTCTTTGCGCAGGTCCGCCGGGGCCAAATTGATGACAGTTCGGCCGGGATGGCGATCGTAACCGAGGTTGGCCAGGGCGCGCTCAATTCGGTGAATGCTCTCACGCACCGTCAGTTCTGGCAAGCCGACGAGCACGGTCTTGGGCAGACCCGAGGAGACATCCACCTCGACTTCGACGGGAACGGCCTCGATGCCGGTGAGGGCAAAGGTGTTCAGCTTGGCGAGCATTGACGAGTGGCTCCGGAGAGGGCACCGCGATGGACTCAGCCAACCAGCCATGGCCGATTCCACGAGCAGTTTTACCTCATCTCCAGGCCGACGGCAAATATTCTCTGAGCGGGCTCAAGGAAGATGCATGGATCAAACCCGGAACGGTTGACAGGAACGCCTGACTCGCCCATTATTACTCCCCAGCGGCCGTGTCGCCTTGTCTGCGTCCTTGCTTTTTCGTCGGAGAATCGCCATGGTTTCCTGGTTGCTCGTTTCGATGCTGATTCTGGGAGCGGTTCATGATCAACCTGCGACTAAACCAGTCGTGCCATTAATTCATGCCCATGCACACAATGACTACGAACATCCACGGCCGCTCTTCGATGCCCTCGATCACGGCTTCTGCAGCGTCGAAGCCGATGTCTATTTGGAAAACGGCCAACTTCTTGTCGGCCATACCCGTGACGCCCTGCGACCCGAGCGGACCCTGGAAAAACTTTACCTGGATCCGCTGCGGGAGCGCGTTCGCGCCCACGGCGGCCGGGTCTACCGTGACGGACCGACGGTTTTTCTCCTCATTGATGTCAAAACCGAGGCGAACGCAACCCATCGAGCGCTCCACGAAGTGCTGGCCCGCTATGCCGAGATCCTCTCGACCTTCGACCGCGGAAAATTCGAGCAGAAAGCCGTGACCGCCGTCATCAGCGGCAACCGGGCCCCCGAGTTGCTGGCGGCCCAGACCGTGCGCTACGCTGGGATCGATGGCCGGCTGAGCGATCTCGATTCGCCGGTTCCTGCGCACCAGATGCCGTGGCTCAGTGATCGCTGGACCGCCCATTTCCATTGGCAGGGAGATGGCCCCATGCCGGCCGACGAACGCACTAAACTGGAGCAGTTAGTCCGCAAGGCGCACCAACATGGCCGGCTGGTGCGCTTCTGGGCTACGCCGGAGCTGCCGGCGTTTTGGCGCGAAGTGCGCTTGGCGGGAGTGGATCTAATCAATACCGACAAGCTGGCGGAGCTGCAGCGCTTCCTTCTAGATGCGCAGCGGTAAGCAACTCTGCCCTACGTTGCAGGCTAATGATTGGAAAACGTCCGCTTCCTGGCCCCTTCTACGATCTGTTGGGCAATATCCAGTCCAACTTCGCAGTTCCAGGCTTCGCTGAGACGCGCAAATACAGGACCCGGCTTACCGGCTCCGATTACGGTGCCGTTGATGCTCGTGACGGGCATGAGGCAATAGGGCGTACTCGTCGTGAAGGCCTCGTTGGCGCGGAGGGTGTCTTCGAGGGAAAGCTCGCGTTCGGAAAAAGGAATGCCCAATCTTCGGGCTAGTTCGATCACCGTTGCCCGGCTAATGCCGGGCAGGATATTGGCAGGTGTGGGTGAAACGATCGTGCCCTGCTCCACAATCAGGAAGTTGGCCGCGGCCGTCTCAGTGACATGGCCTTGCAAATCCAGCAGAAGAGCGGCGGCGTCGGCATCGATGCGCTGGGCTTCCTTGTCGGCCAGGTAGAAATGCATGCGGCTTCGGCATTTCATCGTTGGATCGGAACACTGCGGTGGTAGATGGCGAAGCGAGGGTGTGACCAGGTGGGCACCCATTTGCAGATTGCGAGCCCAGCGCTCGAAGGGCAACGGGAATGTATGAATGCAGATCGTGGGGCCGGCGCGCACCGCTTGGGCCGGGAGACCAGCGAAGGCCGCGTATTCCCCAGCCGTCACGAAGCAAATGGCTCCTAACTCAGCAGCAGGATCGATGAGCCGGGCATGGTGTGCAACCAATTCCTGCATCAAGGCGGCAACGTCGCTTTTCGTCAGAGGAATCTCGATGCCCGCACACCGGAGTGAGTAGAAGAGCCGGTCAAGGTGGGGATCGAGCTTGTAGAGTCGTTGACGAAACGTGCGGACTTGCTCGGTAACGGTGGCCCCCAGGACGACGCCCGCATCGTAGATGTTCAGATGCGCTTCGGAGGCAGGCAGCATTCGGCCATTGAGATAGACGAGTGGTTCGGTCACGATGGCGCTTGCCTGGAGGAATTTTCGCTGGGGCGTCCTTGGGGTGGCTCGTTTCCTCTATGGTAGGCGGAGATGCCCAAACCACAAGCTCGGGTTCGCCGCGCAGGAGAGCCGCCTTACTTGAGCCCTCGCCGATCACTCGATGGATCCGCGTCGGCTTCCGCCAATCCACCCTGGAGGATCGCTGGCAGGAAAGGATTCTTCGGACGCCTCCTGAACCAGGTCAATCCGCACGGACTCCTCCGGCGTATCCAACGGAGCGACTCCCGAGCGCGAGTGCTGGAACGTGACGATCTCGACGGATTCGATCTGACGCATGAATTGCGGCTGGTTTTCCGGCTTGTGCCACAACCGGTAGCGTTCTTCCGGCGGCTGCGGGATGGGGCGCTTCTCCTCAGCCGGGATGCCGCGGCGCGTGACCCCGCGCAGAATGAGCATGCCGCCAATGGCTGCCAAAGCAAGACCGCCCCAAGAACGGCGTGTGAGCCCATAAAGAGCCAGCACACCTCCACCAAGTACAAAAGCCCAGCGGCTATCCTCTCCCCAGCTCAGGTTCGGGCCGCCGGTCTGCGGCGCGCGGGTTCTTTCGAGTTGATCGGCCATTGTTCAATCCTCCAGCGAGGCTTCGGACTTCGGTGCAGTGACCAAGGCACGGCGGGGGTGCGTAAACCAATTCGCTGTTAGCCGGGCTACTTCTTCGAGCGCTCCCGGTTCCTCGAAGAGGTGCGTCGCACCGGGGATGGCGATCATCTGCTTCTGTGGGGTGCCGAGCTGTTCGAGCGCCCGCAAATTCAGCTCGATCACAGGAACATCCGCTCCACCCACAATCAAAAGCGTCGGGGCCTGTACTCGGGTCAGCGCAGCCCCAGCCAGATCAGGACGGCCGCCGCGCGAAACAATGGCATGGATAAGATCAGGACGCTGTGCGGCGGCTACCAAGGCCGCGGCCGCCCCGGTACTTGCCCCGAAATACCCGATGGCGAGTTGCGCCGTGTCGGCATAGTGCGTTAGCCAGTCGGTAGCCTCAACCAGCCGCTGGGACAATAAATCGATGTCGAAGCGGAGGTGGGCAGTCTGAGCGTCCACGGCTGCCTCCTCCGCGGTGAGCAGATCAATCAAGAGAGTTGCCAGTCCGGCTTTGTGGAGCATCTCCGCGACATAGCGGTTCCTTGGACTATGCCGGCTGCTGCCGCTGCCGTGGGCGAACAGGATGATCTCGTGTGCCGGCGGGAGCAGGGTCAAATTCCCTTTCAGGCGGACGCGGCCAGCGCCAACTTCAACCAGGTCTTCAGTCCGTTCTGGCCTGAATGGGAAGTTCATGAAACTCTCCTCGGCACCAGGGTGCAGCTAAGCCTGTTCGCTGGGCGAGGCGACTTCCGGCACGTCCTTGCCCAGCGCGGTGGCCAGGTCAATCTGATGTTCCTGCTCGTTGACAAGGATCCCGCGGATATGCTCGGCCATCGCATATTCGCCCAGTGTTTCACACTGGCGGACGCGCTCCCGATAATTGCGCACGGTCTCATTCTCATTGTCGAGATCGAACTGCAGCATATCCTCCGCGCGTTGCGATGTCCGTACGGGCTTGGCCGTCACGCACGGCATGCCGCCGAGGTAATCAATTTGCTTGGCGATGATCAGCGCATGTTGAAGCTCTTGCTGGGCGTGTTTCTCCAGCTCTGCCGCAATCGACATATAGGCTGCACCCTTCAGAACCTGCGAATAAACCACGTAGGCTATAATCGCCTGGTATTCGCGGGCCAGATCTTCGTTGAGCCGGGTGATCAGTTGTTCCCGGGTAATCGAAGGTGCGCCGTCCGATGTAGCCCGCCGCTCTCCCAGCGCCGCTGCTTTGGTCTGTGTAGCCATGGTTGGAATTCTCCGAATGGGGAAGACTCAGCCTCTCCCAATCTTTCAAGCAAAACAGGTGCCGTGCCTGAGGTTCACGGCGGGGTACAGAAGTTGCTTTCCTGGTGGGCGGGACAGAACAATCCAGGAGCAAATTCATGGGCGTGCATCCCTGGCATGATGTGCCACTTCCCGAAGATCCCGCAAGCTATTTCCCGGTCTATATCGAAATTCCCAAAGGCTCCAAGGTCAAATATGAGCTCGACAAGGCGACGGGCCTCCTATGGGTAGATCGGATCCTCTACAGTGCCGTCCATTATCCGGCCAACTATGGCTTCGTGCCCCGTACATACTGTGAAGATCAAGATCCGCTCGATGTGCTCGTGCTGGCGCAGGAAGCAGTGGCTCCCCAGGTTCTGCTTCGGGCTCGCGCCATCGGCGCAATGCGCATGCGCGATGAGCAGAGTATGGATCATAAGCTGATCGCTGTTCATCGGGACGATCCCGACTACTCTGTGTATCAGGACATCGAAGAGCTGCCGCAGCATCGTTTGCTGGAGCTGCGCCGTTTTTTCCTGGATTACAAGAAACTCGAGGGGAAAGAAGTGACGGTCGATGCCTTCCTCGGTCCTTCCGAGGCGTTCGCCATTCTCCGAAATGCGATCGAGCTCTATGAAGTCAAGCGGCTGAGTCTGCGAGCTAGGCCCTAAGCAGGTACTGGGCGGCCCCGTTGGTTAGTCGTGCGCAATCCACCAAATGTTCTTGTTTCGCAGCGGTTCGCAAGAACTGCGCGGTTTTTGCGAACCGCTGCAGAATGGACAGGACCAACAAAAGGGGACCTTGATCCATTTCTAGGGCGTCGGCTGGCAGGTGCGGCAGAAGTCATCAACTTCCCGCTCCGCCCGAGTCTTTTCGTAACCGTATCTCTCTTGGAGCTTGCCGACCAGTTGGTCTTTCTGGCCGGCGAGTTGATCCAGCTCATTGTCTGTCAACTTGCCCCATTTCTCCTTCACTTTACCTTTGAGTTGCTTCCAGTTGCCCTTGACTTGATCCCAGTTCATCGTCTCCTCCTCTCGTTGAGTGAGTCGGCCACGACAAGTGGCTGGGTTATACAGAAACACCTTGAATCTTCTCGAGTAAACCGCGAAGCACTTCTTCTTCGTGCTGGACGCTTTCCCGGTATCCGGGTGTATGCGTGTGATGGACTTCGACGCGCGTTTCTCCCAGGGAGTTTTTCAGAACGCGCAAAAGTTCGGTCCGCTCTTGCTCATTGATGATCAGGTTAAACTCGGCCATAGCAATCTCCTTCCCGAGGAGCTTGGATTCTTTCTCCCTGCGGCTCTGTTCCCCTGGCTAATAGTCGAGCAAGTTCTGTGCCGCAGCCTTAGATGGGCTCGCGCTCGGGAACCGGCACATGGATTGCTACCATTGACATCGGAAATGCTCGGCCAGAGCGGTATCCCACTGGCTAGCGGAAGAGTTCGGTGCGCGACGGAGTTCCTGTAGAGTTGCAACCGATTGCCTGGCCTGGTTCGTCCCTGGACGAGGATGTGCCATGACAAAACTGCAACGAGCCAAGCGCTTGAACGCGTTGGCACGGCGGATCCGCGTCTGCGTCAAATGTCCGCTGCACGCTTCTCGCACCGTGGCCGTTCCGGGCGATGGCAAGCCGTCCGCGGCGGTGATGATCATCGGCGAAGGCCCCGGCAGGGAGGAGGACAAGAGCGGCCATCCGTTTGTTGGTGCGGCCGGCCGATTTCTCGATTCGGTGCTCGAGGGGAGTGGCATCAAGCGCACCGATTTCTTCATCACGAATATCGTGAAATGCCGTCCCCCGCAGAATCGGACGCCGAAGCGAAACGAGATCGAAACCTGCACCGCGAACTATCTCTTTGAGCAGATCGAGCTGGTGGACCCGAAATTGATCCTGTTACTAGGGGGCGTGGCCGCCAAGAAATTGCTGGGCGTGCAAAGCGTGAATGCCGCGCGCGGCCAGTTCATTGAACGCGACGGACGAAAGTATCTCGTCACCTATCATCCAGCGGCTCAATTCTACCGCGATGACCTGGGTGATAAGGTCAAAGAAGATTTTGCCCTACTCAAACGGGAAATGCAGATACTCAAGCGGCGCCGATCCCCGCGGATCACGACGCCTGACGCAGATGCTCCTCGTGCTGGCAAGCGTTCGCCGCGGGCGGGTGGAGCGGGATGAATCCGAGGCGTTCCATTCCCCGCCGCACGGCCGGCACATCGGTAAAAGCGGTCCGGATTCGGTTCTGCATCAGGAAGTTATCCAGCGCAAGCACCGCAGCACCCGCATCAATACCAACGATGTCGCGTCCAACCCAGGACCGATCGACGTTGATGTTGCTGAAACCATATCGGCCGTGCGCGCGCCACTGCTGATCGTGCTGGGCGGCACGCAAATTTTCCAGCACGGTCGCCGGGGCATGAGCGATGGCCGCGAGCGTGGCCATGAGGTGTGATGTCCCGTCGATGGGTCCCGCAGGAGAGTAACACCGGTACACATCCACTTCGGCGGATTCTCCCGGTCCATCGCCGGCGGATAGTCCCCAATAGGTGCGGTAGGTGGCAAAGGAATGGGCGGCTTGCTGGCAGACCTGACGGTTCGCCAGCGTCGCGATTCTGGCTTCGGCTATGAGGTCCACTTCTCCCGGCGGTCGCCAATGGTAGAGGTCGAGGAGATCGAGCCCATACTGAAACACAAACAGGCCCAGGTCGGCGTTATTGAAGCGATGACCGGCGGCCGTGCCGTAGAATGGGCGCAGAGCGGTCCATGAGTTTGCCGACAGGGCTCGGTCCGCCATCGCCCCAGCGCCCAAAACGTACATGAACGCCGTCTCGCCATTGAGGCGATCCCAGGACGAAGCCAAAAACGCTCCATCGGCGCCCTTGCCGTGGCGGAGCAGTTCACCGCTGTTCGGCTCGCTGGGAGCGGTCCAGTGCTGCCAGTCGACTCGGTCGTAAAGTTGGGTCGCCAGGCCTTCGACATCCTTGTCCTGGAGAAAGTGGCCAGCCCATAGAGCACCGGCGAGGATCCACGAGGTTTCGATGGTGCTGTAATGGTCGGCGCCATGGACAGCCCCCGTAGCAGAATCAATGAAATGGGGCACCACGCCCCATTCCTGCGGCAAGCGGTGAAGCACGGTTTCCAGGGCCGTACGGATCCGCACGGTTGCATGGGCGACGCTCAGAAGCTGGAACGGCGGCGCGGTGGCCAAAGCCAGGGCGATCAGGCCCATGCCGGTGGCGGTAGTGCTGCAAATTCCTTGCATCCGGAGCGGGCCTCCATTGCGCTGGCGGTCGAGAACCAAGCCGCTCTCCACTTGGTTGTCGAGAAAATATTGCAGCGCTTGCTTCTGCAACTGAAGCAGGAACAGTCGGTCCGCCGGCGCCAGGTCTTCCGCGTCCAAGCCGGGGCTCGGTCTCGGAGGAGTAAGCGTTGCAGAAGGGTGATGGAAGGGGCGGAGTAGCAAGTCCGAGCTCATAACCATCCCTGGCGCAGGGAAACTCTGATCCATCAGAGCCGCACGCGCGACGCCCTCACCTTGAGGCAGCGACATGTTTTTCTCGCACGACATTGTGCGTGGGCGGCGAAGAGATGCACCACGCCGTGCAAGGCCCTCTTCGTGGTCCCGTTATTCAGAGCTTACCATACGGTGGCCGGCATGATAAGACAAAAATAGAAGCGATTTTGCCCGGTCCTGGAGATATCATGGGCGTTGCCCAATTCCGCTGCGATTGTTCAGCAACAGCCACGTCCCTCCCTCATTATTGGGAGCACACCGTCGGCAGCGAACATGCCACTTTTGGCCTGCGCGCCGACTGGCAAGCGCAGTTGCGGCGCTGCCATGAGGAATTGGGATTCCGCCATGTTCGCTTCCATGGTCTGCTGTGCGATGACATGAGCACCTTGGTCCTTCACCGGCAGCAGCCGCTTGCCTCGTTTTTCAATGCCGATCAAATCTGGGATTACCTTCTCTCGATCGGCATGCGGCCATTCATTGAGCTGAGCTTCATGCCGGAACTCCTTGCCTCCGGCAAAACGACCGTCTTCCACTACAAGGGCAATGTTACGCCGCCCAAGTCGTATGCCGGCTGGGCCGGGCTTATCCGCAAACTCGTAGCGCACTTCGTGGACCGTTACGGTGTCGCGGAGGTGCGCCAGTGGTTCTTCGAAGTTTGGAATGAGCCGAATCTGAAGGAGTTTTGGACCGGGAGCCAGGCCGATTATTTCAACCTCTACCGCCACACGGTCGAAGCGATCCGAAGCGTCGATGGGCAACTGCAGGTCGGTGGCCCAGCGACAGCCAAGAATGAATGGATTACGGAATTCCTCGACTTCTGTGATCGACACCAGATGCCGGCCGATTTTGTTAGCACGCACCAGTACCCCAATGATGTCCTGTGGCAGGAAAACCAAGATACCGAGATGCAGTTGGCCCACAGCCGGCGGAGCATCCTCCGCGAATGGGCGCGGGACGTGTTCCACCGCGCCCGGGGCCGGCCGGTCTATTACACGGAATGGAACGCTTCCTCCAATCCGCGCTTCCCACCGCAAGATGAGCCCTATGCCGCAGCTTTTGCCATCAAGACGGTCCTGGAGATGCAGGGGCTCGTGGAATGCTACAGCTTCTGGACCTTTACCGACCTCTTTGAGGAGAATTATTTCCCATCGGTGCCGTTCCACGGTGGCTTCGGCCTGCTGAATCTGCACGGCATTGCCAAGCCGACGTACCGGGCATTTGAGTTGCTGCACCGCTTGGGCAACGAATCCTTGGCGATCGAAGGCGCACATCCAACTGTGGATGCCTGGGCTATCCGGCGAGACAGCGATCTCACGATCCTTCTGACCAACCATGCCTTGCCGCATCATCCCATCGAGACCGAACATGTCCACGTTCAGCTCACGGGCATCGGTTGCCCCCAGACTGTTTTCGCCGAACGGATCGATCACGAACACGCCAACGCCAAGCGCCATTGGCAGGAAATGGGTGAGCCGGAATATCTGAGTTCCAAGCAGGTCGAGCAATTACAAGCAGCGTCCCAGCTCCAGCGGCAACCGTACTCCTGGAATTGCCAAGATGGAGTGCTGCACCTCGACATCCGTTTGCCGCCACACGCCGTGGCCGCGCTCACCATCGAGATGCCCGCGATCCCGCTCGGCCCATCCTGATTGCCGAAGTCGACGCATTTCCATATCGAAAGGACGGACAGAAGTTTACGAATACACAGTGAGCGTTGCTTGCGGTTGACCGGGGCGTCGCATCGCACCAGGCTCTTGTCGCGGTGGCTGCCATGCCGGAAATCATGAACTGTCCTCAGTGCGACGGCAAGTTGCGCGTGCCGGACGAACTTCTGGGGTGTTCGGTGCAGTGCCCCACGTGCGGGATTACCTTCACAGCGCCCGCGGGAGCCCACGACCGACCTTCACCCGAGACGATTCAATCGGACGATGCGCCGGGGAACGAACCGTCACAAACTCGGGAATACGGAGATCCGCCCGAACTCCCTCACTTCGGACAATTGCGTGCCGATCTGCCGCCCCACCGCGGCACCTTGATTTTGGTCTTGGGCATCCTCAGCATTGTCATTCCCTGCTGTGGCCTCCTGGGGCCGATCGCCTGGGTGATGGCCAATCATGACTTGAAAGAAATCCGCGCCCTCCGCATGGACCCGCAAGGCCGGGGGACGACGGAAGGGGGGCGCGTCTGCGGAATCATTGGCACTACCCTGAATCTGGTTATTCCGCTCTGCTGCGGACTTCCTTCTTTTTTGCTGTGGGCGTTGTTTTCGTTCCGGGCGGTTGCCCACTGAGGCTCTTGCGAGAACCGGATGGCCATTCCCACTTCGATCATCGATTGTCCATCCTGCGGCCGCAAGCTCTGCGTGCCCGATGAGCTAGTCGGCAAGGCCGTTAAGTGTCCGACCTGCGAGCATACCTTTCCCTGCCCTCCCATGGAGGAGCCCACAGCATTGCCGTTGCATTGGGAAGATAGCGCTAAACTGAATGAACCGCGGAGCGAGGAGGAGCCGCGGGCTCTGGACGCCAACGGCGAGGAGAAGCAATCCTGGGACGGACCGCAGTCGTTCCAGGGTCGCCGCGATGCCGAGCCGCACCGTGGGACGCTGATTCTGGTATTGGGCGTCAGCAGTATCGTGGTTTCCACGATTGGCGGCTGCTTCATGGGCCTGGGCGGACTCATTGGCTTACCGCTGGGGATCATCGCTTGGGTCCTGGGGCGGCGCGACCTGATCAAGATGCACGAACACATGATGGACCAGGACGGAAGGGAATTGACCAAGGCCGGCTGGATCTGCGGCGTGATCGGCACCGTTCTCGGCTCGATTTGCTCGGTGGGCTTCTTGATCTATGTAGGTTTCGTGTTCACGATGATAACCTCGATGCGCCGGGCACCGATGCCGCCGATGGCTCCGCCGGTTCCCGCCCCGGTTCGGCCGGCGCCGGCTCCTGCCCCAGGACCGCCGGGGAACCGCGCGGGTGTGTTCGACGTGCACTCACCGTTAGCCGATCTGGGACCCGCAGCGAACGCATGAGGTCGTGATGCCTGTTCGAATTGCCTGTCCGCATTGTCACCGGGATTTGCGTCTTCCGGACCATCTCTACGATGGCCCGGCTCAATGTCCTTGCTGCCGAGGCGCTTTTGCCGTCGAATGGTCACCCCGCTCCTACCGCCCCTTGCCGCAAACAATCTCTCCCTCGGATGCATACCTTGACCAGCTTGGGCCGCCATGCCGCTTTTGCGGAAAACCGATTTCCCTTCAGGCGGCGAAATGTCCGCACTGTGGCGAGAACCGGTGAAGAGGGATGCCCCGCCATCGTTCGGAGAGGGTTCGCCTCTGCTCATTCGCTTGGAGGCGGCTGCTGTTCCGTGGGATTCTGGTGACTTCCTGTTTCCAGCAGCCGGTCCACCAGATGCTGTGCTTCGGCCACCGTCTTTACGGTCCCTTCGAGTTGAGCCTCCCGAACTGCGTCCAGCAAGCGTTTGAAGAGTGGGCCCGGCACTAAGCCGCGTCGGGTCAGGTCGTGTCCGCCCAGGAGCGGCGGCGGGTTCAGGTCTGCCTCCGACCATTCCTCCAGGAGACGCTCGCAGTACTCCACATGGTCGGTGCTCCGGCCGCTGGCCGCGGCATCCGCGCGGTGCAGCGCCAGCAAATCCCGAATGCCCGGATGGGCCAGGGTCATCTTCAGTTTGTAGGTGCGCATCTGCCGGGCGGCACACAAGAATTGGTGCTTCTTGACCAACCAGACCACGCGCTCGCGCTCGGCACCGGAAAGCTTCAGCCGGTCGCAAATGTCCCGGGCGAGATCCGCACCCACGTGCTCATGGTCGTAAAAGGTGTATCGGTCCGGCGTGCGTGCCATCGTCCGGGGTTTGCCGACATCGTGCAGCAGGGCCGCGAACGCCAGCGAAAATGACGGGCGCGGTCCGAGCAGTTCCAACACCCGCAGCACGTGATCCCACAGGTCGCCTGTCGGGGCCCCAGGCAAGCCTTGCGGCAAGCCTTTCATCGAGACGACCTCTGGCAGGATGGCCACGGCAAGGCCCAGATCGAACAGCAGGTTGACGCCTCGGTGTCGTTGTGGATAAACGAGCAACTGCCGCAGTTCCTCGGCAATCCGTTCGCCACTGACGCCGGTGGAGATTTGGCTGGCCATGCGTCGGATGGCCGACGCGGTGGCGGGTTCGATCGTCAAGTCAAACCGCGTGGAGATCCGCACGGCCCGGAGCATGCGCAGCTTGTCCTCGGTGAAGCGAGTGGCCGGGTCGCCGATGGCTCGGAGCAGACGGTTCCGTAGATCCTCCTGGCCGCCCACGTAGTCAATCAGGCGGTTCTCGATCGGATCGAAGAACATGCCGTTGATCGTAAAATCACGACGGAGAGCATCCTCACGTGCCGAGGAGAAAACGACGGCATCGGGGTGGCGGCCATCACTGTAGGAGACATCGGACCGAAAGGTGGCAACCTGGACTCGGAGCGGGCTGGCCGAGCCGCCGGTCTGAGCGCGTTCCCCAACCCGCGGGCCCAGCACTTCGACGACGCCAAAGCTCATCCCCACAGCGACGGTACGCGGAAAGAGCTGGCGGACAACTTCAGGTCGTGCATCACTGGCGACGTCGTAATCTTTCGGAACCAGGCCCAGCAGCTCGTCGCGCACGCAGCCGCCGGCCCACAGGGCCTGGTAGCCTGCCTCCCGCAGCCGGCGCACAACCTCAATCGCGAAATCGCGCTCGTTCATTGTTGACTTGCGATTGGTGATTCCTGGTTTCTGCCTCCTCCGTCTATAACAGATCGCTCAGCAAAAATCAAAAATCTAAATTTCCTTCGTCCAAAGGGATAGCCGGTTGCGGCCATATTGCCGATGTTCCCAGTGCTCCGCGTCGGGCAAACCGTCGGGATTCCAGCTTCTTTCGCTCTGCAAAACCAGCACGGAGCCCGGGGCCAGCTTCTGCTGCAACCGAGCCAGCCCCTGCAATAACGCCTCCGTTCGGCGCTCAAAGTCCGGGAATGGAGGGCCCAGAAAGATCGTGACGGGTTCGCTCGGCGCGTCCCAACGTGCGATCCAGCGGTACACATCGGCGCGCTGGACAATTGCCTGATCGGCCACGCCAAAGCTCTGCAAATGGCGAATGATGGCAGCGGCCACTTGGACATCCCACTCCACCAATGTCAACGGCCTGGCGCCCCGGCTGAGCGCCTCCATGCCAACCGCCCCCGTACCGGCAAACAGATCAACAAAAGGGCGTCCGGGCACGGCGGCTCCGAGAATGCTGAACAGTGCTTCGCGAACCAGGTCGGGCGTGGGCCGCAGATGGGGGGCCACCGTAACCGTGAGCCGCCGCCCTTTCAGCGATCCTGCGACGATTCGAAGATGAGTTCGCATGGAGTGTCCGCCTTCCAGTTCGGGAATCGACTGCCTCCTCTTTATTGTTCACTTCCAACGGGCGTTGGGCAATCGCTGGAAGGTCCCAGCAAGAGCAAGAGCCGGAGCTCGGCCTTGTCGTAGGCCCGGAGCACGTTCAGGTAGCTTGCCTGGGCCAAGGACAGTGCCTGGAGACTGAGCAGGACTTCGCTCGGCGAACTGCCGGAGATATTGTTCTTCAGACGATCATCGCTCAACTTGTGGGCTCGTTTTGCCTGGGTAATTTGCTCTTGGGTAGCATGAATTTGATCCCGGCCGCTCAGGATTGCTTCCCGCGCTTCGTACACCCCGGCTGTCAGTTTGGAGCGCAAGTCCAGATAAGCCAGATGGGCTTGTTCGGTTTTCGCCCGAAGCAATCGTTCGCGTTCACAGCGGGTCAGATGCTCGGTTAAATTCCAGCGCGCCGCCACACCCAAGTCCCAGCGGTTGTCCCAATCGGAGCGCGCGCCCGGCCCGGCGGCGAAGATCCCTTCGCCCATGTACACTTCAAAGACCGGCAGCAATCGCCCCGGACCTCGCGAGCGTTCGATGCTGTCGTGGATGAGGGCCAAGAGACCTTCCATCTCCTGAATTCCTGGCCCAGTCGACAGGGCCCGAGCCACCAGATCAGCCACCGGCGGTGTGACGTCCACGAGCTCCAGCGGAACAAGTTCCGCATCGGCCGCAAGGAGGGGCAGCGCGGGGTCGAGACCCAGCAAATAGGCCAGCTTGACGGACGCGCGGGCGGCTTGTTCGTGCATTTCGAGCACCAGCTGATCGCGGCCCTTGAGCTGAGCCTCGATCCGGGCCACCTCGACCTTCGCCCCCGGTTCCGTGCCGGCGAGTTTTTGTGCGCGAACCAAGAGATCATGCAAGTCTTTCTGCATCGAATTGGCGATGGCTTCACCCGTCCGTGCGGCGAGCAGGTCCACATAGGTGCTGGCCGCATCCAGCAGTGTCTCGCTGGTGATGCGCCGCAGCTCCCCCCTTTGCTGCCACAGCAAGCGCTCGGCGTTCACCTTCTGATAGACGGCTTCGCGGAGGTCGAGCCGGCCGTTTAATTCCACGCCACCGAAAAACGTGCCGAAACTCGAGTGCGTCAGCGTCCCATCCTCGTTGGCGATCCCGCCTTCATGCCGATAGTACGCGGTCCCGACGTCCACGCGCGGCAGCCAACCCTTGGCGGCGATACCTTTCTCGGCCGATGCTTCATCAACCCGGGCTCGGGCCAGCGCGATCTGAACATTCTGCTCCTCAGCGAGGCGGAAAACGGTGTCGAGACTGATTGGCAGCGATCGGCCCGGCAGCGGCGCAGGAGCCGGAAGGGATTCGGTGGCGGATGTTCTGACCACGGGCCGGCTCAATACCACTTCGCTCGGATCAGCCCCAGCGGCACGGACGACGGGGACAGGCGCCGGTGCTTCCCACAGAGGGACACCTTGTGCGCAGCCCATCGCCATGCAGGGCAAGATCGCTGCGCCGATTGGAAATAGCCGTTTGTAAACTGTAGCAAACGGATGCCCGAGCGCAGCCGGTGAGGAAAAATGGAGAAAGCAGCTAAGGCTCATGTACGCCTCCGACAAGAGCAGTGGAAAGCTATGCGGTTCCTGTCAGGTTCATCGGTCGGCGGGGATTTATACCTTGATCGGCAATTGCCTGAATCTGCGCCAATGAGCGATCTACGGAAGAAGCGGTGGGAAAGGGCTATGTGGAAAAAAGAGGCAGGATCGGTTCGAGGTGCCCATCCTACCTCGGTGGCGAGCAGAGACCGCACTTCGCGCCTTCTGGCCAACCTGTTATAACCCCCTGGAGATGACGACCCTCACAGGCTGGTCCTGTGCCGTCCCAGAGAACAGAATAGGAGATGGCTCATGCGTAACTCCTGCTTGGCCCTGTCCGGGGCATTGTTGCTCGGCACCGCGCTCTACGCACAGCAACCGCCCCCGGCGCCAGCACCCGCCGCGCCGCTCAATCCCAATGACCGCCTCGACGCCCTCCTGATGCAGTGGGAGGCGAAAATGAAATCGGTTCAGACGCTCAAGGCCATGGTAAACCGTACGCGCGTGGACAAGGTATTCAATACTCAGGACACTTACGTCGGCGAAGTCAAGTACATGAAACCCAACTTGGCCCTGCTAGATCTGAGGCGGAGAGATCGTCAGGACATCTTCGAAAAGTACATTTGCACAGGGACGTATCTCTACGAATACAACCAAAGCAACCGCGAGATCCGCTACCAGGAACTACCACCGCCAAAGCCCGGTCAGGTGACCGACGATAATTTGTTCTCGTTCGTCTTAGGAATGAAGGCGGAAGAAGCCAAACGCCGCTATAACCTCCGGCTGGTTGCGGATGGGAAAGATCCGAACTACCATTACGTCGAGATTCTGCCGCGTTTTCCGGCCGATCGCGCTGACTTCGAGAAAGCCCAGTTGGTGCTGACCCAGAGCACCATGATGCCGCGGAGGCTCAGCTTCTTTGAGCCCAACGGCAACCAGATTACCTGGGACATCCCCGTCATCGAGATCAACATTCAGCTTGACCGCCGGGAGTTCACGTCGCCGACGCTGCCATCCAAGGATTGGAAGCTGGTTAAAGCTCCGAAAGCCGCTCCCGCGCCCGCTCCGAGCAACAATGATTTGCCGCCACGGGTGGTGCGACCAAAGCCGTGACGACCTGATCGAAAATTCAGGCCGGGGTTTCGTCATCATCGGCGACCCCGGCTTTTTTCTTTTTGGAGATGCGCCAAAATAGAAGAAAGGTCGGTTGGTGCAACGGGAGCTGTACGATGCGATTCCTCTTGGCGGTTGTCCTCGCGGTTGGCCTCGCTTCGGTTCCAAGTGCAGCGATGCAGGACCGTGAACCGTCACCCCTGCCTACGGGCAGCCCAGCGGCCATCGCTTCCTTGGAAGCACTCTTGCTGAATCCGGATGTGCACAGAGAACTGAAGCTCACCAGCGAGCAGATTCAGAAGCTGCACCAAATCACACGTTCGGTACATGAAAAGCATCAGGAAGACTTTCGTGCCTTGCGCAAACTCAGCGGCGAAGAACGCCGCCGCCAAGAAACAGATTTAACCCGAACCGTATGGCAGGAAATCAGGAAGGAATTGGAGAATGTCCTTCCGCCAGAGCAGGCCAGGCGCGTGGTCGAAATTCGCCTCCAAGGGCAGGGACTCCAGGCATTCGCGGATCCCGATGTTGACAGAGCCTTGCGATTGACGGACGAGCAGAAAGAGAAGCTCGAGCTGATCACCCAGGATACGGCCAAACGGATTCGGCAGCTGTTCAGTCCCAGGGCCCAAAATACGTTTGAGCAAGCGATGAAAAAGGCTGAACAGCTGCGCAGGACGGCGGTTGCTCAGGCGGTTGCTCTGCTCACGCAGGAGCAGCAGAAGACTTGGCGCGGCCTTATCGGTGAACCGTTTCAACCCACGTCCGCGCCATCCCTTCTCCGCCAGCGGCCCAGCGGCGGCTGACCTTGGGAACACGCACCCAGAGGTGTCTGGAACTCTAGAATCAAATCTCCAGACACCCTTTGGATTCGGCTTTCGTGATCCGTCACGTTTTCTTGACCCCTTGTCACGCGCGGTTACGATAGAGTTGAGGCATTTGGGCGTAACCGCCCTTCCGCATATGCATAACGCATTGGCTTTATGAGGGTTGCTGCGTCAGCTGGGCTGGGCAAAGGGGCCTCGCGCGGATAGTTTTGCAGCTGGATATT
>Ga0070734_10003015_pt1 | contig 18705 bp, 19 predicted proteins | sample Coa_R1_8_FD_66444 | JGI IMG/M metagenome (GOLD analysis project Ga0070734, IMG submission 66444) | Surface soil microbial communities from Centralia Pennsylvania, which are recovering from an underground coalmine fire - Coalmine... | ecosystem: Environmental > Terrestrial > Soil > Unclassified ... | reverse complement strand
CACCACATATGCGCCCGGAGGAATCGAGGACTTGTCGGTGATGTATGCCTCGGTGAGCACGCGGTTCTCCGTCCGCAGGATGAGTTTGCCGCCTTCCGGCATGGCGTCACGGGCGTTAACGGCGAGGTTCACCATAACCTGCTCCAGTTGGCCTGGGTCAATAAACACGTGGCCGTCTTCCTCGTCGAAGCGGGTGACGAGTTCGATGTTGGGGCGGATGAGGGGCCGTAGCAGTTGGGACATCTCCTCAAGGAGCGAGTTTGCGCTCACGATGCGCGGCGTGTGGGCCTGCTTGCTGGCAAAGGCCAGTAACTGCGCGGTGAGGGCAGAGGCTTTCTCAGCGGTGGTCAGAATGTTTCTGACCATTGGGAGGAGGGCAGTATTCTCTTGAAGACCTTCTTCAAGCAACTCCCCGAACCCGATAATAATCGCGAGCAGGTTGTTGTAGTCATGGGCCACGCCCCCGGCCAGCCGTCCGATACTGTCCATCTTTTGCGCATGGAGCAGTTGTGCCTGCAACTGATTGCGCTCGGTAAGGTCATGCATCGTGCCGATAAAGCCGCTATGGTTGTTGATCGCCTCGGCGACGGCGAGGTCCAGGGCAAAAAGAGTGCCGTCCTTGCGTTGCCCCATGACTTCATGAGCCTTGCCGACGATACGCAGAATGCCCGTTCTATTGTCGTTGTTCGCGCGTTGCTCACCCTTTGGCGGGGATAAATCCGGTATGAGCATATCTAGGCTCATACCGACCAACTCTTTCAGTTCGTAGCCGAGCATCTTCACCGCAGCGGGGTTGGCCGTCTCGATGTGACCCGTTGCGTCGATCAGGATGATACCGTCCAGGGCCGAGTCGACGATTACGCGCACACGCCCTTCGGCTTTCCGCAATGCCGCCTCCAAACTTTTGCGCTCCTCCTCCTGTCTGAAACGCTCCAGCGCCAGCCCCAACACGTTCGCTACTCCTTGAAAGAAGGTCACATCGTCTGCAGAGAAGGACATCCGCTCACGGGTGCAGGCGGTCAGCACGCCCCAGGGACGGGCCTTACCCTGAAAAATAGTCACCGCCATCCCGCTGGTTATCTGGTCACGACGACCCGGCTTTGGCCTCTCAAAGCGGGTTTCCAAGGCAAAATCCTCCACAATGACCGGATGGCCGGTCGCCACCTTATCTCCCAACTGCGCGTTCTTTGCCATGGCCACGATGGCTTCGCTCACCTGCTCCTGCGCGAGGCCGCACGCGGCCCGCAGCAGCAGTCGCGCTTCGCCCGGCATCCCCTGAAAGAGATGACAATACTGTGTGCCCAGGCTATCGCATACCCGCTGGGGTATCGCAGTCATCAGGTCGTCCAGCGCCGCGTCGGACAGGGCGAGCATTCCCAGTTCGGCGAGAATGCGCTGTTGATTGGCCCTTCGCTCGGCAGACGTGCTTGCCTCCGACCCGCTCTTCATGGCTTTGCGCTCCTACGCTCCTGAACAGGCGCATCCTCCACGATTTTGCCGTCGCGCACGATCACCATCCGTTTACAGAACTGGGCAATATCAGGTTCATGCGTGACCATGACCACCGTTCGGCCCTCATCGTTCACCTGCTGGAAAATCTGCATGATCTCCTCGCTTTGCCGGGTCGCGAGGTTACCGGTAGGCTCATCCGCGAGGATCAGCGGTGGGTTCATCGTCAGGGCGCGTGCAATGGCAACGCGCTGCTGCTGCCCCCCGGAAAGTTCGCTGGATTTATGGTAGAGGCGGTCGCCAAGCCCCACCTTCTCCAGGGCGGCGGTCGCGATTTCGATCAGGTCCTTGTGATGCCCATAGAGCAGGGGAAGCTCCACGTTTTTCAGGGCGGTGGTGCGTGGCAACAGATTGAAGCCCTGGAACACGAAACCGATTCTCTGGTTACGGACATGCGCTTGTTCCGCTTCGTCCATCTTGGAGACGTCGATGCCATCCAGTTCATAGGAGCCGGCAGTCGGCGCATCGAGGCAGCCGATGATGTTGAGCAGGGTGGATTTGCCGGAGCCGGACGGCCCCATAATGGCGACAAACTCGCCATGGTCGATTTCCAGATCGATGCCGTCGAGCGCGCGCACCTCCTGGTCGCCAATCGTGTAGATTTTCTCTATGCCGCGCAAGCTCAGGAGCACGGCTGTTTCCGGTGAGATCTGCATTGTAGGGCCTTTTTGCTTCCGTATAGGAGACTACTCGTAGTGCAGGGCATCGATGGGATGGAGGGAGGCGGCTTTACTGGCCGGATAGATACCGAAGAAAATACCGATGGCTCCCGAGACACCCAGCGCGACGCCCACGGAGGCCGGGCTCACAATCGTATTCCAGCCACTGATTTTCGCCAGGAGGATCGCGCCGCCTATGCCCATACCGACCCCAACCACGCCTCCGAGCAGCGAAAGAATGGACGATTCGATCAGGAACTGCAGCCGGATGTCGTTCGGCGTTGCGCCAATGGCCTTGCGGATCCCGATCTCCCGTGTTCGCTCCGTTACGGAGACGAGCATGATATTCATGATGCCGATGCCGCCGACGAGCAGCGAAATGATCGCAACCGCGCTCAGGAGGGAGGTCATCGTGCCGGTGATACTCTGTACGCGCGCCATCAAGTCGGTCGAACTCCGGATGTTGAAGTCATCGTTGGCCGGAAACGGCGGATGCAGATGATGCCGGTTACGCAGAAAGTTGGATATCTGCTCCTGTGCCAGCAACATCCTCTTGGCGTCGATACAGCGCACGGTCACGGAATTGAGGAACTGCGTGTTCAGGATGCGCTGCATGGCGGTCGTGATCGGCACCAGGATCGCGTCGTCCTGATCCCCGCCCGGCCCGCCGACTCCCTTGGATGTCAGCATCCCGATGACCTTGAACTGCTGATTATTGATCGCTATCGTCATTCCGGTGAGGTTTGTCGTGGCATCGCCGGTCAACTTCTCCGCGACGGTGGTGCCGACGACGCAGACCTTCTGGTTGCCATCCGTCTCGGCGGTATTGAAGAAACGTCCTTTGCTGGTGCTGGCATTATTGACGAAAGGATAGTCCGTCGTGGAGCCCGTCATGTTGGTCGTCGAATTGTTGCTGCCGAACACAATCTGCACCGAGCCACGAACCTGCGGTGCGACCGCCAGGATGCTTTTCGTGAAGTTGTGCGAGATCAGTGTCGCCTCTGCCAGGGTCAGGCGATTGGGAGCGCCGGTAATGCCCTGTATGGTAGCCGCGTTGATACGGATGTGCGTGGGAGCGGATGTGATCGTGAGTATGTTGGTGCCGAGCGCGTTGACGGAATCGGTGACACTCTTGGTCGCTCCCTGACCGATGGCGACCACGATAATCACCACGCCGACGCCGATGATGATCCCCAGCATGGTGAGCGCGGTACGCATCTTGTTCCCTGTCAGGCCGTCGAGCGCGACCCGCAGACTCTCCAGCAGGTTCATCGCGGGGGTCCTCCGCCTCTGCCGCCCGTGCCGAAGGGGGAAGCGCTTTTCTTTACTGCCGCCGTTTTGAGGGTCCCGGCCAGAATGACGGTTTCGCCCTCCTTCAGGCCGGTAAGAATCTCGGTGCTCACACCGTCGGTGCCGCCTGTGGTGACCTTGCGCGATTCGGTCGCGGATTTGCCATTTTTTGTGCTGAGAACGTTCACGGACAGGCCGTCCGTGTCTGTTTTGACCGCTTCGGAGGGAACCGAGAGGACGCCTGTCAGCTTGCCCGTCTGGATGGTGACATTGGCAGTCATATCCGGTTTGAGCTGATGGCCAAGGTTGGCAAGGGCGATGGTCACCTCGTAGGTAATCACGCCCACCTGGATCGTCGAGCCGGAGGCGATTTTGGTCACATGACCCGCGAATTGCTGGTTACTGAAAGCATCTACCGTGACGGCGACGCTCTGGCCGATCCGCACCTTGGCAATGTCCGTTTCGTCTACATAGGTGTCCACCTCGAGGCGATTCAGATCCGCCACCACAATCAAGGTAGGGGAAGAGAGGCCTGCCGCCAGCGTTTCGCCCTGTTGCGCCGCCAGTTGCAAAACGGTCCCGGAGATGGGCGAACGAATCACCGTCTTGTCCATCTGGGCCTGCGCATAAGCCACCTGCTCCTGCGCCGCACGGACAGCCTCCAGGGCCTGACGGATATCCTGTTGTTTCAAAACATTCTGCGTCGTATTGCCGTTTGCGATCATGAGGTTGGCGTCCCCCTGCGTCAAAACGGCACGTGCGTCTCCCACGTCGGCCTGTTTCACGGCGTCGAGAAACGTTTCGGCCTGGGCTGCTACCAGCGCTGCCTGGGCCGTCTTAACATCTTGCTGGGCTTGCGTGATCAGATTCTGCCCGGATTTCATATCCGCAGTGATTTTCTGCTGCACAAGAACCAGGTTCTGTTGCGCCGCGAGGATCAGCGATTTGTTGACCGTCGCGGTGGCCTGGGCCTGATCCACGATGCTGGCTGCGATAAAGCCCTTTGCCAGCAACTCCTGATTGCGCTTCAAATTCAAATCGGAGTTCTGCGCGGTCGCTTGCGCCTGGTTTATCTGTTGCTGCGCATTGGCTACCTGCAGGTTGGCGCCTGCCTGGATCTGAACCAGATTGGACTGTGCTGTTGATAGCGCCGCGTTTGCGCCGGCAACGCCATTCTCGGCGCGATCTATGTCGGTCGGTGTCTGCGCGTCTTGCAGGTTGGCGGCCGCCTGGGCGGAGTTGAGCTTGGCGACGGCGCTAATCCGTCCGGCTGTGGCCTGCACGATCGCGCTGTTTAGCTGCGTCTTCAGCATTTCGACACCGCTCTGCAGCTGGGCCTGTTTGACCTGCGCCGCCGCCAGGTTGTCCTTAGTTTGATTAAGCTGAGCCTGGATGTCCGGCAGATCGAGTTCCGCGATGATCTCCCCGGCGCTGACCTGACTGCCGACATCCGCATTCAGTTTCTTAATGCGCCCGGTTATCTGGGAGCCGATCTTGACCTGGGCTCCGGTCTGTGCGGCCACGATACCGGTTGCAGAGACCGTTTCAATAAGGTCCCCGCGCTTCACGGTATCGGTAATCAGGTCGTTTGCACTGTTGTCTGCGGAGTGTGTCGCATTCCACGCCCACCAACTCCCCCCGGCGATCGCAGCAAGAACGAGGATTACGGGGAACGTCCATTTCCTCCGCGCATTATGTTGCAGTTGCGAGGCAGGTTGGCGCTTTGTTTCTTGTTTTATATTTACTAGTGTTGAGGATGGCATATAATAGAATCCTTCGCCCTCGGAAAAGCCATTATCGACATCGGTACGGACGGCTGGCGATCAATAGAGCTTGCCGGGTTCTATGTAAGCTATCTGGTGGAAGTTGAATGAGATAACGAGGGGGTGATCCGCCTCCTCGCTGGCGTATTCGCCACCGATGGCGCCGTTGCCATTCAGATAAGCCTTCCATTCCGCATGGAACCGCGCACATTCTTTGGGGGACATGTGGAAGGTCTGCGCAGCCTCCGTGCCCGCGAAACGGATCCGGACAGGCGCCGTCAGAATCGGGTCAAGCATCGTATTCATCTCTTGGATACTCCTTTTCAAATATCTAAAGAGAAGACGAAAAGTAGATGTCTATTGTTCCTGAGTTTAATTAACGTTAAAGTTAAAAAAATAAGATTGTAAACATATTTTGAAATACGAAATAACAGAATCTAAGCGGCTGTTAATCCCCGATTCATCGCGGCGGAAAGACAATAAATGTGGTACAGTAAGAGAGCAATGCCACAACGAGTTCGCCGTCTGATGACGGGGCACCAGAATATTCAGCCCCCTCCGAGATGGAAACGCAATGACCGTACGCGTGAGAAATACGATCGGGAACGGGAAAGCCATGAGTACAGAAGAGGTCATTCCGAAAACGAATACGGGTGAGGAAGATGCGGACGTGGTAGCGAAGCGGCTGCAACTGCTGCGCACCGTGACGGAGGATTCCCCTCTGGCCATGGTCGCCGCCGAGGGACTGACGCATCGCGTCACCTATGTCAACCCCGCCTTCTGCCGCCTGCTTGGCAGTGAGAGGCAAGAACTGCTGGGTCGCCCCTTCGCCGAGATCGTACCGGAAGGGGAGGAAGAGGGATCCCAGGCGCTGCTCGACCGGGTCTATCGCACGGGGACGGCAGAAGTGCTGCAGGATCAACCCCACTCCGCCCTCCCTGCCAACCCCATCTACTGGTCCTACGCGGTCTGGGCCATGCTCACGGCGGCGGAGCGCCCGTCGGGGGTGATGATCCAGATCACCGACACCACCGCCACCGCGATTTTCAGAAGTCAGATGACGGCCATGAACGAGCAGTTGATCCTCTCGGATGTGCGCCAGCATGAACTCACCGAAACGGCGGAGGCGCTCAACACCAAGCTGCAGCGCGCCATGCAGGAGACCCACCACCGGGTGAAAAACAACCTCCAGGTCGTCTCCGCGCTGGCCGAGATGCAGATAGATGAGGACAATCCCAGCGTTCCCACCTCCGCCTTGCAGCGCATCGTGGCGCATGTACGCTCGCTCGCCGCCCTCCACGACCTTCTGACCCAGAGGGCCAGGGGGCATCTCGGCGAGGAGACGCTGGATACGCAGTTGTCTCTGAACAAACTGCTGCCTCTGCTGCAAACCAGCATCGGCGGGCGTTCTCTGCACTACGAGATTGCGCCGGTGGCGCTTCCGCTCAACAAGAGCGCCTCGCTTTCGCTGCTCATCAGCGAACTGGTCAGCAACGCCGTCAAGCATGGTGCCGGGGGTATCACCATCTCCCTTCTGCGTGCGGGTGCGGATGCCCGGCTGATGGTGCGCGACGAAGGCGAGGGCTTTCCCGACGGTTTCGATGCGCGCACGGCTGCCCATACGGGTCTGGACCTGGTTCTCAGCCTCGCCCTCCATGACCTGCGCGGCCAGGTGGCTTTCGCCAATTCTGCTGAAGGCGGCGGATGCGTGACGATCACCTTCCCCATTCCGCCGGAGAGCGATGAGTTGATGGATCTTTCCCACATCGTCGTGGGAGCCTGAACACCAGCAATATCGGGAAAAGCCAGACCTCTCGAAAGGATACTTACGCATGTGGATTTTTATTCCGCCCCGAACGAACACCCAGACCATTCGAGAACAGGCTACCGGGCGTGTTCTGCGCACCCAGGAGCTGCCCGCCACACCGGCATGGCTGCTTCATCTGGAGACCGGACAAACGATTTCGGTACTGAAGTCTGCAGACGATTACCGACTTCTTATTGACTATCCCACGGATCATGAAAAATCGGTTCCGCTGGAATTCGGCTTTGAAACGGAAGCAGACGCCGAAGCGAGACTACGCCTTTTCGCGCATAAACTGGGTGCGCTGGACCTGACTTCGGACACGCTAAGCATCATCGGTGAAAAGCTGTTGATCGGGGCGGCAGGAAAAACAGAGGCTTCACTATCCGACACTTTTTGACCTCCTTAGCCGATCCAGATGCGCGGTGACTCTGATATGGCTTATCCAAGATATTGACGTTTTGACTATCGTCTATCACCCCCGACGCGATAGAATTCTACAACGATAGTCAAAACGTCAAATCTATAGGAGATGGGGCGCAATTGGGGAGAGCTGCAGATACCTTATTGCTTGGTTTGACGGCGGCGATAGAGCGCAAATACCGTCAGGGGTAAGAGGCCGCCCAACAGGAGGGAGAAGCTCGCTCCGTCCGGAGTATAGTAGGGAGCCGGTTCGCTGGCGAAGGTACCCGTACCGGAGGCGGTAAAAGAGTTCAGCCAGCCGTTGATGTCCAGCCCGAGTTTCGGCGTCAGCGAAGAGAACGAGAGGGCAAAGTCCCGCTCCGTCGTCAGGTTGAAGATGAGGAAGTCGGAACTGAAGTTCACGACATCCCCTCCAGCAGTGTCCGCGTTGGTGCTGGCGCTGCCGCCGTTGCCGAATAGGGTGAACGTCGAACTCGTATCCACGGTGAGAAGGTTCGTCAGGCCGTTGACGGGTGTGACGGCTGTGAAGACCATGTCGACAAGATGGAAACTCTGGATGAACGGTCCGGAGCCGGTGGGCTTGCCGTTTACCGTGGCATCGTAAGACAGGATTGCATCGATGTTGGCGTTGCTGTTGCCGTTGTAGCCGTTGTTCACGCCATAGGAGAACTGAACCGGGATATTGACCACATGGAAGCTGCTGGTGGCTCCGGTATCATGGAACGAAAAAGAGTTTGCACTGTTATTCGATTCCCGGAATTGCGCGAACGTGGTCAATTGCGCATGCGCTGTGGATAGTGCGCCTAGCGACATCAAGGCCGCCAGAGAGACAACAATACTGGGCTTTTTAAGAATCATTTCCTTCCCTTTCCTACCTTCTTGATTGAGACTGTTGTTGTATGACCGGATCTTGCGCATGACAAATACGGAATATGGCAGCGAAGTATCCGAGCGGCTGAGGCTGTCTTCACACTCACCATCTGCAACCCGGTACGCCCAGGCATCGGAATGTCAAGATACAGCAGAGCCGACTTGAGGAAATCAAAGAGGCGTGCATACTTCCGGATATGCCACGCCTCAAGGACACGGGAGCAGAACAAACCACATCATCGGGGCTGAGCCACAATGTCAGGAGGAGTATAACAAATCCGGAAATGATTATCATCTGGCGCAGGTAATGGATATATATAGCGAAATAGAGGCACATTTCCGCCTGTCGTTGGGGAGAGAGAAAACTATCACTTTCGATAGAGGAGCGGCTTCAATCCAGATGCACCAGACCACGCTTTACCGCCGCAATCGCGGCCTGGGAGCGTCCACTGACGGCCATCTTGGTCAGAATGTGGGTGACATGCGTTTTAACGGTGCCTTGCGTAATGAGGAGAGCGGTTCCGATTTCCTGATTGCTCATGCCCGCTACGATATGTTTCAGCACTTCCAACTCCCGCGCGGTCAACTTTTCGTCATCGATATGCTGTACCATCTTGAGGGCTGTCTCCGCTGAAACATACTTCTTTCCCCGATGGACGGCACGAATCGCCTCCAGGAGTTCCTCCATGGGCGTCTCCTTCAGCACATAACCGGCTGCCCCAGCGTGCAGGCTCTGGTAGATGTCTTCCGCCCCATCATAGGTGGTCAGTGCAAGGATACGCGCCGCTGGAAACTCGGCACGGATCGCGGAGATCGCCGTTACGCCGTCCATCTCCGGCATCCGCAGATCCATCAGAGTGACATTCGGCCTGTGCTGCCGAAAGAGTTCCGCCGCCTCGCGCCCGTCGGCCGCTTTTCCCACCACCTCCATGTCCGGTTGGTAGTTGATCGTGGCCGACAGTCCCTCGCGCACCACCGGATGATCGTCGGCAACCAGGACCCGAATCGTCAGTTCATTCGTCATGGAAGTCGCTCCTTCGTCTGTACGGGTGCGGTCGGAACTTTAACGGTGATCGAAGTTCCGTATCCAGGGCGAGTGGTGAGCGCCATCCGGCCCCCGATCCGTTCGACCCGCTCGTACATTCCGATGAGGCCGAAGCCGTTCCCCTGAAAACCAGACGGAAACTCAAACCCCTTCCCATCGTCCTGTACGCAGAGCCGTGTCTGCGACGGCTCGAAAGAGAGTTCTACCTGGATCATGGTCGCTTCCGCATGTTTGATGGCGTTGGTCAGCGCCTCCTGGCCGATACGAAACAGGTGATTTTCTACCTCCTCGGGAAGGAGGTACGGTACGCCGTGAACCTGAAACGTCACACTCGCCTCAATGGTCGAGGTTATTTGTGCGACAAGAAGTGTGAGCGCGCCGGGGAGTTTCTCGCCTTCTAAAGCCTGCGGGCGCTGGGCGCGCACCAAACGGCGCGCCTCCTGAAGGCTCTGGCGCGCCAGGTCGCGTGCGTGAGCCATATGCAGACGCCCCTGCTCTTGCTCAGGAGCGTATATGGCTGCCTCCAACTGAGCGAGAATGCCCACAAAGCCCTGCGCCAGGGTGTCGTGAATATCCTGGGCTATCCGGTTGCGCTCCTGAAACACGGCTATTTGCTGCTCGTGCTCGGCAAGCTCCTGCGCATGGATCCCGGTGATCAGGAGGCGCTGATTGATCTCCACGATCTCTTCGTTCATGCTCACGGCGCGCTGCCGTTCGAGCGCCCTTCGTGTCCTATCCGTTATCAGGATCATGACTCCTGCCGGATGCTTCTCCTCATCCGGAACTGCCCATATCGTATACGACCAGGAGACAGAATCGCGAGCCCTCCCAGCGATTTCGGACGCTCCTGTATGAAACACCCGGTCGAGAAGCGTCGACCACCGTTTCGCTTCCCCTTTCGGCACAGCCTCGATAAAGGGGCGTCCCATCAGTGACTCCCTCGGTTTATCAGCAAGCAGGCAGAAGGCAGGATTGACATACCGCACAATATGCGTGCGCCCCTCCGTAGCCGCCATCGGCAGAGGGGAGCGCTCTATCGAGTAACGACAGCAATGGAAGGTTTCGTGCGGAGTTCCGTTTTTCCCTTGTTCTGTCTGCCTCATTACGGCTCGTGCCTTCGCTATCTTGCGCTCAGGCGTCTGCCAGTGACGGCGCGCAGGATGACCAGTAGAATAACCGCCCCCACGAAGGCAACGGCGGTACTGCCGATCCATCCGCCGTAGCTATGGCCGAGGAAGGTCGTAAACAGCCAGCCGCCCAGGAACGCGCCGACGACGCCGACGATCAGGTCGCCGAGGATGCCCCCCGGTCCCTCACCCGGAACGACCATTTTGGCGAGCAGCCCCGCCACGATGCCGACGATAATCCAGAATAGAATATGGTCCATGATCTTCTCCTTTAGCTCTGCTTGTTCTCTGGCTCGGGCTCTGGCGCAGTTACTTTCTGTGCTGCGTTGCGTGCCTTCTGCTGGTTCGTCTGCTGTTTCAGTTTCTGCTCCGCTTGGCGGTTCAGTTCTGCGCTCACAACGCCTCGGTCATGCGCATGCAGTTCTTTCTCGGTGGTATGTCCCAGCGCAGTAGCGCGCTCCTCGGCCCGCCGATGCGTTTGCTGGCTGTGCCGACCGGATGGCGCGACGTACTTTTGTCCTTTTGTAACGATGGGAATGGGCGGGGGCGCAGCCTGCGGGACAATGGCGACAGCGCCGTTCGCGACGCCCCGCGGATTGTCGCCGGTATAGCCCGGGTGATAAGGGTGGCTCTTGTCGAAGGGTTCCTTCAATTTCCGGGGTCGTTTGCCCGATGGTGTGGTGTTGTCTTCCATCTTCTGGATGCTCCTTTGAAAAGTCATCTCATGCGAGATTGACTGGATTTTTGTGCTTGTCGCCTGCCTCTCTGTCTGGCATAAACGCTTTCGGAATGAGAACCGTTATGAGATTTGCGGCAGTTCGCTGGCGTTGTGGGCAGGGGGGTTACCCCTGCCATTGTTGCGCGTGATGATTCGAGCGGCCATCAGAGTCTGTACGACGCGCAACACGTCGTTGGAACCGGATCCCGTCGCACTCTGTCCGTTGCTGCCCCTGGCGCCGAAGTTGACGCACAGCCCATGGGAGAGCGCCTTTGCCACTTCGTGGGTCAGTGCTGGGGCCAACTCCAGGCGGCGCAGGTCGAAGTAGCCCTGCCCTGCCTCAATTAAAGCCTGCGACTTTTGGCGGATGGCATGGGCTTCCGCCCCGGCGATCAGGAGAATACGTGCGGCCTGCGCCTCTCCTTCGGCTCTCTGTTGGATGATGTTCCGCTCGGCATCCGCGCGGGCCTGGGTAATCTGGCTTGCCGCCAATTCCGCTTCACGCTGCCCCCGCACGGCAACCTGTTTTTCGGCTTCTGCATGGGCAACCGAGGCTCCATTGGACGCCATCTGCACTCTTAATGCGCGCTCCTGGTCATTGATCTTCTGCATTGCTTCCAGTTGGGCGATGCGGGCGCGCTGCGCCTCCTGTGCCTGTACGACGTCGGCGCTGGCCTTGGCGCGGGCGCCCGACTCGCGCCTCTGGGCGTTCGCAACCTCGCTCACGACCGCTTTGATGTTGAGGCTATTGAAGGAGAGCCCCAGATCCAGCAGTTCCCGAGAGCAGGCCTCTTTGATAATTACCGCCAGTTCGTCATCATTGGTCTGCACCGCTGGCACTCCCAGCCCAAGCGTTCCCGGTGCGGTCAGCGCCATGGAGCGGGGCGTTGGGGTGCTGCGCGCATTAAAAAGCTGATCGTGCCTCAGCAGGTTGACCGCACGGCGACCCGCAGAGGAGAGGAGGTCCGTCAAGGTGGTAAGCTGTTCCTCCGGCGGCTTGGAGAAGAAGCGGTTCGCCGCCGTATTCACCATGTCATCGTTCTCGCCGACGCTAACGATAACCGATGCTTTCACCGTGACTTTGATCGGCGCAGGGCGTGCATTGACATCCAGATCGGCGGTCTGGTCGGTGATTTCTATGTCCACATTGATGGCCTGTGCCGGGACTACCGAAGTGACGGTCAACAGGGGTACGACCATCGCTTTACACGGGCCACGATAGATTTTAAGCGCGCCGTCCATCCCACGCACCAGGCGAATCTCCCCCGCTTCTACACTGCGGAGGAAACTGCGGATAATCAGCGGGAGGACTCCGACTACGCTCACTATGGTGATTGCCAGCAGAATCAAGGGATGCATAGCCCCCTCCTTCGCAAGCCATTGCAGGTTGGATGGAGCAGTCTGAACTAACAGATGGGCGTCAGCCTTCGCCTGTCCACCTGATTACTGTACGCCCTATGGACAGCGCGAGTTATCCAAAAGTTCCATGAATATTAAATAAAATAAATATACCCAGCAAAATCCTATCAAGTGAAATATATAACAAATAGTATGCTTATATAAATCGCATGCCAAAATGTGGTATACTCTCTTCGGATTAGGTTGCTCATATAGGCTCCGTCGCCCTTTCAAATACGCATGAGGATAACGCCTCCTCTCCCGCGCACTTTGCAATCGCGCGATCGAGATAGAGGCGTTCCGCATGTGTGGCCTTCTCCCGTGACGCTCAAAAAAGGAGAAACGTGATGTGGGTTCGAACGATGGAAGGAAAATTGATCAATCTGGCGAATGCGTCGTGTATCGAATGGTATCACCTGGAAGCAGATAGCGACCGGCGCGAGGATATCTATCACGTGAGGGCGCAGATGGGCAAACAGGAAGATGAGTTTTACGTTCTGGCGCGAAATCTGACCCAGGCGGAGGCGGAGAGCATTCTCCGCCTGATTACCAAAAGTATTGGCATTTCGCAATTCCTCGATCTACGGGATTATGAAAAATACCAAACGGTAACTTCCCCTGGGGCACAAGAATTCCAGCATTCCGGCTCGAACCGCGAATAGGTGTTTTCGCATACCGAATGGCCAGGGTGCTAAACACGTAACGAGACATCCCAGACCACTTCTCTGGCGCCTTTCTGACGCAGGATCGTGCTGATGTGGTTCATCTCCTCTGTCAGATCAATATTCGGGTTGCCACGTACCGGACGCAGAACGCCGATCAGATGTACCACACCCCCGATGACATTGATGGACAGCAGGGACGTATCAATGCTGCGCCGCGCGATCTGTGCGCGGACTATCTTCGTTAAACCCGCATTCTCAAGTGCCACCAGAACTCTCCTTTCGACCGCCGCAAAACCGACGGAATCCGTTCAGCCTGCGTTTGAGCGTCTGTCAGGATAGAACGCACGTCAAGGCTGAAGCCTATTGCTGACGCGTTGCGATTTCTTCTCCCAACAAGGATAGGTTCTGGTAAAGAACGAGCCTATTCTCGGCATAAACTGCCGTTTTTAAAGGCTCTGCTTCTGTATATTCCGTATAGGAACGCTATTTTCCTGCAATTACTGATAAAAATTTTTGGCATCCGACAGGGATACCAAAAACGTCCCTGGGATGCCAAATAACGGACATACGATCATCGAAGCGATTGAGAGAACCGCAGAGGTTAAAGAAGCGTATCGTCCGTTTGGTTGGGCGCTCTAAATCTCTTCGATCTTTACGGGGTGGCCTTGTTGCGTTTGTTGGCGTAGGCAGTGACTTCCACGACCTCATCGCGGACGAAGTGTCGGAGGGCATCCACGGCATGGCAGCCGGCGGGGAAGAAGACCAAGTCGGCCACTTCCTTGAGGACATTCCACCGATACTGGGCATACTGGGGACCGGTGTAGTGCTCACTGAAGGTACACCCTGGCATCAAGGTATCTCCGCATATTTTGTCAGGCTGCCAATAGCGACTCGACGGCGTTGCGTATTTCCGAGGAAGCGAACAGATCCCGCAATACCTGCTCAAGTTCCTGCTCGCTGTTGCAGATAAAGATGGGATCGATACCTTGCGTTGCACTTCGCGGAACTACCTGTTCCACGGTGACCGGGTAGGGATGGTTTTTGTTGTGGACAGCAATGAACAGGCTATGCACATATCCTCCCAGTGCCGTTGCCTTTAAGCGAAAATGATGCGCCAGGCGACCACCTTCTAAGGCTTGCGTGATGACTTCGGCTTCCACACGACCTTTTGTACGTTGCCCGAGTAACTCAGCCTGCTGTCGCATCAAAAGGGCAGGAGTTGTCTCATCAGGCACTCGCAAATCCTCCGGCCAGAGATCAATGACGCTTGTTGACATAGAGGTTACTTCCTTACGGGTTTTAGGCTGAGTTTGCTTGGTTTCGCTTTGATCTCCTCCAATTTGCGGAGGGAAGGTGTCTGCGCTTGTCTATCGTTTACCAGTTCGAGAAAGAGCGCGTTGAGGTCACTGACAGGATCCTCCACCTGCATGGGACGTGGGAGCGTCAAGACGATCTCATTGGCGCGAGTCTGTGCGAAGTGGGTCAGGTCTTCCGGCGTCAGGAAGTAGTCGCGCTCCACGCGCAATCTGTTGACAAGGGCCTGCTTGGCGTTGTTGACCTGTTCCGGGTCGAAACTACGACGCCCAAAAAAGCGGGCAATGCGGTCGTTCCTTTCCGAAACCCTGGCGTCCAAAAACTTGCATTCCGGACAGAATAGCACCACGCCAACATTGGCCACCTCGGCACGTGCGGCATCCGGGCAATATTGAATGATGCTGTAGTATCCGCGTAGTCCTGCCATTTCTCCACTCCGATCTATCACGAGTCCACCCTGAATCCGGTACTGGTTGGAAAATTGCGTATAAATCGTTTGAATCGCTTCGGCTGCCATATCCTCGCTCCGTTCAATGCTACTCTCCTACAGAGGAAGCGTTAAGCCCGTCTGACCAGGCACTCTAAATTTCGGCGATTTTTACCGGGCGGCCTTCGGAGGCGCTACGATCTAGGGCGAAACAGATCTCGTGGGTCTTGGCGGCATCCGCCAGGTCTACGAAGGAGTCGCGGTCGTAGAGGACGCACTCCACAAAGTGGTTGATCTCCCCATCAAACGGATGGTGCCGCACATCCCCACTGTCGGGACGGATCGTCGGGACCGTGATCCAGTCGGTCTGACCTGCGAAGAACTCCTGAGAATAGATACGGTTGTCGCGGATGCTCCCTTTCTCCCCCAGCAGGTCGATGTTGAAGGCATAGGGAGATTTCACATCGAAGGAGGCGGAGACTTTGCCGATGGCTCCGCCCGCGAACTTGACGATGCCCACGACGTTGGTGTCGTACTCATACTCGGGGTTGCGCTTGTTGGCGTAGGCAGTGACTTCCGTGACCTCATCGCGGACGAAGTGGCGCAGGGCATCCACGGCATGGCAGCCGGCGGAGAGGAAGACGGAGCCGGCGACCTCTTTATAGATATTCCACCGGTACTGGGCATACTGGGGACCGATATTGTGCCAGTAGTCCACTTCCGCATAGAAGAGCGGTCCCAATGCGCCCTCATCCAGCATGCGATCTATCCACTGGAACTGAGGGTTCCAGCGCAGCACAAAGCTGACGACCGTCTTGACCCCGGCCTTCCGGACGGCTTCCGTCATGGCGCGGAGGCCGGCGGGGTCGTTGGCGACCGCCTTCTCGATGAGGAGGTGCTTGCCCGCGTTCGCCGCCAGGATGGTCTCCTCCGGATGGAAGTTCGGCGGGGTGCAGATCGAGATGGCGTCCACATTCGGATCGGCCAGCAGCGCATGGTAGTCCGTATAGATCGCCACATCGCTCAGGCCCGCCTCATCGGCCCTGGTCTGCGCCGATTCACGTCGCCGGCTACAGATCGCCGTAACGCGCGCGTGCGGGTTCTTCTGGTAGGATCGAATATGCTCTCCGGCGACCCAACCGGCGCCGTGAACGGCCACTCTTAGCGTCTTCATGGTTTCCTCCCTTTTGCTTGCCGCTGCGAACCGCACCGGCGACTCTGCTCCCTTTGGTGCGATGATTCGACACCCTCTCCGCTTCTCCCTGCTCACGCAGGCGTGGAAAAAGAGGGCGCTGTAAGGGGCTTACGGACTACGCTACAGATTGCTGATACGCCTGTCTCCCTGTACGCTCTCGAAGCGAAGATGTGAGCGATGCGCCTTCCTGAAAAGATCTCCCGGAAAGCTACCCGGCAAGGAATATGGCATAAATATTGCAGTTCCCCCTCACAAAAGCCTTCACTATGGCTCCGCAATAAACGGCGTGACAAGACGTATTATAGGAGAAGGACCATGACATTGCGTAACATCCTCATGCTTGGAATGGCTCTCGTCGGCTTGGCGCTGATGTCCTCGCTTCCGGCACACGCCCAGTTGCAAGCCAAATTCCTCACCCTGGGGCACAAAGGCTACCAGGTACCCGGGGGCGGCGGCCTCGTCTTTGCGGCGGGCGGAGATCCGAATGCAGGAGCGCCCTACCAGCTTACCAACGATTTCAGCTTTGACATCGTCGCGGTAAGTGATAGTCTCTCGCTCTTTACCAATCCCTCCGGCACTATCATCATCAATCCGCAGCCCGGTGGACTGTTAACGCAGAACGGACCGGTGGATATCGCCAGTGGTGCGAGCCTCCTGGGGGACCTCCAATTCATCGCAACCGACGGCGGCTTCCCCAATCCCATCCCGGATTTTCAGGTCGAGTGGACGCTTGACCTGCACAAGAAATCGGACAACACGGACCTGGGCAATTCGGAGTTTATCTTCGACGTCAGCGCCGATCCGCCCTCCGATTCGGCTCCGGAGGCGGGCAGCATCGCGCTCTTTGCCGGAGGGCTAATCGGCGTGGCGCTTTGGAAGCTCCGTCGCCGCAAATAGATCCGCACCCAGATCTCATTTTAACGCGCCGCCGTCACAAGCGCATAGGCAACCGCCTGGGAAAAGGAGAGTTCCACGCCCTCCCTCCAGGCGACCTCATAGGCGCGCGTTGCCAATACGGTTTTCGCCATACTTAGGAATCCCTCCCGCTTCTCCAGGATCGGTGCGGGTATCGGGACGCCAAGCGCGGTGTGGAGCGCCTCTGTCGCCGCATAGAGCCGGACAGCCTGCTCCCACTGCTCCTCATCCGCCCAAAGCGAGGCGATGCCCTCCAGGAGAATAGCGACATTGAATCTGTCCCCCAGAGCTTCAGCCAATTCCAGCGCCTCGATGTAGAGCGGGGCTGCGGCTTGTAGATGCCCCTGATCGTGCTGGAGAATGGCCAGGTTCTCCAGAGTCTGTGCGATCCCGCGCCGGTCTCCCAGGGCGCGTTTCAGGGCCAGGCTCTCCTCAAATAGGGATCCCGCCAGCGCATAATCCTCTCTTCCGGTCGCGACGATCCCCAGGTTACTGAGCAGCAGGGCGATATCCCGCTGGCTGCCCGCTCTGCGCGCCTCCACCAATCCCTGCTCGTAGTAGGAGCGCGCGGTATTCAGATCCCCTTCCTGCAGGGCGAGGTTGCCCAGATTCGTGTACGAAACGACGATCTCCGGCTTGCCAGGCAGCCCCAGGCGGATCGCCAGCGCCCGCTCCTGAAACGCCCGTGCGGCCTCATATAAGTGCCAGGCATACGCGACGTCGCCCAGGTGCGCGGCCTCCGAAGCGAGTGCGGGACGATCTTGCAACTGGCGGGCCAGGGCCAGGCTCCGCTCAAAATACCGCCGGGCAACCCCAAAATCGCCCTGGTTCCATGCCAGCATGCCCGCCCTATCCAGCGCCGCCGCCAGTAAGGTGTGCGGGGCCTGCCCCTCCATCGCCTCCAGTACCTGCGCCAGGCGTTCGCGCCCCTCCGCAAAGTGGCCGCGGATCTCCCAGAAGGAGCCGAGGGCGACGCAGAGCCGCAGAGCCGCATCGTGCAGGTCCTCCCTGTGCTCCAGCGCGTAGGTGAGGGCGACGCGCAGATTGTCGTGTTCGCGCTCCAGCAGGTTCAGCGCTTCCACCTGGCCGACGCCTTGCAACCGCGCCGCAGCCTCCTCCGCCAGGGCCAGATAGGCATTCCGGTGCTGCACCGCATAGAGGTCGCCCTCGGGGTCCGCTGCACGTTTGTCTCTGCTGTACTGCCGCACCGATTCCAGAAAATGGTAGCGCCCTTCGCCCTCTCTTTCGTCATAAACCACCAGCGACTTATCGGTGAGCGCCATCAGAAGGTCGAGGATCTCCCAGCCCTCGATCCGGACTCCTGCGCTCCCGTCCGGCGTGGCGCACACCTGCTCACAGGCTTCCATCGTCCAGCCGCCCGCAAAGACGGAGAGGCGTGCGAACAGCGCCGCCTCCGGTTCCGAGAGCAGGTCAAACGACCAATCCAGCAGGGCGCGGAGGGTCTGCTGGCGTGTGGGGACGGATTGGTTGGCGCTTGCCAGGATTTTGAAGCGCTCGTCGAGGCGTTCCGCCAGTTTCTCCACCGTCATGGCCCGCACCCGCGCCGCCGCCAGTTCGATTGC
>Ga0070734_10003014_pt1 | contig 18717 bp, 14 predicted proteins | sample Coa_R1_8_FD_66444 | JGI IMG/M metagenome (GOLD analysis project Ga0070734, IMG submission 66444) | Surface soil microbial communities from Centralia Pennsylvania, which are recovering from an underground coalmine fire - Coalmine... | ecosystem: Environmental > Terrestrial > Soil > Unclassified ... | reverse complement strand
CCGCTTCAGAACGTCTACTTCCGGGCTGCCGACCATCATGTCTTCTCGCTCCCGCTGACAGTCGGCGACGTCAATATCGGGTTCCTGTTCATCCTCGCCATCTCGTCGCTTCAGGTCTACGGGGTAGTTCTGGCAGGATGGTCTTCCAACAACAAGTATGCCCTGCTCGGCGGGCTGCGGGCTTCGGCGCAGCTCATCAGCTACGAGTTGGCGATGGGGCTGTCGCTGCTCTGCGTGGTGCTGCTGGCGGGGTCGCTGAAGCTCAGCGATATCGTGCAGGCGCAGAATATCCTGCCCCTTCCCGGCGCGCCCGACATTCTCAAGGGGAGTATCTTCTCCTGGTACTGGATCCAGAGCGGCATCGTTCCGGTCGCGCTCTATACCATTGCCATGGTCGCGGAGACGAACCGTGCGCCCTTCGATCTGCCGGAAGCGGAATCGGAGCTGATCGCCGGATTTATGACGGAGTACTCCTCCATGAAGTACGCGATGTTCTTCATGGGCGAGTACGCCAGCATGCTGACGGTCTGCGGGCTGAACGCCGCAATGTTCTGGGGCGGACCACTGCCCCCGCTGAACGTCGTACCCCTCACATGGATACCGGGCGTGCTCTGGTTTGTGCTGAAGGTGATGCTGGGGATCTGGCTCTACGTCTGGATCCGCACGACCCTGCCGCGCCTCCGTTACGACGCCCTGATGAACCTGGGCTGGAAACGGATGCTGCCGATTGGCCTGGTATGGCTATTCCTGCTGGCCGGGTTCAGCCTGGCAAAAACGGCGTTCATGCCGGGGGGGACGCCTACGACTTCCGTCGCGCCGGCTCCCGCTCCTGCCGCATCGGCGTCACCCCAATCGCCCAGCGCCCAGTTGCGGACGCCGGTCGGCCCCAGTGACGGCGTTAAAACGCCGTTCTGAAAGGCAAGGTCGCGCTTCGCGCAGTCCAAATCCGCTATCCTAACGCGGATTTCCTGCGCGGACTGTATTCGAACCCGCGAAGACGGGTTTCGCATTACAGAACGGGGATTCATGCCCGTAAAAATAGACCCCTCGAATCCCGCCGGACGAACCGGCGGGGAGGACAGGTGACTTCATGCCACTCGTTATCTTTATCATCCTGGCCCTGGTCTGTGTCGTATCGGCTCTGCTGGTCATCAGCAACCCGAACCCGGTGCGCAGCGCCCTGTTTCTGGTCCTGACATTTCTCTGCATGGCGGTTTTCTATATCACGCTCTCGGCGCAGTTTATCGCCGCCGTGCAGATCATCGTCTATGCCGGGGCCATCATGGTGCTGTTTCTGTTCGTCATCATGCTGCTCAATCTCGGTGCGCCGGAAGCGTTGAAGGAACGGGGATACCTGCAGCCCAGGGTGGCTGTAATTCTGGGTCTCCTCTTCATCGGCCTCTTATCGGTTTCGACGCTCATGGTAAAAATGCCTACGTCCCCCGCCCGTCCGGAGGTCTACGAGAGCATGGGGACGGTACAGGCCATCGGTAAAAGCCTGTACAGCCCGGATCAGCCCTGGCTGTTCCCCTTCGAGATCACATCCATCCTGCTGCTCGTAGCGGTCATCGGCGCGATCATCATGGCGAAGCGTCGCATCTAGTGAGGAGATTGATATACCGTGGTTCCAGGGCCGGGTGTTGAAAACACCCGTCTGAATGGCCTTCGGCCAAGCGTCCTCACGGACGCAACTTCCAGCAATGTTAAAACGATGTCTCAATAAGCGAGGAGATTGATATACTGTGGTTCCAACACACTACTATCTTACGCTGTCCGGCATCCTGTTCACCATCGGGGTCATCGGCGTCCTGATCAAACGCAACCCGATTGTGATCTTTATGTGCATCGAACTGATGCTGAACGCGGCCAATCTCTCCTTTATCGCGCTCGGCAGGCACTTCGGGCAGATTAACGGACAGATGTATGTGATCTTTGCGCTGGCGGTCGCCGCCGCCGAAGTCTCCGTCGGCCTTGGCATCATCATCGCCATCTTCCGCGCCAAAGAGACCATCAATGTGGATGAGGTCAATCTATTGAAACTATGACCTGACCCTGTGGGGTCAGGCAGGAGCCTTTGCTGATGTCGTCGTTAGCCTGGTTGATAGTCTGGCTGCCGCTGTTCGGTTTCGCACACAACGCCTTTGCGGGGTTTTTCTACCCCAACCTGGAAGCCCGCAAAAAGGCGGTGTCCTACCTCGCGCCCGGCGTGGTGCTGGCCGCGTTTGTGGTGACGCTGATCGTTCTGTTCCGAGAGGTGCTGCCCGCGCCCGACCACCGCGTCATCGCGCCGATGATTCCGGGCATGTCGCCCGATACGCCCTGGATCAAGTTCGGCGGTTTCGAGGTGGATTTCGCCCTGCTGCTCGATCCCCTCTCGATGCTGATGGCGATGATCGTGACGGGCGTCGGCGGATTGATCCACGTCTACGCCACCGGCTATATGGCTACCGACCGCGAGCAGCCCCGCTTCTTCACCTACTTCAATCTGTTCATCTTTATGATGCTCCTGCTGGTGCTGGGCGAGAACTTCCTGCTGATGTTCGTCGGCTGGGAGGGGGTAGGCACCTGCTCCTATCTGCTTATCAGCTTCTGGTACACCGACGTCAACAACGCGAAGGCGGGCAATAAAGCCTTTATCGTCAACCGCATCGGCGACCTGGGCTTTGCGCTGGGCATGATGGCCGTGTGGAGCGTCTTCGGCACGCTCTCCTTCTTCAACGCCCACGGCACCGGCGTGATGCAGCTTGCGGGCGCGGCGAGTGAAGGCGGGGCATTCCACCACGCACTGGATGCGCTCGGCAATCCCGTCTCCACCACCATGCTCACGCTGATCTGCATCCTGCTCTTCATCGGCGCGACGGGCAAGTCGGCGCAGATCCCGCTCTGGGTCTGGCTGCCGGACGCGATGGCCGGCCCGACGCCCGTCTCCGCCCTCATCCATGCCGCCACGATGGTTACCGCCGGCGTCGTGATGGTGACGCGCTGCTCATGGCTGTTTATTCAAGCGCCCCAGGCGATGCAGATCGTCGGCTGGATCGGCCTTGCGACCGCCTTTATGGGCGCGACCATCGGTCTGGTACAGAATGATATTAAGAGGGTCCTCGCCTTCTCTACGGTCTCACAGCTCGGCTATATGTTTCTGGCGTGCGGCGTCGGCAACTTCACGGCGGGCATGTTCCACGTAACCACCCACGCCTTCTTCAAGGCGCTCCTCTTCCTGGGCTCCGGCGCGGTCATCCACTCCATGTTGGGCGAGCAGGACATGCGGAAGATGGGCGGGCTGAAGCAGAAGATCAACCGCACCTGGATCGTCATGGCGATCGGCAACCTCGCCATTGCGGGCGTGCCCGGCCTCTCCGGCTTCTGGAGCAAGGACGAGATCCTGCACAGCGCTGCCGGTTCGCCCTGGGGGAACGGCATCGTGCTCTACGCCGTCGGTATCGGCACGGCCTTGATGACCGCCTTCTATATGAACCGCCTGATGTGGAAGACCTTCGAGACCGAGCCGCGCTTTGTGGACGGCAAGCTGCCCGAACACCACCACAGCAATTTTGATGAGCACGAAGACCATAGCGCGGACGACCACACCGACGCGCATGCCCCTGCAGACGACCATGCAGCGGCAGAGGACAATCATGCGCACGGCCATGCGGAGGAGGGCACCGGCCATGTGCACGAATCGCCGCCTTCCATGATGTTCCCCCTCTATGTGCTGGCGGCGCTCTCCCTGGTAGCAGGTATTATTCTCGGCCCAACGCACATTTTCGAGCGCTTCCTGGAGCCTTCGGTCGCACAACTGAACAACCCGCTCATCAGCGCCCTCAAACCGGGCGAAGCGCCCTTCCAGGAGTGGGTTGGCTACGTGATCTCCGGACTGGTGGCGTTCGCAGGTATCCTTCTCGCCCGCTACCTGTACAGCCAGCACATGAAGACGGGCGAGTTGGTCTCCGAAGAGGTGAAGGCGAACAACCTGCTCTACAAGACGCTGTACAATAAGTGGTGGTTCGACGCGGTCTACGATGCGATCTTTATCCGCTTTGGCGGCTGGTTTGCCGACCGGTTCCTGTGGCGTAAAGTGGATGTCGAGGTCGTGGACGGCTCCGTCAATGCGCTGGCCCGCCTGATCGGGGGGATGAGCGGCCTCTTCCGCCGCATTCAGACCGGCTATGTCCGGAACTACGCGCTCGGCATTCTGGTGGGGGTCGTCTTCCTGGTGGTGGGGCTGCTGCTGCAGTGGCACGCCATGTTGAACGCAATCACTTCCCGATAGGCTAGCTGAAGAGGTTATTATGCCGCAATCTGCGATACCGAATATTCTTACCCTGGTGACTTTCCTGCCCCTCATCGGCGCCATCGTCGTGATGTGCCTGCCGCGCCCCAAGGACCTGCCGGACGATCATGGCGGGCATGGCGACGGGCACGGCGACCCGCATGCCGAATCGGCGCACAAAGAGGAGATCCCCGACGACCCCTGGCGGCTGCTGGTCAACTGGACGGCCCTGGGCTTCGCTGCCCTCACCTTCATCGTGTCGCTGGTCCTCTTTTTCGCGTTCGACAGCAATCACCTGGACTTTGCGAACCGCCATATGCAGTTCATGGAGGACGCCAACTGGATCACACTGGGCACAATCCATATCCACTATAAGATGGGAATAGACGGCATCAGCCTGCTGCTGATCCTGCTCACGACATTCCTGATGACCCTCTGCGTGATCTACTCCTTCAACACCAAGGTGCGGCTGAAGGAGTTTATGGTCTTCCTGCTGCTGTTGGAGACGGGGATGGTCGGCGTCTTCTGCGCCCTGGATCTGGTCCTGTTCTACTTCTTCTGGGAAGCCATGCTGATCCCGATGTACTTCCTCATCGGCATCTTCGGCCACGAGAACCGCGTCTACGCCGCCATCAAGTTCTTCATCTACACGTTTGCGGGCAGCGTCCTGATGCTCATCGCCATCATCAGCGTGTACAATGTCACCCACTCCTTCGACGTGCTGGCGCTCTCCGATCCGGGGAACCCGGCGGGGCAGGCGCTCCACAACTACGATGGGCAGGCCCTCCTCTGGATGTTCGGCGCGTTCTCTCTGGCGTTTATGATCAAAGTGCCGATGTTCCCGTTCCATACCTGGCTGCCGGACGCGCACGTCGAGGCCCCGACAGCGGGCAGCGTGATCCTGGCCGGTGTCATGCTCAAGATGGGGACCTATGGCTTCCTCCGCTTCTGTCTGCCGCTCTTCCCGGCGCAGGCTCAGCAGATGGCCTGGCTGTTTATTCTTCTCTCGCTCATCGGCATCGTCTACGGCTCCATCGTCGCCGCCGTGCAACCGGACGCCAAGAAGCTGGTAGCCTACTCTTCCGTCGCGCACCTGGGTTTTGTGGTCCTGGGCATCTTTACCTTCACACGGATCGGCACCATGGGCGCGCTGGTACAGAACATCAACCACGGCATCTCCACGCCTATGCTCTTCTTCCTGGTCGGGATGCTCTACGACCGGCGGCACACGCGCCAGATCAGCGAATTTGGCGGTCTGAAGAAGATCGTGCCGATGCTGGCGGCCATGCTGCTTATCGCCACACTGGCGAGCGTCGCCGTGCCCTTCTTCAATGGGTTCGTCGGCGAGTTCCCGATCCTGCTGGGCAGTTGGATTGCCAACTATACCGCCCCATTCAGCCCGGAGAACATCAGCAGTTTCTGGCCCACCGCCATCGCTGCGAGCGGGATGATCCTTTCCGCCGTCTATATGCTCTGGTGGTTCCAGCGGCTGATGCTCGGCCCGGTGACCAAGGCGGAGAACCGCCGTCTGCCGGACCTGAAGACGACGGAGTGGCTGGTGCTGGTGCCGCTGGCGGGCGTCATCTTCTGGTTCGGGCTGGGCAGCAGCTTCTGGACGCAGCGGATGGACACCTCCGTCGCCATGCTGCTGCAGATGGATTCGGGCAAAGATCCGGCGCACCTCAAGCCCGGCGATACCGACCTCGCTACCAAAGCGCCCTACGACCAGCAGGGTCGTCTGTTGGAGGACGTCAATTTGAACCTGCCGGTCGCCGGGCTGCTGTATCAGGAGCGGATGGACGAGGATAAGGAGAATGCCGGAGAGCGTCTGCGCTTTAAGGGGCACGAGGGGGTAGAGAAGTCGCTTCAGCCGCTGGCGCCTCCCGACCCCAGCAGGCGCCGACCCCCGTCCAATAATGCGCCGCTCCAGACCCAGCCACCGATGCGCGGTCCCGGTGGAGGCGGTGCAACCCCGCCCGCGCCCCCCGATAGTTCCGGCTCGAATGAGACCACGCCTCCCGGCGGTGCGGCTCCGCCCACATCGGGCGGGCCAACAGGCGCACCCGCACCTGTTACCGGCGGGACTGGAAATCCGGCATCTTCTGGAACAACGGGTTCCGGAGCGAGCGGCGCTGGCGCGCCGGGCACGCAGCCGGCCCCGGCGACCCCTGCAAACCCGACGATCCCGACCCCGGCGACGCCTCCCGGCTCGCCCGGAACGCCGCCGACGAAGCCAGGCGAACGCATCCATCTGCCGGAGGGCCGGGCCCCTCGCTCCAACCGGGCGGCATCGCGTGGTGGGGAGGGGCGAGGAAACTTATGAATAACACTGCCAGCCTTTTCGCCATTATGCCGATCCTGGTGGTCATGGTCACAGGAATGGTTGTCCTATTGGGCGATTCCTGTATCGGTCTGTGGCGTCAGTCGAAATTTCTCAGCCCGAGCATGAGCATCCTCGGCCTGTTGATCGCCGGTGGTTATGCCGTCCAACTTCTGAGCGCCGGGGGCGACCGCACGGCATTCAACGGCGCGATCAAAGCCGATGCGTTCTCGCAGTCGTGCAGCCTGATCCTGATCGTGACCGCTATTCTGGCCGTGCTGCTTGCGACCACCTACCTGGAGAACAAGAAGCTGAACCTGGGAGAGTACTATGCCCTGGTGCTCTTCTCCACCTCCGGCGCGATGCTGATGGCGGCGGCGAACGACCTGATCGTGCTCTTTATCTCCATCGAAGTGCTCTCCGTGGCACTCTATGTGCTGGCCGGTTTTGCCCGTACGGAGCAGCGCAGCGAAGAGGCCGCCCTGAAGTACTTCCTGCTGGGCGCTTTTGCGGCGGGCTTCCTGCTCTACGGCATCGCTCTGATCTATGGCGGCTCAGCGGGCGCGGTGACGGGAGGCGCTCCCGCCGGGGGAACCACCAATCTGACGCAACTCTCCGCCTACCTCAAGGTCATGCAGCCCAGCCTCATGCTGGTGATCGGGCTGGCGCTGCTTGCGGTCGGCCTGGCGTTCAAGGCGGCTCTGGTGCCGTTCCATATGTGGACGCCGGATGTCTATGAGGGCGCACCGACCTCGGTAACGGCGTATATGGCAGCGGCTGCGAAGATCGGGGCCTTTGCGGCGATCCTGCGCGTCTTTACCGCTTTTGTCCCGATTGCCGGTTACTGGCTGATCATCATCCAGATCCTCGCCGTGGCCACCATGGTCTTAGGAAATATCCTCGCTGTCACACAGGACAATGTGAAGCGTATGTTAGCTTATTCGTCCATCGCCCACGCCGGTTACCTGACGGTGGGCATCGCGGCCTCCGTTGGCCCTGCGGCGGCGCACGACGCGGCGGTGCGAGGGATCCTCTTCTACCTGCTGGCTTACTCGCTGATGACGATGGGGGCCTTCGGGGTGCTGATCTGGCTGTCCCGGCGCGGGCGCGACATTCAGACCCTCAAAGACCTGAAGGGGCTGTCGCGGACCCACCCGGCTGCCGCCTATACCATGCTGGTGTTTATGCTCTCCCTGGGAGGCATTCCGCCGACGATGGGCTTTACCGGCAAGGCGTTCATCTTCTATGCGACGGTGCTGTCCGGGCAGAGCTGGCTGGCCATCATTCTAGGCCTGATTAGCGCAGTCTCGATCTACTACTACCTGCGCGTGGTGTGGATGATGTGCTTTTCGGAGCCTGATGATGCCACCATGCCCCGCACTGCCGTGGCTCCGGGCGGCGTCTTCCTGACCGTAGCGGCTTCGGTCGCCGCCTCGCTGCTGTTCGGGATAGCGCCAGGGTTGCTCGGGCCTCTCATGGATGCAGCCCAGACCCTGCTGCGCCCATAGCTCCGCGTCCGTCGTTCGCAATGCCAGGGAAGGGGCAGACGGTCATCCGACCGGACTGCCCTTCCTCATTTGTTTGCTGAGGAAGCTTTGTTTGTTTGCTTTGGGAACATTCTGCGGATGCAAACGTCCAGAAGAGAGGGAATTTAGAAAGAACCTCTTATACGGCCTACGGCATCGTAGAGATTTGTATTTAGGAGTTGGGGTATGGTCACCCATTCTCGCCATGACTGGTTCGGACGGATCGTGGGCATGCTGGTCTTTTTGCTCGGCGTGGCGCTGCTGATCGTCGTCTTCTTTATGGCCTATCACCTATTCAATGCGCCGCCGAATGAGGCGCTGGGCCTGCATATCACCGGGAACCCGAAGACCGACCCTACGGCCACAGCGATCGGAACGAACTTCGGCTGGATGCTCCTGCGTGTGGCCTATCTCTTCCTGATGGCGATAGCGGGGTCCCTGATCGCACAGAAGGGGATCAACCTCTATTTCAGCGCCATGAAGGGCTTTCCCGTTCATGCAGTCGCACCTCCTCCGGACACGGCTCCGGCAGCCAATCCTCCCGCCGGTTAATCCAGACGACCTCTCCTTCGGCTACGGACCCATCGCAATGAAGCAATCTCCGGAACCTCACTGTGATCGAAAACGTTTATATGGTGACGAGGCGTACACTGAAGACGTGCCGCTTCTCAAGATGAAAATCGAACTTTATCGAAGCAGTGCAAGCGAAGGAAGAACGAACATGAACAGCAAGATCAAGTATGTTTTGGGAGCGGCAGTGGCTGTGCTCTCTCTGGCCGTCATTGCTCCCAGCGCAGAGACCCAGTTGGCCCCGCCTCCCTATCATAGCGGGGGGCTGACCATCGTTCCCACCAGTGGATACGGGGCGCCGGTGGTCATCGCCGGTCCGAATGGGATGCAGCGGGTTACACCGAACCTGGACCCCAATGGCTACTTTGAATACGACGCCTACTCCATGCCGCCGACGAACCTGTATAACGTCAGTTTTGGGCCGACCGATATTCCGCGCACGTCGGACGCAGTCTCGGTGCGTAAAGAGTCGAACAACCGGCTCTTTATGCAGTGGCAGGGCGAACCGCGCGCCGTGCGCAGCATCACGTTTGCGCTGTTGGATACCAATAACAAAGTGATCCGTCAGCAGGTCATCACGGATCTGCCCGCCGAAGCCCGCCTGACGCGCACCACCAAGACAACCGGTTATCGGGTCACCATACAGTACATCAACGGGACGGTCACCAATATGACCTCACCGCTGATGTAAGCGTCTCTTTTCGAGGTCGATGTTAAGAGAGCCAGGCTTCTCCTGCAAGAGAAGCCTGGCTCTCGATTTGTAAACCTGATCACGGACGGAAACGCTTAGGCCGCAATCCCCGCCGTCGCACAGCACTTGCGGAACATCTGCGCCTTGCCGGTCGGGGTCAGAATGCGCACCACTTCCGGCTTGTTGCCGCAGAAGCGACACACCGCCTGCATGGCTTTCGCTTCCTGGCGCGCCGAAACGTTGGTCTTGGATGTCTTGCCGCCATCTTTCTTTGCCATTTCAGCATCTCTCCTAGGGTTGTTTCAATCCTCGCCCGGCCTGAAGGTTGGGCGCATCGGTTGTTGGGCAACCGTGAATTACCGATCTGTACACTCTATTATACCACAAGATCACCCCGAAAGTTGCTGGAAGAGGCGTTTCGGCGGTTTGTGCGCATCCATCGGCCACGGGGTGGGGTCGGGTGCAGGAATCGCTTCTTCCGGGGTGCGTCTGAGGATCTCCGACAGCATCTCCTGAAGCAGGTTCTGCTCCTCTTCCACAAAGCGGAGGAACTCCGCAGCGCAGGAGGCGATACGACGCGAACCGGGTATCTGGCGCACAATACGCGCCACACACCGCACCCGGCGATTAGGGTTGATATCGATCGCCATGCCTAACAGCTCCCCTGGCTCAAAGTGATGGCCGGGCGATACGAACAGGATCCCCGTCTCGCTGATATTGACAATCCGCCCCTGAATTCGAGATCCGGAACGGCGGCACAGCTCCAATTCCCACCGCCCTGCGGCGCGGCGCGCCCTGCGCTTATTACAGTTCATCGCTGGCTCTCCCCCTCGCGTGGAAGCATTTTCCCTCTTCGTCCCTATCGTTCGATAGGAACCTGAGATTATCTTGCCACTCTCCGCTCTGGGAGGCGCTCCCTATTTGTACGGTATTCTCCCCGCAAACGCGGCGCACCGACCTTGGGGTGCATTGCCTCGCGCTCCCTGCGCAGTGTGCGTAGGAATCGGCGCGGCTCCCGGCGAATAGTGGGATGCCAAGCCGATTGGCGATCCGAATACACACGCTGAATTGCGCTGAATAAGGTACTGCACCATGAAAGAGAGCCTCTACCCGCCGAGCATCCAGGGCGCTCCGCCCGAATTGACTATCCCGAGTCCGGCTTACCGGAGACAGGTTGTCATTGTGCTGTTAAGCCTGGCCGTGTTCATTCTGTTCTATCTCGGGCTGCTCATAGGAAGCGGCTGGGTCGTCATCTACGCGATCAGCCAGGGCATGAGCGAGCCGTCGATGTACGCGTCCCGCTCCGAGAACAACTGGTTCTTCGGGCTGGCGGTATTGGCAGTCATTCTCTTCCTCTTCCTGGCCAAAGCGTTGTTCAAGTGGCGCAAAGAGCGCGAGGAGTTGCGGATCGAGATCACCCAACAGGAGCATCCGATCCTCTTCGACTTCGTCCGCCGGATCTGCGAGGACACCCGCGCGCCCTTTCCCTACCGGATTTTCGTGACGCCGGACGTCAACGCCGCCGTCTTCTACAACAGCTCGCTGCTCAGCCTGATCCTTCCGGTCAAGAAGAACCTGCTCATCGGGCTCGGCCTGGTGAACGGGCTGAACTTGAGCGAATTCAAGGCGGTCCTCGCGCACGAATTCGGGCACTTTGCGCAGAGCAGCATGCGGCTGGGCAGCTACGTCTATATGGCGAACCATATCATCTACGATCTGGTCTACCGGCGGGACGCCTTCGACGACCTGCTGGCGAAGGCAAAGCGCCTCAATATCCGGATCGCCATCTTCGCCTACGCCATCTACGGGGTGTTGTGGGTCTTGCGGAAGATCCTACAGGGCGCGTTCCATATGATCAACTTCTTTCAGAGCGCCCTCTCGCGCCAGATGGAGTTCCACGCCGACCTGGTGTCCGTCAGTATCACCGGCAGTGACGCCCTGATCCACGCCCTGAAGAAGCTGGAGTTTGTCAACGGCTGCCTGATGTCGGCCCTGAGCGACCTGAAAGACGCCTCGGAGCATCAGCTCTTTACGCAGGACATCTTCTATCACCAGTTCCAGGCCGTCGACCACCTGCGCCGGGCCATGAAAGAGCCCGAGGCCGGCACCGTGCCGGCGCTGCCCGAGGATCCCGCTCAGAAGACGCAGTTGTTTACCAGAGAGGACGATGACACGGGCTCGGAGGGCATGTGGGCCTCGCACCCCTCTCACTACGATCGCGAACAGAACGCCAAGCGCGTCTATCTGCGCAGCGTCGAGGATGAACGGTCGCCCTGGCTGCTCTTCAGCCACCCGGATGCGCTGCGCCGCCGCATGACGGAAGCGTTCTATACGTACCATCTGGAGCGCAAGAACCTGGCGCTGATGCCGGTGGAGCAGGTGCAGAAGTTTATCGACGACGAACACGCCGAGACGATGCAGGATGAACGGTATCAGGGAATGTACGATGGCCGCCTGCTCTCCATCCCTACGGACCTGCTGGCGACCTACGCCAACGATCCGACGGTGGGCGTGATGGCGCCGGAGCAGATCGAGGCGGTGGTTAACAGGCTCTATAATGCCGAATACAAGGATTGGCTGGAAGCCAACGAAAAGCGACGGGAGGAGCGCGCCGTGCTGAACGCGCTGGATCGGGGCGATGTGAAGATCAAGGGGGGCCGTTTCGAGTTTCGCGGGGCAGAGCATGCGACCTCCGACGTGAAGGCCCTGCTGCAGCGGGTCGAGGCGGAACTGGAGGCGGACGCGGAGTGGCTGAAGGCATTTGATCGTGAGGTGCTCCAGACGCACCTGCGTATGGCCCAGATCGTGGGGGACGGCGATTACGATCTCTATCTGCGCTACCAGTTCCATCTCAACCTGCAGGATATACTCCGGGTCGCCGGCCAGGAGGAGAACCGCCTGGCCAACGTCTTCCACTTTCTCTCGTCCAAGGAGAGCGGTCTCTCCGAGGGCGAGTTCGGCCAGGTGTTTGCGGCTCTCAAGGAGGCGCATAGCAACATCTCCAAGGCGTATAACAAGACCCGCTCGATCCCGCTGCCTTCGCTGCAGAATATGCAGCCGGGCATGCCCCTGAGCGACTTTCTACTGCAGGAACCCCTGGTCGCGCCCATCCTGGATGGCTCTCGAATTGACGGCCGCTGGATGAGCGCGCTGGGCAAGCAGATCTCCCAGATCGAAGGCCACTGCCGCCGCCTCTACTTCAAGAGCATGGGAGCGATCCTCACCCGACAGGAGGCCATCGCCCTGAACTACCGCGCCCACAGAGAGCCATCCCCGCTCTGAAAGAAATTGTAACGCCGTTTCCTCAGAAGTGAGCTATGTCGTCCCAGGCGGTCACCTGCCAGTTATCGGGAGTCTCGGTCTGCGGCAGCCAGGGCGGCAACTCCAGGAGCAGCCGCTTCGCCAGGCCATTGACGTAGGGCTCGTACTGGCGGCGCTTCTCCGCCAGGATCGCGTAGGACCGGTCGTTCGCCTGGAGCGGGATGCCATGCGCTGTCAGAACGGAGCACAGGCGGGCAAACTCCTCTTCCGGCAGACGGTTCTGCTGCGGGGCGGTCGGCTCGATTTTTAACACCAGGCAGAGATCCACGATGGTATGGCGGGCCATCGCGAAGGTGAGCTTCGCCTGCCAGAGCAGTCTGTCCTGCCACTCCGGCGTCTTATCAAAGCGCAGAGAGACCAGCACGCAGGTATCCAGGATCGCGGTGAGGGCGGAGAGCCAGGACTCCCGGTCGTGCTGAGAGCGATAGTAAGCCAGCACCGGGTAGGAGAGATGGCTCTCCAGGACGTCTGCGGACCATCGCTCCCAGTCGTCCAGGAGCGGGGTCAGCTCCTCCATGCGTTTGCCGTAGGCGTGGCGACGCAGCAGCTCCCCGGCGGAGGGCGGCGAACCGGCCCGCGCGTCCAGCCGAGAAATCCCTACTTCCCGCCGCGAGAACGACTGATAGAGGACCGGCAGATAGCTGATGACGATCGCCAGGAACCCGAAGCCCACGCCCGCCTCGATGACGGAGATGGTCCGCGACAGCGCCGTGACCGGCGTTATATCGCCGAAGCCCATTGTGAAGAATGTGGTGCTGCTCAGGTAGAGGTCGGGATAGAAGCTGGAACCCGCCTTCACGGTGTTGAAAACGATCTGCGAACCCAATCCCCACTGAATCAACGCGAACGCGAAGATCAGACAGAGGACCCAGAAGACCAGCAGAAAAAGAAGCGAAGTCGGTCCGTAGATCCCGAGAGCCCGATCCTGCGCTCGTTTCCGGATCAGGTGTGTGACCATCCACGACCAAAATCCCCAACTAATAATATAAAAATAACGCGTCAAGCGGAACCGCCGTGTGACGGTGCGGGGCAAGACCAGCACCTCCAGCGCTTCCCAGAGGATCACGACCAGGAGCAGCACGCCGAATATCACCGCGAGAATCTTCATCCTTCTTCCTCATTTCTACCGCCTGCCTGGTCGTCTGGCGCTCTCTTTCTTCCGGCAAGCGTTCACATCGCTTCTAATCTCTCCTCTCTTTACGGCTGACACCCGGCCAGAGTTGGATGAATCTATTTTTCGCCAAGCGGAGCGAGGACCGGGTACAGAGCGTACCCGGTCCTCGCTGATGTGCTTCTCAATGCCTGTGTAGGGAAATAGCGGATCAGGCAGGTTTCTGGCTCGGCTCCGTGAGCGGCTTGGGAGCCACAGCAGCCTCCTCCGAAACGATAGCATGGGCTGACGGGGAGTCGTGCAGGGCGAACTCGGGATAGGCCGGGATGCCATGCTCGTGCAGATCCAGACCCTCCAGTTCCCCTTCCCGCGAGACGCGTAGCGTTCCGGTCAGCTTGACCACATACATCAAGATCATGGCGACGCCGAAGGTCGCAACCGTGATAATGAGATTACCGATCAACTGCGCCCCCAGAAGGCTGAAACCGCCGCCGTAGAACAGGCCCGTGAGTTTGGAGGCACTGGGATCCGCGCCGGTGGCGGCGGCGGCGCCATACTTGCCGCAGGCGAACAGGCCCAGGGAGAGCGTGCCCCAGATACCGGCGAAACCGTGTACGGGCACCGCGCCGATGGGATCGTCGATGCGAAGCCACTCCAGGAAGTTGACGCCCAGAACCACCACCACGCCCGCAACGCCGCCCAGGATGATCGCTCCCGTCGGGTCCACCCAGTAGCAGGGGCAGGTGATGGCGACCAATCCGGCGAGGAAGCCGTTGACCGTAAAGCCCAGGTCCCACTTCTTGGTCTGAGGATAGGCATAGAACATGGCGACCAGGCCGGCGGAGCAGGCAGCCAGGGTCGTATTGGTGGCCACACGCCCGATGCCCTGGAAGTCCATGGCCGAGAGGGTGCTGCCGGGATTGAAGCCGTACCAGCCGAACCAGAGGATCAGGCCGCCGACCGCCGCGACGACCAGGTCGTGCGGCAGCATCGGACCGCCGCCGTCCCGCTTGAACTTGCGTCCCAGGCGGGGGCCAAGGGCGATGGCTCCGGCGAGGGCGATAAAGCCGCCGATGGTGTGGACGACGGTAGATCCGGCGAAATCGTGGAAGCTGTTGCCGAGGGTAGGCAGGAAGCCGCCCGTGCTTCCCATGGCGGTGAGGAAGCCGTCCGGCCCCCAGGCCCAGTGGCCGACGATGGGATAGATGAAGCCGGAGACCCCGACGCTGTAGAGCAGGTCGCCGACGAAGCCGGTTCGACCGATCATCGCGCCGGAGGTGATGGTGGAGCAGGTGTCGGCAAAGGCGAACTGGAACAGCCAGAAGGCCAGGAAGGCGACGCCGGTGCTCTCATACGTATCCGGAGCGCCGTGCAGGAAGAACCAGTGGTAGCCGATGAACCCGTTGCCATGGCTGAACATAAAGGCGAAGCCGAAGGCCCAGAACAGCATGCCGCAGAGGCAGGTATCTACGATGCACTCCATCAGGACATTGACCGTCTCACGCGAGCGGCAGAAACCCGCTTCCAGCATCGTAAAGCCGACCTGCATTCCGAAGACCAGGAAGGCCGCCAGCAGGACCCATACGGTGTTCAGCGGATTGACGATGTCGTTGCCCTTCAGCACAGGGTCGTCGGCATGGGCAGGCGTGCCCATAAAGGCTGTAGCGAGGGCATAGATCATGCACAGGATCGCGATGGCGCCGAGCTTGCCGATCAGGAGCGTGTAGCCGAAACGGCGCCACTCCGGGTCGCGCAGGCGGTCGCGCAGACGCGCCCATTTGTTAACACGCACAGAAGTTTGGGAATTCACCGATGTCTTTCTCCTTCAGAAAAAGATAAGACGGCCCACGAACGGCGGCGAACAGGTTCGCAGGAGCAGGGGGATCGTGCGCCGAAAGACAGGCAGCGAGAGACAGGCAGGCCTCGTGTCGTAGAGGAATTCTGAAAATGTCCTCGCTACGTTTTGGGCAACTTCCGCTTCGATGGGAAAGAGTTGAAAAAGGAAGAGATGGGGCGCGAGAGGCGACTCTCGCGTTTGGTTCGCCAGAGAACCGGTGGCGACTCAAAATGGGGCCGTTTGCTTCCAGGCACCTTGTAGAAAAAACAGGCAACCCCAGTGTAGCCCGAAAAAAAGGAAGCAAAGATCATCTATGAATCGTGTCTTAGTGTAAGGCATTGCGGGGAGGATAAGGAATAGGGGAAGCACGTATTTCCGCGCGTGGAAAATACGTATTTCTCGTTTTGCCGCTCGCGTGAGTGCTCACTCCTCCAGCGGCAGCAGTCCACGCCGTAAGGCAAAGCGGATCAGATCGGCCTGGGTCCGCAGTGCCAGTTTCTGCATAATGCGCGTACGATGCACCTCGACGGTGCGGGCGCTGATGGAGAGCTTCTCCGCAATCTCGGCATTGCGGTTCCCCGCAGCCACCATATACAGGATCTCGCGTTCGCGCAGGGTCAGCGTCTCGTAGTCGTCCAGCGGTACATTCTCCGCCTTCTGGACATACACATCGATGGCGCGTTCGGAGAGGGAGGGGCAGAGGTAGCGCCGACCTGCGGCGACCGTGCGCACCGCTTCGGTAAGCAACTCGCCCCCCGCGCTCTTCAGGATATATCCGGTCGCCCCGTTTCGGAGCGCCTCCAGCACATACGCCTCATTCTGATACATGGAGAGAATAAGCACACGTGTGTTCGGCGCTTGCTGGCTCACCTGCCGGGTGACTTCCAGCCCGTTCAGATCGGGCATCATGATATCGAGCACCAGCACGCTCGGCTTCAGGCGCGTCACGGCCTCCAGCACCTTCAGGCCTTCGGAGACCTCTCCGATGACGGAGAAGCCGGCCTCCGCCTCCAGCAGGGTCCGGAGCCCCTGCCGGACGACCGGATGGTCGTCTGCCAGAACGATGGTCACAGCGCTCATTGCAGCCTCCTTGGGATCTCCGCTTCCGGATCGCTCCAGGGAAACTCCGCCGTCAGGCAGACCCCGTTCCCCGGAGAGGTCTCGACGGTCAGGCGGCCATCCACCAGGGTAGCGCGCTCCCGCATTCCCGCCAGCCCCCCCGTTCCGAAGCCGCTCTGCAGGTGCGCCGGATCGAACCCGCCCCCCCGATCCAGCACCTGGATTCCCAGGATCCCATGCGTCGCCCAGAGGCGCACCGCGACCTCCTGGACCTGCGCGTGGCGGGCCACATTCGTCAACGCCTCCTGCACGATCCGGTACGCCGTGGTCTCCAGTTCGTGGGGGAAACGCCTCTCCAGGCCGGTGTGTCCGAACTGCACCTGCACCCCTGTCAGGGTGGTGTAGCGCTGAAAATGCCAGAGCAGCGTCGGCAGCAGTCCAAAGTCATCCAGCATTGCCGGACGCAGGTCGAGGGACAGGTCTCCCACATGCGCCACCAGTTCATTTACCAGGGTGATGGCCTCGCGCAGATACTTCTCGGTCGCGTTCGGGGGCAGGCGGAGCGCCGTTTCCAGGCTCAATTTCAGCCCGGTGAGCACCTGTCCCACCTCGTCGTGCAATTCACGTGCAATCGCGCGGCGCTCGGCCTCCTGAACCCGGACCACCTGGCGCGAGAGCTCCTTCGCCGCCGATTTCCTCTCCGTAACGTCCATACAGAGCCCGGTCATCCGTATCGGCTGCCCGCCGTCATCACGGATCACATGGATCGTCTCGCGCAGCCAGACCTCCCTGCCCTCGGCGGTCAGGACGCGGTACTCCAGGTCGTGCTCGCCGGTCTCCTCCACCGCCTTCCGGTAGCGGGCCAGGACCTCCTCCTGATCGTCCGGATGGAGGATGCGCTGCCGGAAGTCGCTATCGGCAAGCCATCGCCGGGCGGGATACCCGAGCAGCGCCTCCGCCCGCTGGCTGACAAAGGTGAACTGCAGCGTTCTGGGGTTCCCCTCCCAGACGATGGCTTCCAGGTTCTGCACCAGGTCATGGAAGCGGCGGTCCGCGACCTGTGTCGCGGCGCGCAGGCGCGCGCTCAGGCCATTGATGAGCAGGGCGACCAGCAAGAACAGCACCAGCAGCGGCAGGTCGCTGCGCGCCACCGAGAGGGAGTGGTAGGGCGTGAGAAAGAAGTAGTCGCAGAGCAGCGCCGAGAGCAGCGTCGCCAGCACGCCCGGCCATAGCCCGCCTACGCCCGCGCTCAGTGTGACCGCTGCGAAAAAGAAGACCAGCGAGAACGATTTCTCGTGCATCACGGATTGCAGCAGCAGCGTCGCGCCCCAGGCGGTACCCACCGCCAGCAGAACGAAGCCATAGCGTCGTTGCAGGGATAAGATTTGCATCGCGATCTCATTTCCTCGATGTTTCCGATACCGGATTGCGCAGGGTGTCCGCCGGAGGATCTCCGGCGGACGCGCCCGCGCTGATTCCCTATCGTAAACAATCTTACCGCGAAAGAGGGGAAGGAAGTGCCCTGCAGCGATCCCTATGGTCAACAGAAAGCTATCTTTTTCCAGCTTCCATAGTAACGGCGACACGGGCGGAGGGGAATACGGAGAAGTACGTATTTGTGTTCCGTAAAGTACGGATTTTTGTGCCCACTCACTATAGAGCCCCAAAGTGATTTTGGGGCTCCTCTTAGCCGGGAAAGTCGAAGGGGAGCGGCAGGCAGGGCACGGGGTGGCCCTGCGCGCGCTCGGGGTCGTGGTGGAGGTGACCGATGCGGCCTCCGGGCGGGCAGGGGTCCTCGAACCAGAAGGCTTCCAGAGTTTCGTAGACTTCCAGGATATCGTGCTCGTCGCCCGCATGGGTGCAGACGATGTCGCCGGGCTTCACATAGTACTCCTGCCCCTCGCTCAGGATCTTGGCCTTGCCCCGAAAGATCAGCCAGTACTCGTGGAAGTCGTGGAAGTGGCGATCAAATCGCCCGCCCTCCGTCGGCACCCGAAACACCCCGGCGCTCG
>Ga0070734_10003013_pt1 | contig 18720 bp, 11 predicted proteins | sample Coa_R1_8_FD_66444 | JGI IMG/M metagenome (GOLD analysis project Ga0070734, IMG submission 66444) | Surface soil microbial communities from Centralia Pennsylvania, which are recovering from an underground coalmine fire - Coalmine... | ecosystem: Environmental > Terrestrial > Soil > Unclassified ... | reverse complement strand
AAGAGGAGGATGAATACCCTACGGGAGATGGCAAACCGATGGGAGAGACTGACCGGCACATAGACCAGATGATGTACTGCAAAGCCGCGTTGCAAGCCTACTTCGCTGAGGACGCGAATGTCTATGTGGCCAGCAATAACTTTCTCTACTATGAGGAGGGCAACCCCAAGGCGGTCATCTGCCCGGATTGTTATGTCGTCTTCGGCGTGCCCAAGCACCAGCGCGACACCTACAAAGTCTGGCTGGAAGGCAATCGCACTCCGGACGTGGTCATCGAGATCACCAGCAAGACCACCAAGCGAGAGGACGAGGGCGAGAAGCGGGAGAAGTACCAGCGGTTAGGCGTGTCGGAATACTATCAGTTCGACCCGACCGGCGACTACCTGCGTCCCCGTTTGAAGGCTTCCTTTCTGGTGGAGGGGCAGTACCAGCCAGTTTCTATCAACCGGGACCGCATCCTCAGTCCGCTTTTGGATCTGGAGTTGGTCATGGTGGGCGAGACCATGCGTTTCTTCGATCCCGCGACACAAGAGTGGTTGCCGACCTTCGAGGAAGCCATAGCCCGCGCTGAGCAAGAGGCCAGACGAGCGCAAGACGCGTCAAGGCGGGCAGAGGAAGAAGCCAGGCATGCCGCAGCAGCAGCGGCAGCCAGAGTGGAGGCTGAACACCGCGCCGCCGAGGAAGCTCAGGCGCACCTCGCCGAACGACAGCGCGCCGAAGCCGCCGAAGCAGAGATAGCCCGCCTGCGTGCGGAAATAGAAGCGCTCCGCCGCTCCTCCTGATGGTTCTGCTTCAGATCATGTCGCTAGCAGTCTCAGGTGTGAGGCGACACGAGGCTGTTCTGAATTAGGTCCTGCGTTTGTGCATAGTCTACTTGAAGCGTTTATTCGGTGTGGAAGAAGGTAAGTTATGGGCCATAGTTGAATTATAATGTAGTCTTGATAGGAAAGAAGACGTTGACTGGCTCATGCACATTACCGACTATCATGCTAAATACTATGCTTACGACCTGACAAAACGGTGTTCCTCCGATAGTCCGGAGAAGCTCGCTGGCGCCGTCGCAAGCGCGCAGGTAGACCTTAATCCTCATCAGGTGGATGCTGCTCTCTTTGCGTTTAATTCGCCGCTTTCTCGTGGTGCGCTTTTGGCTGATGAGGTTGGTTTGGGCAAGACCATTGAGGCGGGATTGGTTATCTCGCAGAAGTGGGCGGAACGTAAGCGCCGTATCCTGGTTATCACTCCCTCCAATCTCCGGAAGCAGTGGCATCAAGAGTTGGGCGAAAAGTTTTTCCTGCCCTGCACTATTCTCGAAACCCGCTCCTACAATGAAGCGATCAAGCAGGGAAAGTTCCGCCCGTTTGAGCGCAACGATGTAGTAGTCATCTGTTCGTATCAGTTCGCCCGCAATAAAGCCGCCGATGTGCATGCCATCGCCTGGGACATGGTCGTTATTGATGAAGCTCATCGCCTGCGGAATGTCTATAAGCCATCCAACGTCATCGCGAATACGCTCAAGAAGGCATTGGAACATAAGCGCAAACTGCTTCTCACAGCGACCCCGCTACAGAATTCACTGCTTGAACTGTTCGGGCTGGTCAGTTTTATTGATGAACACACCTTTGGGGATGTGAAGAGTTTTCGGGAACAGTTCGCCAACCTGAATCAGGAACAGGTCTTCCAAACCCTCAAGGAACGGCTGAGACCGCTTTGTCACCGCACGTTAAGGCGGCAGGTAGTTGCCTATATTCCTTATACCAGGCGTTTGCCGATGGTAGAGGAGTTTACACCCGAAGAGAATGAAGATCAACTGTATGAGTGGGTTTCGGAATATCTCCGGCGCGACAATCTGCAGGCATTGCCAAGCAGTCAGCGTTCCCTGATTACACTCGTTTTGCGGAAATTGTTGGCCTCCTCCACCTTTGCCATTGCCGGGGCCTTAGAATCGATTGCAAACCGTCTCAAGGCGAAAGTCCGAAAACAGGAAACATCCGGGGCACTTGACGACGAACTGAGCGCCGATTATGAAGCATTTGAGGCAACGGAGGAAGAGTGGACGCCATCGGAAGAGTCCGAACCGCTTTCTGCCGCCGATCTTGCCGCCCTCAATCGCGAGATTTCCGATCTTGATGCGTTTGCCGCGCTTGCCGCTTCCATAGACCACAACGCCAAAGGCAAGGCTTTGCTCAAAGCGCTGGCCGTCGCTTTTGATAAGGCAAACGAACTGGGCGCGTCACAAAAAGCGATTATCTTCACGGAATCGCGGCGAACGCAGGATTACCTCCTACGTGTCCTGGCGGATAGCCCTTATGCGGAAGGGATTGTTCTGTTCAATGGAACCAATACGGACGACCGCTCCAAAGCCATCTATCTATCCTGGTTGAAACGGCATGAAGGAACGGACAAAATCACCGGTTCGCGATCCGCCGATATGCGTTCGGCGCTGGTAGACTATTTTCGCGAAGAGGGCCGTATCATGATTGCGACGGAGGCGGGTGCGGAAGGCATCAATCTGCAATTCTGCTCCCTCGTCGTCAACTACGATCTGCCGTGGAACCCACAGCGTATCGAGCAACGCATTGGGCGCTGTCACCGCTACGGCCAAAAGCATGATGTGGTGGTCGTCAATTTCCTCAACCGCAAGAATGAAGCCGATAAGCGCGTCTTCGAACTGCTTTCCGAGAAGTTCCAACTGTTCGAGGGAGTGTTTGGCGCAAGCGATGAAGTGCTGGGTTCTCTTGAGTCGGGCGTGGACTTTGAGAAACGGATAGCAGACATCTATCAGCGCTGCCGCCAGCCTGCGGAGATACAGGCTGCCTTCGATCAATTGCAGCGGGAATTGAGCCTGGAAATCAACGAGGCGATGACTCACACGCGCCGCAAATTGCTGGAAAACTTCGACGACGAAGTACGGGAAAAACTGCGCGTGCGCGATGAGCAGTCGAAAGCCTGTCTCTCGCAATACGAAAACCTGTTGATGCGCCTGACCCGGCATGAATTGGCGGACTGCGCGGAGTTTTGTAGTGACTCGGCATTCCAGCTTATGACTCTCCCGCCCTGGCTCTCCGTCGAAACGGTTCCGACCGGGCGTTACGAACTGCCGCGACGCACCGGGGAAGCCCATCTGTATCGTCTAAATCATCCGCTGGCGGAAGCCCTGCTATCGCGTGCCAAAGGACGGGAACTGCCGACCGCCGAAATTCAGTTCAATTATGCGGATCATGAGGGCAAGGTCACTATCGTGGAGTCGCTCATCGGCACGTCTGGCTGGCTGACGTTGGCACAGTTCTCAGTCGCCTCTCTGGATCAGATCGAAGATCATCTGCTCTGCGCAGGCGTTACTGACACAGGGCAATCCCTGGATACGGAAACGGTCTGCCGTCTATTGACTTTGCCGGGGCAGACAGGCAATACGGTTTTGCCGCCTTTGGAAATCTCACAGGAGTTGGAGCATAAGATACTGCGTCAGCAGAAATCCATTCAGCATCGCATCAATGAACGCAATGCCGCCTTCTTTCAGGAGGAAGTTACCAAGCTCGAAGGCTGGGCGGAAGATTTGAAGGTAGGATTGGAGCGCGAAATCAAGGAACTGGACAGGCAGATCAAAGAAGCGCGCCGGGCCGCTACCCTTGCCCTGACACTGGAGGAAAAGCTGAACGGGCAGAAGCAGGTCAAGGCTCTGGAGGCGACACGTAACCAGAAACGCCGCTCCCTGTTCGATGCACAGGATCAGGTGGACGCCCGCCGCGAGGAACTGATCGCCCAGGTGGAGGGTAAACTTACACAACAAAGTACCCTGACTTCTTTATTTACCCTGCATTGGAAGCTCATATGAGGGACGCCGCAATCCAATTAAAGTAGAACATCTAAGCCTGCCTGCCCTGGGGGTGCTCAATCTAGTTGACACGATGTAATTCTATGCTGACACGTGAAGAAAAAGTAGCGCAGATAGAAGCGGTTCTCCGAACCCGGTTCTTCCCGTTGGTTCCTAAAATCGAAAACGCGAACCGAACGGATTGGAACGAATCGCGGCACGATATAGATCGTCTTTCGCGGGCGCTGGCGGCGTATACTCTGGTAGGAATGTGCCAACTTGTGGATGTAGATGCGGTAGAAGCAGTGACCGATGGCGAACATGACGGCGGTATAGATGCCTTTTACTTCGATAAAGCAAACAACCGCCTGCTAATCGTTCAGGCCAAGTACAAAATAACCGGAGCCTCGCCGTCTCAGGATGAAGTTCTCAAAACCATTAACGGACTTCGGAAACTGCTCAGTCGAGATTACGACAGTTTCAATGCCGCCTATCAGAACCGATTGGATGAGCTGGACGAAGCCTTCGATACGGTAGGAATTTCTGTGGTGGTTGTGCTGGCGTTTCTGGGAGAAGATGTCGCTCTGCACGCTCAGAATGACCTGAATACATTTCAGAAGGAACTCCAACGCTTTGGTACGGAACTGCGGTGGCAGGCGGCTACGCTGCAATGCTTTTGCAACTGGCTGCAAGAAGAGCAAACGCCTCAGCCCGTGTTTGCAACATTGACGCTGGAAAACTGGGGGCGTGTAGATACTCCACGCACGGTATATTATGGACAGGTTAGCGCCAAAGAGCTTGCCGCGCTTGTCATTAAGGAAGGCGCGGCGTTATTTGAGCGGAATATCCGTTACTACCTCGGTTCCAGCGAGGTCAACGAAGGAATTGCCCGAACTGTCAATAAATCCCCGGAGGAACTCTTCTATCTTAACAACGGATTGACCGCCATTGCGCAACGGATTCAAACCTCTGCGGGGGGAAATCGGGACCGTTGTCGTATCAAAATGGAAGGTGTATCCATCGTCAATGGCGCTCAGACTGCGGGAGCGATTGCCACCGCAGAGAATATATCGCCGAATGCCAAGTTGCTCCTTACCGTTATCGAAGTAGGCGCAGGGCAGGAAGACGTTGGAGTTCGTATCACGCGGGCGCGTAATAGCCAGAACGCAGTACTCAGTCTGGATTTTGCTGCCGCCGATCCCAATCAGGAACGATTGCGTCGCGAACTGGCTGCCATCCATATCGCATATCATTATCGTCCATCAGCGGAAGCCTATGACCGCAAAGAGGACGCTTTCAATATCGAGGAAGCGGCACTGGCTCTGGCGTGTCTCTCGTTCCCTGTATTGTCCAATGACGATATTCACACTTTGAAAAGTCAGGGCAAGCGTGTGCAGAATGCGGTCAACTTTGTGGTTGCGGCGCGTCGTCAGAGAAGTTTGCTCTGGGATAGGGAAGGCGATGAGTACAAACAGTTGTTCACGAGTAGCCTTTCCGGAATCCATCTGCTGCGGCTAGTGAGAATATATAGATTTGTAGATGCGATTCTTGCGGATACCGCCGCCTCCGAAACGACGTACAGCCGATCATCGTTCTTTTCCCATGGACGTTATCTGGTGATGGCCTTCGTCGCACACCAACTTCCAAAAGTCATCCACTGGCCTGCGCCTGTACTCTCGGCGGAAGAGCATACTCTGCTGTCTCAAGCAGTTAATGAGGTTTCCGAAGAGATCTATGAACATGTGCAGAGAACACAAGTAGTGCGACGCGGATTCAGGGCATTTTTCCGCCATTTGGAGTATGCTCAGCCGCTTACCGATGGCATTTTCGAGGGAAGAAAACGGGCTGGGTCTGCTGCCTCCCTCAACAAAATAGCGCCCACTGCCGCACAAAATACCACGACCGAACAATCATGACGAACAAACAGAAACTCGAACTTACCTGGATCGGCAAGGAAGTCCGTCCTCGGCTCGAACCACGTATTCTTCTGGAAGACACCGAGAAATCCTATCATGCGGCACATCGAGTGACCGACAATGATCTGTTCGACAATATCCTGATTCATGGTGACAACTTGCTCGCACTTAAGGCACTGGAGCAGGAGTTTACCGGCAAAATCAAGTGCATTTGCATTGACCCACCCTACAACACAGGTTCGGCTTTCGAGCACTATGACGACGGTATCGAACATTCGCTCTGGTTGTCCTTGATGCGTGACCGCTTGGAACTCCTCCGCCAACTTCTAAGAGAAGACGGTTCAATATGGATTACCCTTGACGACAATGAAATTCACTATGCAAAGGTTATGGCTGATGAAGTATTTGGTCGGGTTAATTTTGTAGCAGATGTAACTTGGGAAAAAGCCGACAGCCCACGAATGGATGCCCAATTTTTCTCGACACGTCACGATCATATATTGGTCTTCGCAAAGAATAAAGCAGTGTATAAACTCAATAAACTTCTAACAAATGATGAGGGGCCAGCCCCACACTATGACAAAGTTGATGGCAATGGACGACCTTATTACCTCAAGCCTCTACGGGCTATGGGGGGAGACGATTCTCGGTCTGCAAGGCCTACTCTTTTCTTTCCACTTATCGCACCAGATGAATCAATAGTATTTCCTATGCGTAAAGATGGAACAGAAGGGCGATGGCGATGGAGCGAGGAACGTACAAAAGCCGACTTACATTTGATCGAATGGGTACGCGGAAGAGGTGGATGGACACCATACTATCGTATCTATGGTGATGTTGAGGCATATCGTCCTCCTGAGACGATATGGACTCATACTGAGGTAGGGAGTAATCGAACATCCAAAGCAGAGATTAAAGCATTGTTTGAAGGCGCAAAAGCGTTTGATACTCCTAAACCTGAACGTCTAATTCACCGCATTATAGAGCTTGCTACTAGCCCCGGCGATTGGGTACTGGACTCGTTTGCAGGTTCTGGAACGACGGGGGCGGTCGCACATAAGATGGGGCGTCGCTGGATCATGGTGGAGTTGGGCGAACACTGCCATACGCACATTCTGCCTCGGCTGCGAAAAGTCATTGATGGGGAGGACAAAGGCGGGGTTACGGCAGCAACGGGATGGAAAGGCGGAGGCGGGTTCCGCTATTACCATCTTGCACCCTCCCTGCTGGAAAAAGATCGCTGGGGGCAGTGGGTCATTAACAGCAAATACAATGCGGCCATGCTCACCGAAGCCTTGTGCAAAATCGAAGGCTTCACCTACGCGCCAAGCGATACCGTCTACTGGCAGCATGGACAGTCCACCGAGCGCGATTTTATCTATGTCACCACGCAGAACCTTAGTCCCGATCAGTTGCAGGAGTTGAGCGATGATGTGGGAACCGACCGCACGCTGCTGGTTCTCTGCTCCGCATTTCGCGGCGATGCCGACCACTGGGAAAACCTCACGGTGCGGAAAATCCCCCGGCATATTCTCAATCGCTGCGAGTGGGGACATGATGACTATAGCCTTCAGGTGCAGAATCTTCCTCAACCGCCTCCGCCGCCGGGACAACAGAGCCTGTTCGATGCCTTCACCCTGGAAGGAGGCAGCGCGTGATGAATACCCGCCGCCAGGTCAACAGCGTCGCCGCGCGTCTCAGCCTGCGCCCGCCCCAGAGGCAGGCGCTGGAGATTCTGGATCGCGTCACCGAGATCGTCCCGCCCAGCAAGAACACCGATCTGCAAACGGCCCTGGTCGCCATTAGCAGCGAATATCCCACCGTCAGTGATTTTGAGCGTGAGTTTCCGTCGCTATGCTTTGCTCTCGCCACCGGGGTCGGCAAAACGCGCCTGATGGGGGCGTTTATCGCCTATCTGCACCTGGCCCATGGGCGCAATAACTTTTTTATTCTCGCGCCCAACCTCACGATCTACAACAAGCTGATCACGGACTTCACGCCCAATACCCCCAAATATGTGTTCAAGGGAATTCCTGAGTTCGCCATCGAGCCGCCTCTGGTAATCACTGGCGATACCTATGAGGACGGCAGGGGAGTGCGCGGCTCACGGCTTCCGGGGCTGCAGGGCGATGTCCATATCAATATCTTCAATATCTCCAAACTCAACAGCGAGGTGCGCGGCGGCAAATCACCCCGAATGCGCCGCCTCTCCGAGATTATCGGCGACAGCTATTTCAACTATCTGGCCGAACTGGACGATCTGGTACTGCTGATGGACGAGTCGCACCGTTATCGCGCATCCGCCGGAATGCGGTCCATCAATGAACTCAAGCCCGTTCTGGGACTGGAGTTGACCGCCACGCCGTTTGTCGAGACCACACGCGGCCCGGTTCCATTCCGCAATGTCATACAGGACTATCCGCTCAGCAAGGCACTTGCCGACGGCTTTGTCAAACAACCCGCCGTAGTCACTCGCAAGGACTTCAGCCCCGTCGGCATCTCGCCCGAAGAGATCGAACTGATGAAACTGGAGGACGGCATTCGCCTCCATGAGAGCATCAAGGTCGAACTGATCACCTACGCAAGGGAGCAGGGCGTCCGCATCGTCAAGCCGTTTGTGCTGGTTATCGCCCGTGATACCTACCATGCCGGGGAGTTGTTCCGCCTCCTCGAATCGGAGACGTTCTTCGGAGGGAGGTATTTGGGCCGGGTGCTGCAAGTGGATTCCAGCCGGACAGGCGCGGATGAAGATGAAATGATCAAAAAACTCCTGGAAGTGGAGGACGTGAACAACGAGATCGAGATCGTCATTCACGTCAATATGCTCAAGGAGGGCTGGGACGTCACCAACCTGTATACGATCATTCCCCTTCGCGCCGCCAATGCCCGGATACTGATCGAGCAGTCCATCGGACGCGGGCTGCGCCTGCCCTATGGTAAGAAGACGGGCGTGGTCGCCGTGGATCGCCTGAACATCGTCGCGCACGACAAGTTCCAGGAGATTGTGGATGAGGCGAACCGGCCCGACTCGGTCATGCGTTTGGAACGGGTGATCCTCGATCCGGCGCAGTTTGTGGCAAAGCCGATTACTGTCATCGCACAATCCCAATTGGAGACCCGGTTGGGAATTCAGCCGCCGCAGATGCTGCCGGATATGCAGATCGCCCCGGCGGAGGAGCCACCTGTCTTTTCCACGCCGCAGGAGCAACAGGTCGCGCAAATCGCCTATCAGGCCATCCGCCGTATGGAGAACAAACCGGACAAGCTGCCAGGTGTCGCCTCGCTCCAAAAACCGGAGGTGCAGGCGCAATTATTGCAAGAAGTTCAGGCCCAGTATCGCCCCGTCCAGATGGAAATGGAAGAGTTGGTTCCTGCGCCCGACTTTGCCGCCATTGTCGCCAAAACGACGGAACTGGTCATTCAGCAGACCATTGATATACCACGTATTCTGATTGTTCCGAAGGAAGAGGTTCGCATCGGCTTCCATCCCTTTACGCTGAATCCACGTATTTTTAACTATCCCCCACCTTCGGATGACCTCTGGATACAGTATCTGGCAGACGAGCGGCGGGAGATCCTGAGCCTCAGCAGTTCCGCCCCAGACGAAGCCCGGCTGGAAAACTACATTGTCAACCAACTGATCGATTTCAACGACATCTCATACGATGATAACGCCGATCTTCTTTACGATTTGGCCTCGCAGACGGTGGAGCATTTCCGGAGTTATCTTTCCGAGGAGGATACGCGGCGCGTACTGCGGATGCACAAGCGCGGCATCGCCCGCGAAATCCATTCCCAGATGCAGGAGCACTATTGGGAGGAGTTGGGCGAACCGGTAGTGAAGATCAGCAAAGGATTTTCCGCGTTGAAAGCGAGCGCCTACACGGCTTCTGCCACCGAACCGCCTATGAATTTCCGCATCTCCCCGTCGGACAAGAGCAACATGGCGCGGTATCTCTTCGGCGGCTTCAAACGCTGTCTGTATTCCGTGCAGAAATTCCAATCCGAAGCCGAGCGGCTTATGGCGGTGATTCTCGACAGAGAGGCACTGAAATGGTTCAAGCCCGCGAGAGGGCAATTTCAGATTTTCTATAAGCAGGGGTCGGATCATCCCGAATATGTGCCGGATTTTGTGGCGGAAACCGAAGAGACGATCTACCTGCTGGAGCCGAAAGCCCGCAATGAAATGGACGATCCGGTCGTTCTGGCGAAGCGTGATGTTGCGGTCAAGTGGTGCGCGGCGGCAACCGAACATGCCCAAAGCTATGGCGGCAAGCCCTGGAAATACTTGCTCATTCCGCATACCGCCCTCAACGAAAGCATGACGCTGAGCGGTTTAGCCAGAGCTTACGCCGTTACTGGCTGAACGGATACGGCATTCGAGAAGTCGAAGAGTTGAATGTGGCCGAAGTCGAGGCTCTACTCAAACCCGGTCACAACGAAAGGAACGATATGGCAACACTTTCGATACAAACCAAAGTGACGGTAGATGATTTTGTTGAGACGGCAGAGCAACTCCCGACCACCGAATTGGAAAAACTGGCTCGCCGTCTGCTCCAGATTCATGCCAGACGTAAAGCTCCGAACCTGCCTCAACGCGAGTCGGAACTCCTCGAGGGAATAGAGCACGTTCGCATCCAGGAGCGCCGATGTCATTTATAACAATGGGGTGTAGGGGTGGAAAACCCACGCTCTTTCGAGGTGGGATGCAGAACCCCTGCAAACTCCCACACTCCTCTCGTCAGCATTTCTCAAAACAGGTTTCCGGTTGGTTCGTTGGTTCGGTAGTCTATTCATGAGATGCTAAGAAAAGCCTTCAAGTTCAGACTGTACCCGACACCCGCACAGCAAACCCTTCTGCGCCAGACCTTAGAAACGTGTCGCGGCGTCTATAACAGTCTGCTGCTTGAACGGAAGGTCGATTTTGAACGCACGGGAAAGTCCCCCTCACGAAGCGAGCAAATCAACCAGCTTCCCCTCTGGAAGAAAGCACATCCCCAACTCGGCCAAGTTTTCAGTCAGGTGCTTCAAAACGTAGCCGTTCGCGTGGATCTCGCCTTTGATGCTTTCTTCCGCCGTGTCCAGAAAAACGAGAACCCTGGCTACCCACGCTTCAAAGGTCCAGGGCAATACGACAGTTTCACCTATCCGCAGTCAGGCTTTTGCCTGAAGGAAGCGACAGTCACCCTTTCCAAAATCGGAACCGTCCAGGCCATTGTTCACCGTCCGACGGAGGGCAAGGTCAAAACCTGCACGGTTCGCGTTCAGTCCGGCAAATGGTTCGCCTGCTTCTGCTGTGAAGTCCAAGCAGAACCTCTCCCCGAAACCGAGGAGAAGGTCGGCATAGATGTTGGCATCGAAAAGTTCGCGGCCCTCTCTAACGGTGAGTTCATCCAAAACCCTCGCTTCTTGCGCAAGCAGGAGCAGGCATTGGCGAAGGCCCAACGCAAGCTCCAAAAGCAGAAGCAGGGTAGCCGGAAACGTCGCAAGGCTAAGAAAGCTGTCTCGCGTATTCATGAGCGCATCCGTAATCGACGCCATGACTTTGTTCACCAGACCGCTCGAAGGATCGTCAACCGCTTCGGGCTGATCGCCGTGGAAGCACTCCAGGTCAAGAACATGTCCCGGCGTCCAAAACCCAAACAGGACGAAGAGACAGGAGAGTATCTGCCCAACGGCGCAAGCCAGAAGGCCGGTTTGAATAAGAGCATTTCGGATGCCGCATGGTCTGTGTTCCGCACTGTCCTCACGCAGAAGGCTGAAAGCGCCGCTCGTGTGGTCGTGACCGTGAACCCTGCGTACACTTCTCAGGATTGCTCCGGGTGCGGATCCCGGGCACCTAAGAAACTGTCGGAGCGTTGGCATCTCTGCCCCTGCTGTGGTCTGTCCCTGGACAGAGACACGAATTCCGCTGTTTTGATCTTGAATATCGCTGTGGGGCTGCACAGCGTTCCTGCATAGACAGGATAGAAGCCCATGCATTTACGCATGGGAGCAGTCACAGAGACCCAAACGTTGCGCTTCGGCTGTCATCTCATCCAGGGCAGCGTGCGCAGCCTTCTGATACTCCTGAATGTAGCAGAGTAGATCCTGATAGAGCACGCGCCGTTGCTCCCCCACTTTGCGGAATGGCATCTTCCCTTGCTCCAACAGTTTGACGAAGTATGGGCGCGACACGCCCAGGAGATCTGCCGCCTGCTGAGTGCTTAGTTCGGCATGGAGCGGCACCAGAGTAATGGCTTTGCCTTCCGCCATTCTGGCCAAAACCTGAGCCAGGACATGAACCACGCCAGACGGAATAGTGGTGTCGAGGGATTGACCGGTCAGGGGATTTTCGAGATGTAGTGCGAGAGGTTGGTTCCCTAGATTTTCAAATTGCGCCAGTGTTGCGCTGGAAGTTCGAGCAAGACTGGTTTCCTGTTCTGGCAGTACAACGGACTCGACAGGTCCGGTAAGTAGTGTAGTCATAGGAAGCTCCTTACGATAGTTCTATTGCTTCTCTATGATACCAGACCTTCGAAATTCACGCAATACTCGAATTTCTCAAAATGGTTGCCAACTATTCACATACGCTTACTGTTGATGCAACTCCGCTGGCCTGCTGCAGGTCGAAGAGTTTGATGTGGCCGAAGTCGGGGCAGCGTCCGTCTTTTTTGCGCTCCTGCGAGGTCGCGCCGGAGAGCGCCAGTTGCTTCCCTTGGTTTAGCCAGACGGAATCGGTGGTGCGCATTTTGGTATCGGTCGCATGGAGCAGGCGCCCGGAGGCGAAGTCGAATAGAGCCGTGTTCCACTTCCCCTGTGCGAGGCGGCCCGTCATCACGAAGACCTTGTGGTCGGGATGAAACCGCACCGCTTCCATTAAGCCATGCCCTGCGTCGGATTCCTGTATCTGCGAGACCTTTCGGGGAGGGCTCTCCTTCCAGGCGAAGCGCTGCCAGGTCTGCTTGCCGTTGCCCGCCATCGGGTCCACCATCGGTCCCATCCCGCATACGAACAGATCGTTTCCGTCCGGGCTGAATTCCATGTCGAAGATGCCGCCGACATAGTGGTGGCTCTTGATAATGCCCCAGCAGGTGAAATCCGGCGTAGTCCAGGTTGCGGCCTGCTTGCCGGTCTGCAGGTCCCATACGCGCACCTCGCCCATCATATTCGCGGCGGCGAGGTAGCGGCTGTCCGGGCTGAAGGCGACCGAGAGCACCGGCGGCACATGCGAAAAGGCCCAGCGTTGGTTCCCTGTGGCGGCCTCGTAGACCTTGACGCTCGGCTCGCGCTCCGCTGCCGGTTCGTACTTATAGCCGCCCGCCAGATACTGCCCCGTCACTGTGCCGATGAGCTGTTCGTCGGGCGAGATGCGCATCTTCCAGGACCAGAACTGGTGGGCCTTTACGGTGCGGATCGGTTTGCCGTCAGTAGGGCTGAACCAGCGGAGCGCGCCGTCGTATCCGGCGGAGACCAGTTGGCCGGACTTCGGCAGATAGCGGACGCCGCTCGCATAGCTCTCGTGTTTGCCCAGCAAACGCAATGCGCCCGTTTCGGTCGTCACCTGATACACGCCGCCGTCGAAGCACGCGGCAAAGAGGGTCTTGCCGTCCGGATGGGCGTCGAGCGCCAGGACGGCGGTCGGCAATTTCAACGCTTTTGCGGCGACCAGTTTGACACCGGCCTCGGCGGCGTCCGTTTTGGGTTGGGTCTGTGGGGCGCTCATACGAGTATCTCCCGGATCGGTGCGGCGTGCTCTTCCACGCGATAGAACGTCGCGATGTCCGCCTCTTCGTACTGGGCATAGGGGTCGATGCCCAGGGCGGTGAAGATCGTCGCAAACAGGTTCTTTTCGTTGAACGGCTTCTCGGTCACGTCCACGCCATCGCTATCGGTCGCGCCCACCACCACGCCCTTCTTGATGCCCGCGCCCGCCATCGCCAGGCTCCAGGCATCCGGATAGTGGTCGCGGCCCCGGCTGGCATTGAGCCACGGCGTACGCCCGAACTCGCCCATCATCACCACCAGTGTGCTGTCGAGCAAGCCCCGAGCTTCCAGGTCGGTGATAAGGTTGAAAATGATCCGATCCACCTCCGGCACAAGCATCTGGTAGATCTCGTGCTGAAACACATGGCAGTCCCAGGGCATGCCGTTCGCCACCATCACAAAGGGCGCGCCGTTCTCCACGAGATTGCGCGCCAGCAGGGTATGCAGGCCGAACGTGCCGGGGCCGTAGCGCTCGCGATCTTTGGGCACGACTTTATTCAGGTCGAACAGGTCCGCGCAGCGCATCAGCCCCTTGACCCGCTCGAAGATGGCGTTTTCGGAGGCCGCCGCCGCGCTGGCGTGGTCGTTCTCGAATTTGCGGGTGAGGAAGCGGCGCAGGGCCTCGCGCTGCTCAAAATCCTGGGTGGTCGTGTCCGCGAGCCGGTTGACATCCGTCAGCTTATACTCGCCCCCGGCGCGGACCGGGCCATACTGCGCGCCGAGCCATCCGGCCCAGTTGCCCGCCTTGAACTCCTTGAACTCGTTGCCTTCGGGGCAGGGATCGAGCAGCACGAAATTTGGGATCGGGCTGTCCAGGTGGCCGAGCTGCTGCGCCAGCACCGAGCCGAGGGTCGGGCGGACAAACGGCGCGCGCGGCTCCGCGCCCCGCTGCAGCAGATTGATCGCCTGAAAGTGCTCACCCTGCTTCGTCTTCATCGAGCGCACAATGGACAGCTTATCCGCGATGCTTGCGCAGTTGGGCATCAACTCGCCGAAGCGGACGCCGGGGATTTTGGTAGGGATGCTCCGGAAGGGGCCGCTATAGATGCTGTCGGGCTTGGGGTCCCAGGTCTCGAACTGGCTGGGCGCGCCGCAGAGCCAGAGCAGAATACAGTGCTTCTGCTGCTTCTTGGCCTGGGCGGCAAAGGCGGGCATCGAAAAGAGCCCGTTCCAGCTCAGCAGCGAGGCGGCGCCCGCTCCCACCAACCCCTGGAGGAAGAGGCGGCGGTGCAGCGTATGTTCGGGAGGCGTGCAGGCCCCCATGCCATCGGTACGTTGGTTCTTTTTCATATGCTAATGGTTTACCTGAAATTCCGCACTGGTGAGAAGGGCCCAGAGCAGATTGCGTGCGCCTTTTTCCGGCGTTTGCGTGGCCAGCATCTGCTCGCAGCGCTGTAGTTCCACGGCATCCGGCGCGCGGCCCAGCACGATGCCGAAGGCGGCGCGCACCCGCTCTGCGGTCGATTTCAGCGCCATGAGCTTCGCGGTCGTGTTGCCGGGCGCGGGTTTGAGCAGGCCATCCAGCAGCGGAGAGTTGGAGAGGAACAGCGCCTGCTGCAGGGTCGGGTTGTAGGTGTCGGCCATCAGGTCCGGGAAGGCCGTGACAAAGGCGCGCTCCAGGTCGGCGGTTGCGCCGCCCTCCCGTTTGTTGCCGGTAGCGATCCATAGAGAATGGAGAAGTTGCTCCGCCGACAGGGGTTTCTCCACCGCGCGGGCAAAGGTCTCCGGGCGCGGCGGCGTTTTGCCGGTCGGTTTGGAATCCAACTGGTAGGCGCGGGAGAGAGCGATGTTCTGTACCAGGCGCTTGACGTCGTAGCCACTCTGCTCGAAGTCGTGGGCGAGCCAATCCAGCAGTTCGGGGTGGCTCGGGCGGTGCCGCGAATCTATCTGGTCTACCGGCTGAACGATGCCGCGGCCCATCAGGTCCGCCCACATGCGGTTCACCAGGGCGCGGGCCAGCAGCGGGTTCTCGTGGGTCACCGATTCCGCAAACGCTTCGCGACGCGAGAACCTGGGGACCGCCGGGCTGTGCGCCTTCTGGCCGGCCTTCGGGGGCGCAATGAGATACAGATCCGGGTTATCGACTTCCTTCTCGTCCGGGGCGGGGATCTTTTCCGGCACGCTCTTCCCATTGAGAAAGACCAGCGTTGCGGGCTGCGATTCCTTCTTGAGGTTGGCGAAATTGATGAAGCCGCCGACCGCGCTCTCGGCGACCCCGAGGCCGGTTTCGGTCTCGACGTTCTTGCTGCGGTTGAAGACCGCGACCAGCCCCCAATAGTGGCGCTGCTCGATCTCCCAGGAGAGCGGGTGGTTGTGGCACTGCGCGCACTGGACCTGCACCCCGAACACCACGGGCGCGACCGCCTCGGCGATGGCCTGGTAGTTGTCCTTCCGCTCGGCCAGAAACCAGACCGCGCCGTGCTGCGGCCCCTCCGCCGGACGCGCCACCAGGAGGTCGCGCACGATAGCGTTCCACGGGCGATTGGCCCGGAAGGCTTCCTCCAGATACGTATTCCAACCCTGCTCGGCACGTTCCCGGGCGTGGTCGGGGGAGGGCCGGCCCATCAGAACGGTATCGAACACTTCCCGCATGTGGCGCGCGTAGTCATCGGAGGCGATCAAGCTGGCGACAAGCCGTTTGCGCTTATCGCTCCGCTTGTCGGCCAGAAAGAGGCTCCGCTCCTCGCCGGAGGGGATGCGGCCCGCGAGGTCCAGATAGATCCGGCGCACAAAGTCGGGATCCCCGCAGAGGTGCGCCGGCTCGATCCCGTCCCGCTGCCAGTCCGTTTGTAAGAACCAGTCTATGGTGGCGCTGGGAGAGAGATTGGCAGGCGGCTTGGCATGGGTCTGGAGCGAGCGCCGATAGTCCGCGAGATACTCCGGCGCCCAGGTATTGTTGGTGGAAGTCCCCGAGGCCAGCTTGGATTTCGGCACGGGCAGCAGCGCGATCCAGTGCTTGAGGAGGGCGATCTCTTCGGGCTGCAACTGCCGCTTGTTGTCCGGAGGCATATGCGGTTCGGACTTCGGCGCGACGTACTGCAAGATCCGGCTCTCATTCGGCTTGCCCGGAAGGATGGCAGGCCCGCTCTCTCCGCCCCGGAGGATCGTATCGAGCGAGCGCAGATCCAGGCCGCCCTGCTGTCGGACCCCGGCATGGCACTTGAGGCAGTACTTATCGAGCAGGGGTTGCACCCGGTCGGTCCAGATCTGTTCGGGGCTCTCCGCAGGCGACTTGCTGAGGGCCTGGGAGTGGGCGGAGTATGGCAGCATGGCAAATAGGGCGACCAGGGGGACCAGGATACATTGTGCGAACCGGCGAGAACTCCGGCGAAGATTACCAGATTGCATGGTTCTCCATTGCCTACGACGACTTTGCTCCAACATAACTTGGCACAAGGGAGTTTGCTCTCTTGTGGCATTTGGCGACGGGCATAAAGGGCATAGATTCTGTTTGGCTCTGAGGGATAACGCTGTCGTGGGTTTATTCTACCAAACATGCATTCAGACCTTCAGGGAAAGCGGATGTTTCGTGTATTTCGGAAAAGGCGCAAGGAGGAGAAAGTCGTGTACGTGCATGGCTTAACACGAATCCGCCCTCCTCGCGCCATGGCGCGTCAGGAGGGCGGTTTGCTTGTACGATCCAGAACGGCCTGATTTCCTCAGTCGCCCCCAGAGTCGCCTCCAGAGTGTTTTGAGAAGGTTACCGTGAACGCGTAGCCCGCATCCGTTGTGCCGAGGTTGAGCGATGTGTTGAGCTGCGTGTCCTGTAAGGCATTGCAGCCGGTGCTGCTTACGATCCAGTAGCTGCCAGGCCCCAGAGTTGCTGTTGTCGTTCCGGCGCCGCTTAAGGAAAGGATTACTCCCACGCCTTCATCGAGCTGGCCGTAGAGTGCCAATGCTCCGTTGGCGCTCCCGGTCGCTGTGACCGTCACGTCGGCGGAAGCAGTGAGGGTGAAGTAAAACGTCGAGTTGGCCTGGGTGTTGGCGGTCACCCTCTCGTGCGCAACCGAAGGCGTATTGATCGTTGTGCTTGCATTGTAGGTTGTGGTGAATGACGCGGAGGTGGCCAAGTTGGACACAGAGGTCGTACCCGACGCCGTGGCACTGTACGTGGGCGCGTAGAATGTCCCGGTAGCCGACGCGGTTCCCGATGAGCCGTTCAGGATCATCGCCAGGCTCGTGTTTGTCTGCTCATCCGTGTGGGGATCCCAACTGTAATAGACGGAATGGACCCCACCGGCTCTTCCACTCCCACTTCGAAGGTGCTTCGTATACCGATAGTCAACGGAGGTGATGCTTGCCGTCACGCTTCCAGACAAGGAAAGGTTGGACAGTAGCGTCTGCGCGCCTGCGCCCGGCGCCAGGCAGAGCGCTGCAAATCCAAGGAGGGCGATCCCTTTCTTCATGCGTTTCTCCAATCTGCTCTGAGAGCACGGACTGATGGCCTGGGGCTCCCGACGCAGAGGGTTGGACAGGAGCCTGGCCTTTGCCTATATATAGAATGCGGACACGACTTGAAAAATACACTATCCGGCACTCGCAATAGACCGCCATTGGACCTTGACGGCGTCCAACAGGGCGGTCGCGCCCCTTCTCACCGGTGTCGAGTTCAGGTTGCTCCATGATAAACAACCTCGTTCACGACCTCCTTTCTAACACATCGCGCAGGTGCGCAGGTGTTGAATGAAAGGAATTCCAGGCGCCGAAGGAGAATTCTCCTCTGTCACCTCAGAACCGCGACACACCAAGCAAGTCATCCTTTTTCCGGAGGAAATGATGTTCCTACAACGGTCGGTCTGGCGCACATCCGTAGCGCTTCTGTTCGGCGTCACGCTCATAGGCAGCGCCTCGCATGGATCGGGACAGGACGCTGAGAACCCGCTCGATGCCGTCGATCACCGCATCATCGCATACGAGCGAGATGACTCGGAAGTGATGGCCAACCTGGCCTATCTGAGCGACATGATCGGCCCGCGCCTGACCGGATCGGACCGTCTGAAGCGCGCGAACGACTGGACCGCCGAGAAGATGAAGGAGTATGGCCTGGAGAACGTCCATCTGGAGCCTTACACGATCCCGCGCGGATGGGAGCGCGGGCCGGTAGAGGCGCGCATTCTGGAGCCCAACGGCCTGCCGGTTGCGGCGGCGCAGATGGCCTGGAACATCGGGACGCATGGAGCGGTGCGCGGCCCCGTCGTCCTGTTCTCACCGCAAACGGAAGCGGATCTGGCCGCGATGAAGGGCAAA
>Ga0070734_10003012_pt1 | contig 18721 bp, 16 predicted proteins | sample Coa_R1_8_FD_66444 | JGI IMG/M metagenome (GOLD analysis project Ga0070734, IMG submission 66444) | Surface soil microbial communities from Centralia Pennsylvania, which are recovering from an underground coalmine fire - Coalmine... | ecosystem: Environmental > Terrestrial > Soil > Unclassified ... | reverse complement strand
GTATGCCAACGCTGCTACGAAGCGGCAGAGGAGGAACCCATTCCGTTCCAGGTGACGGAGACCGGACGCGCTCACGTGGCGTGTGCTAAGGCGCTCGACGCCCTCCGCGACGAAGCCGCCGACATTCAGGAGGGAGGAACGGGGAGAGGTTTCAGCGAGACGCACCGTCGCCTGGCGCTCACGCTGGAGGCATTCCGAGAAGTCAGCGGAAATGACTTCTTCCACAACGACTGATAGGCTGAGAGTACAGGAAAACAAGAAGGCCGACGGCTCAAGGTGAGCGCCGGCCTTCTAATGTGTCACGTAGAGGCAGGAAAGGACATTCAAAGAGGGAGGGGAGGGATCAGTGTTTCGCTTCGGCGTCGAGTTCCTTGCCGGTTTTGGCTCCGGCTTGGCGCAGCATGGGAGAAATTTTATTCTCTCCATTTTCTACCGACCAATCCAGAGGCGTCTCTCCCTCGCAGTCTCTGTGATTAATGTTGGCCCCGCGTTCCAGCAAGAGGCGCGTCGTCCGGTAATCGTTACGAATCACAGTCCAGATGAGAGGGGAAAGCCCTGTTTCGTCGAGTGTAGCGTTGGGGTCTGCTCCCGCATCTAAAAGCGCTTTGACGAAGTTAACGTCATACTCGGTGTTGGTTCCAAGATAGAACATCAGAGCGGTCCGACCCGCATCCGAGGGTTCGCGGCCCCCAATAGGATTCCATCCGACAGAGCGGTGGAGGATTTTGCCAATGAGTTGTTGACAGTGTTCTGCAATGGAAGGCGGTACCCGGATACTGGCTTCCCGGCTATTGGGATCGGCTCCAGCTTTGAGAGCAGCCAGAGCCTCCCCAGTATCCTCGACTTGGATGGCGGCGATCAAGTCCCGGTTTAGCCGTTCCTGCCGGTACTCACGAAGCATCAGCAGAGTGGGTATGCCGACAACGAGCAGCAGAGCCAGGAGGGTGAGGAGCGCGCGACGCTTCTTCATGGGCTATTCCTTCGCGCCATAGCGCTTGAGAAGGTCAACGGTGTCTTCATGGCCTCCTTGTCTGGCATCCCGCAGGGGTTGACCATGATTACAGTTAGGATCCGTTCCGCCTTTCAGTCGTTCCTCCACATCGTCATTCGAGCCTGACCCAGCGCTGGAAGATAAAACGGTACAGTCTGCCTCTTTATTCACTTCTTCCACCTGCTGGAAGATCTGCCAGGCGATCCAGCCCAAAATTCCAGCCAACGCCATGCCACCAGCTAAAATTTTTATTGGCTTGGAAACAGCACGAATGCGCGGCCTCATACTTGGCTTCCTCCTATTCTTTCATTCACCGCCGGTTCCCTGACTCCTCCTTTCTCCTACACGCCTTTTCCCTCCACATGGCCATTTATCACCTTCGCGACTTTCTCGCTCCTCCGTGGCGTACACGGGCTGTGGCAGGGTGTTTCAGTGCATGGAGTTGCTTGTGAATTCGTCCACTATTGTGCTATACTATACCACTTTTTCAAGGCTTGAGGCGGATGAATTCAAATGGAAGAAGTCGAACTTCAAACAGAACAACTCCCTGACCGTGTGCTACGGAGTATATCACAGCAGTTAAGGGAACGTCCTCGCATGTGGACGAACAACGAAATGCAGGCGATACTAAACCACCTTGTATTCCAGCGCGAGTATATGAGACAACACCAGCTTGAGGTTCCCGAAGTATGGGATGGCGATCCTACTGAAGATTGGCATTTGCCCTAGCGCGGCTCTTTCTCTTTCTTAAATGAGTACTTGTCAAGGCCAAATTGACGCACAATATCACCATGCGGACAAACGCACGATTCCGACTGAAGTATTGTGTGATTAGGATTGGACGGTCTCACTTCAAACCTGATATTTGTTCTCTTGCAGACTGAGCATTGAATAGAAATAGCGTCGCGTTCAAGAACACCTAGATCGGCGCAGATGTCGGACATCGAAGCACGTATCACCATATAATACATACCAGGTTTGATACTCATGTTGTCACTCTTCCTTTCTTAAAGCGCCTCCAGCAAGGCATAACTACCGCCTTGACCAGTCTTTACAGAAGCTTCTGACACCTTCCCCGTTCATGTTTCTCGGCTCTCCGCTTGTGCTACTCGATAGAAAGGCCATTCCAACAGATAGGTTCACGTCCATTTATGTCACAGTGGACAAAATACTAGTCTCCTCGCATCTTCCGGTTTTCTGCTAGACTGCTTGAGTGTAAAAATGAGGGGATCGTGACAGGTTAGGACACCACCTCTAACGCGAAAAGATAAAGGTATGAGTGTTGTACTCATACCCTCATCAAATGGGGAAAATAGCAGCTCTCAGATTCGAACTGAGGACACTACGGGTATGAACCGTATGCTCTAACCAACTGAGCTAAGCTGCCCGATTTGCTCAATATTCTACCATAGCCACCGCGCTTTGTCAAATGAGATGAGTAGGCAGTTCGATTTCCTCAAAGCCATGGTTTTGAATGGCCTCGCAGTTTATCTTGAGAGGGTCTGACAAAACCTTATCCTCGGCTCCTCTGCTCCGAACGGAGCGAGGAGAGACAACAAGGATCTGCCGGGTTTGATATGGGGCTGGATATAGCGTGGGGCGGGGGACATTAGGGGGTTGCGGGCGCGGGCGGCAGAAGCAGCGTAAAGACCGCGCCGTTTTCGGTGCGGTATTCGAGGGTTCCGCCGTAGCGGGTAAGGATATTGTGGCTGATGGAGAGGCCCAGCCCCGTGCCTTTCCCGGCCTCTTTCGTGGTAAAGAACGGGTCGAAGATACGGCTCACGAGCGCCTGGGGAACGCCCGGCCCGTTGTCGCAGACCTCCAGCGCGACCTGCCCCTCCGTTTGGCGCGACCGGAGGGTGATCCGGGCGTCGGGATGCCCTTCGAGCGCATCGCGAGCGTTGATGACCAGGTTCAGCACCACCTGTTCCAACTCATTCGAGTCGGCGCAGACCACCGCCGGTTCGGCGCACAGCGCCAAATCGACCGTAACGCCGTGCGCCTTCAACTGCTCCCCGATCAGGACGAGACAGTTTTGTGCGACCTGGTTGATATTCGCCTGTTCGACGGTCTGGCTGGGGGCTCTGGCGAACGTCCGCAGGTGATTGATGATCTTGGCCATGCGCCGGGTCTGGTCTTCGATCAGCCTCAGGTCGTCAAAGCAGCCCTCCGGCAGTCCCGGCTCTTGCAGCAGTTGCTGGGCCATCCCGCGAATCACGGCCAAAGGCTGGTTCAGCTCGTGCGCCACTCCGGTGGCCAGCGTGCCGAGCGAAGCCAGCCGGGACGCATGCAACAACTGCATCTGGGTCTGCTGCAACTCCTCCTGATGCCGCTTGCGTTCGGTGATGTCGGCGCCGATCCCCAGCAGATAGTAGGATTTTCCGTCCGCCGCGACGATAGGCTGCTTGATCATGTCGAACCAGCGGTGGTTTCCGCGCGCGTCCACGATCAGGCGGTCCGGATAGTAGCGTCGCTCCAGCCCGTCCATCACGGCGCGGTCGTCCTCCTGATGCTGGGCGGTGTTGGGAGCAAGGACGGAGAATGCGCCGGTCTTCCGGTTCAGTATCTCCTCCACAGTCGTGCCGAGAAGCTCGGCGTGGTACTGATTGCTCAGGGTATAGCGCCCCTGCCGGTCTTTTACGAAGATCAGGAGCGGCGCGGTATCGATGACGTTGCGCAGGAAGGAGCGCTGTTCCGCCAGTTTCCGCTCCGTCCGCTCGTGTTCCAGGATCTCCTCATGCAGCGCCTGTTCCGCCGTTGCCGGTTCGGTGTGGCACAGTCCGGCGGCATCTGCCTCTTTTTCGGTGATCTCCTGAACGATGGCATGAATCCGGGTGGGGTTTTCGAGCTTGGTGAACTGCCAGCGCAATCGGCCGCCGTGTGGCGTTTCGAGCCGATTGTCCAGAGTGAGCGATCCCGCGCCGTCCGCCAGGGCGCGCACGGCCTCTGCAGCGGCGTCTCGATCATCGGGGTGGAGCAGATGCAGGAAAGAGCGGCCATGGAGCGTGCTCGGCGGAACGCCGACGAGCCGTTCCCACGCCGCATTGAGAAGGAGCAGACGTCCCTCGCCATCCAGTACCGCGAAGAGTGCGCGAGACCGGGCAAAAAAGAGCGCCTGTTCCTGTATCTCATCCATCGTCGCGGGTGCGTCCATGGTAATAATTATAGGATTGTGAGGCGGCGATATTTAGTTGGACACTATCTAAGCTCGCTCGCTTCGGTGTATCTCAAAAGAGGAGATCGTTCGGTTGCACAGATCTCAAAACTGCTTCTGAAAAACACTTCCATTGTCAGGCGGCCTAACTTAAGGGGGAGTTAGAGCGGCTGTCCCCACTCCTCCTGGAGCTGATCGTAGCTCTGGCTTTTGGTGTGCCCATCGGCGAACACGACGTTGTAGCGACAGACAATCGGGAACGCGCTGCCGTGCCACTTGCCCGCGCCGTCGAAGATGACATTGACTGCGGAAGGAAATTGGAAGGTGGCGTCGCCTGCGTGGCGCAGGGCGATCTCGGTCCGGTAGTAGTAGCTGGTGCCGAACTTCTGGAAACTGGTCGGGTTGGCATTGCGAGGCGTTCCGGTCGGATCGATCTCCAGGCCGGTGAAGTCCTCGCGGTCGAAGCCTGTATCGCCGGGGCAGTGGAACAGCTCCTTGGACTTGACATAGGGCTGGAGCGCCTGATGGATCATGAGCATATTGGGAAAATCCGCCTGGAAGGCAGGGAATGCGTTCCATATCTGCGGAGTGAACTTGTCGGCGGGATCGAGCGCGTAGGGGTACACGCCATCGTAATCCTGGGCATACATCGAGATGCTCAGTCCGACCTGACGCAGATTGGAGACGCAGGCGATCTCCCGCGCCTTGGCCCGCGTTTTGGCGAAGACCGGAAACAGGATCGCTGCCAGCACCGAGATAATGGCGATCACCACCAGCAGCTCGATCAGCGTGAAGCCGCCCGAGCGCGGGCGTGCGAGGCGTGTTGCCTGGAGAGAAGCGATGGATTGCGACACAGGAAGTCCTCCTGCCTGCCGATGGTTCCACACCACCGGCAGAAGCGATAAAAAAAGAAAATTGCAAGGGAGCGGGCAGCAGGGCTGCCGGTTCTGCGCTCCGGATGAGAACCCTGCTTTCGATTGTACCGGGGTGTCGGCGCAGAGTCAAGGGTGAGTGTTTCTCTGTCCTTGCTCTTTTGGGGTACAATCAGGCTGGGTTCCCGTAGGGATTACACCTCCCAATACGTTGTCTTTTCCGAACAGGTTACAGCGCAGGCAGAAAGATTCTTATTATGGGTGCATCCTGGAAGCAGGCTCTCATCATCGGGGCGTCCTCCGGCATGGGCGAGGCGTTGGCGCGGCAACTGGCGCAGCAGGGCTGCCAGGTGGCTCTGGTCGCGCGCCGCAAGGAGGAATTGGAGCGCCTCGCCGGAGAGATCCGGGCGGCGGGCGGGACCGCGCACTGCTATCCGCACGATGTCCGCGAGGCCGAATGTATCCCCGCCCTCTTTCAGCAGATCTGCCGCGACCTGGGCGGCCTCGACCTGGTGATCTATGCCTCCGGGGTCATGCCTCCCGTCGAACCCGATGAGTACGCCTTCGACAAGGACCGCCTGATGGTCGAAGTGAACCTGCTGGGGGCGATTGCCTGGCTGAACGAGGCGGCGCAGCGGTTCGAGCGGGCCGGTACGGGCACAATCGTCGGGATCTCCTCGGTCGCCGGAGACCGGGGCCGGCGCGGAATGCCGGTCTATGGGGCAACGAAAGCCGCGCTGAATGCGTATCTGGAATCGGTGCGCAATCGCATCGGGCGGTTCGGAGTGTCGGTGGTCACCATCAAGCCTGGCCCGGTAGATACGCCCATGACGCGGGGTTCCGGCAAGTCGCTGCCCCTGCTCATTCCGGCGGAGAAGGCCGCGACCCTGATCCTGAGCGCAGCCCGCAGTCGCAAGAACGTGGCTTATGTGCCCGGCGCGTGGCGCGTCATTATGTTTATCGTCCGAAACATCCCGTCGTTTATTTTCAAGAAGATGAATTTCTGAATTGGTACAACTCGCTCCAAAACCCGACCGCTTAGAATCAGGGTCCGCCCTCCCGGACCTGCCGCCGCCCATGCCCTACACGCGCCTGGAGCGCGTGGAATCGTGGGGCATGAACGCCGATGCGCTGGCCTGGGTGTTCCGCCCCAGCGTGCGGGAGGATGTGCGGGAGGTCTTCGCGATTGCCCGCGAACACTGCCTCAAAGTGGGGCTACGCGGCGCGGGCCGCAGCTACGGCGACGCCTCCCTCGCCCGCGAGAACATCACCCTCGACCTCACCCGCATGAACCGCATCCTGGAGTGGGATCCTAAGACCGGCGTCATCACGGTCGAGCCGGGCGTCACCCTGCGCCAGTTGTGGCAGTACACCATCGGCGACGGCTGGTGGCCGCCGGTGGTGTCGGGCACCATGTTTGTGACGCTGGGCGGCGCGCTGGGCATGAACTTCCACGGCAAGAACAACTTCAAGATGGGACCCATCGGCGACCATGTGTTGGAGTTCGACCTGCTGCTGCCAAAAGGCGACGTGGTGACCTGCAGTCGGGAGCAGAACTCCGACCTCTTCTTTGCGGCCATCGGCGGTTTCGGAATGCTGGGCTGTTTTGTGCGGATCACGCTTCAGATGAAGCATGTCGAGAGCGGGCTGCTCTCGGTCTATGCCATCGCCACCCAGAACTTCGCCGACATCATCCGGGTGTTCGAGGAGCGTATGGAGCAGGCGGACTACCTGGTGGGGTGGATCGACTGCTTCGCGCGGGGCAAAGGGCTCGGCAGGGGATTGGTGCATCAGGCGAACTATCTGCATGCGGAGGACGATCCGAACCCGGCGCAGACGCTGCGCGTCGAGAACCAGGAGCTGCCGGACTCCCTTTTCGGCATCATCCCCAAGTCACTGATGTGGCGCTTTATGAAGCCTTTCTCCCACAACCTGGGCATGCGCCTCATCAACTGGGCCAAGTTCACCATGAGCAACACCCTCGGCAACCACAAGACGGTGCGGCAATCGCACGCCGGGTTCGCCTTCCTGCTCGACTATGTGCCCAACTGGAAATACGTCTATAAGCCCGGCGGCCTGATCCAGTATCAGAGCTTTGTGCCCGCCGAAACCGCCGAGCGCTGCTTCACAGAGCAGCTTGAGACCTGCCATAAGGCGGGGACCGTGCCCTATCTGGGCGTCTTTAAGCGGCATCGGCGCGACGCCTTCCTGATGACCCACGCCGTGGACGGCTACTCCCTCGCCCTCGACTTCCCCGTCACCGCCCGCAACCGCGAACGCCTCTGGCAACTCACCGCCCGGCTCAATACGATCACTCTGGAATACGGGGGCCGCTTCTACTTCGCCAAGGACAGCACCCTGGACGCCAAAACCGCCGCCGCCTATCTCGGCGCGGAGACCCTCCGCCGCTTCGCCGAACTCAAACACGCCTGCGACCCCGACAACCTGCTCCAGACCGAACTCTCCCGGCGCCTCTTCCCAAATCTCTGAACCCTGGATTTTAGACAATCATCGGATCTTAATATCTCCACCGTACATTCTTACGACATGACCACCTGCAAGAGAATCCCGATGATTTCAGCGACATTGTCAATGTGGTATTCACGCCCATCAATGTTGACGTGCATGCCCTGCAACTGCAAAAACCGCCATAGGTTCCCGGTTGTCACCACGCCATACACTCTGTCTATTTCTTTGCCTTCCCGCACGTTGAACGTTTGGGCGGCAATCATCTCTGCAATGCATTGGGCGTAACCCCGCTTCATATCCTCGTTTTTGGCCTCGACCAGCATCAGCACCGGAGCCTCGACAAACATCTGTTCCGTGGAGCGTGTGATAATATAGTCGCAGGTGCCTGCCAGTCCCTGCGCCTGGTCCACGGTAAATTCCACGCCGGAAAAGAGGCCAATACGGCGCTGAACCAGTCGGCGCAATTCGGTCAGAACAGGGGCAATGATAAACTCGGATCGGGCTTTCTCCGTGGATACTTTGAGGGCCAGGTCGGTATCCTCGTGCAATCGGGAGAGAAAGAGAGGATCCAACTGCGCCGGAGGGACATTCGCAAAAAGGATCGTGTCTTCATCGCGTGTCAGATTGAACTGCCGCGTCAGTCCGCTCAAGGTAAAATCGGCATAGGCCATCCGAATGCCCTCCCTTCGCAATATGGAGCATGAATATAAAATTGCCATCAGGACGCGATGGAATACTACACCCTCGTGGCATCGTCTGCCTTCTGCTATCCCATCTTCGCGATTATCTACTTCCCATGTCGAGATTTCCAAAGAGCGCCAAGAACCAGTGCAAGGCAGAGCGCCACAAACCAGTCCCCGAGCCGGACATAGAGCGTCTGCCCATCCAGGAGATGCAGTGTTGCGACGACGAAGGCGGGAGTATGTGTGGGCGCACGCTGTAGGACTTGCCCCTTCGAGTCCAGCAGGCAGGAGACGCCGGTCGTGGTCGAACGCGCGATGTCGCGCCGGTTCTCGATAGCCCGCAGCACGACGGCGGAGAGGTGCTGCTCCATGGCGTCGTTGCTCTGGAACCAATCGTCGTTGCTCTGCGTTACCAGCAGGTTGGCGCCCTGGCGGGTCATGGCGCGAGCCATCTGCGGAAACATGGATTCATAGCAGATAAAAGGGCCGAGCGAGACCCGGCCCGCGCCGGGATCGGTATAGGTCTGCGGGGTCGCATGGCCGCCGAACACCAGGTCATTGCTGGGAAAATCGAACTGCTTCTCCATGATCGAACCCAGCAGCGACCTCAACGGTATGAACTCCCCAAAGGGCACCATCTGGGTCTTATCGTACAACTGCGGAGGGGAGCCATCCTGCGGAAACAGCACGGCGGAGTTGGTTTCGATCAGCGTATCCTTGCCATCCACCTTCTCCCAATCCTTCAGCACCGTCCCCACCGTAACCGCCGCATGATACTGTCGCGCCATATCCAAAAAAGCGATGTGGGACGGCGGATAGTGCAATACATCCTTCGCGGTAGACTCGCCCCATACATACAGCATCGGCGTCGGGTTCTGCTGCGCCGCTTTTCGGGTCAGATCGGAGACTACCTGTAAGGTCTGAAGCGGATCAGGATGCACATTTGCGGAGAAATTGCCCTGCATCGCCGCGACCGTCAGCGGCGTCCCACCCTCCGGCATCGTCATACGTATCAGCCCATATCCGAACACCGCCGCCACACTTACCCCGGCCACCCAGAGCGGCAAACAAGCGCTTCTCCCTTGGTTTTTCCTCTGTGTTCCCTCTGTGTTCTCTGTGTCCTCTAGCGTAGCGGGTGGTGAAAATCCCTCCCCCCTCCGTTCCCACCAGCCCATCAGCGCCGCGTTGACCAGCACGATCAGAAACGTCACGCCATATGCCCCGGTCAGTTCGGAGATCTGCAGGATGGGCAGTACATGATACTGCGTGTAGCTGAGCTGCGCCCAGGGCATCGCGCACGACCCCAGCGTGCGCACCCACTCCAAGAGGACCCACGAGGCGGCGAGGGCGACCATGCGCCACAGGCCAGTCGTGCGCCGCGAGAGCCACCAGGCCAGTCCTCCCCAGACCCCGTAGTAGAGCGCGAGGATCAGGGTCAGCAGCGCCCACGCCAGCACCCCGATGTCGGATTGGGACCAGGAGTTGACGGTCAGCCAGATCCAGTACCAGACCGCGCCCAGGTAGATGCAGCCGAACACATAGCCCCGCCAGAACGCCTGCCGGAAGCGCGTCGCCCGCGTCACGCTCAGCAGCAGCGGCGTCAGGCCGACCCAGGCCAGCAGCCAGAGGGAGTGGCCCGGATTGGCCAGCCAGAGCAGCACGCTCGACAGCAGCGCCAGGCGCAGTCCGGGCAGGCGCTTCGGTTGCGGAGAGGCTTGCGGGTTTATGTCCGTGTCGGCTATAATAGTGTCACCTGTTGTCATGCTACCGTTGTACCCGAAAGGCCGTCTCTCGCGCAAATGCCCCCGATGCCATTGCCGCGCCGTTCGGTTCGCGCGCCGACCCTATCCCGGATGAAGGAGATTCGCCATGCGACCGTTTCGACACTCCCGGCCCCTCGTTTTGCTGCTCCCGATGCTGCTGCTGGCGCTTGCCGGCGGCTGCGCCAGCCAACCCCCCAGTGAAGGCGGAAATACCACCCCGCTCTCGGGCAAACGCATCCGCGTCACGCTCACCTTCGATGAGCCTCTCAATACCTACTACTACTACTACTTTCTGATGAACGTCAGCACGACGAGTAATCCACAGGGCGACCAGAACGCCCCCGGCCCGATCCCGGTGGGCGCACCGATCTCCGGCCAGCTCTACCTCAGCAATGGCTTTGCGACCGGCAGCACGACCGATAAGAACGGCATCCGCAACGGCTTTACCGATTTTGTGCTCTTTACCGACCAGGCGCAATATCCCGGCTCGCTGGCGCGCCAGGGCTTCGGCCTGTACCATGTGGCGCAGGGCGCCGACTCCAACAACCGCCTGAATTTTCAGGCGAACGGCGCGCCCATCACCATGATCCGCCCCTCCACCGACCAGAACGACCCCACGTCGGCCCAGATCTCCTTTGAAGTAGATCTGGCCCAACTCTTCCCCTACATCACCGATCAGGTTCAGCTACAAAATGCAGTGAAAAATCTCCGCTGGATCGAAATCAATGCCGTCGCGACCGACATCGTGCCCACCGACACGCAGACCTCGGTTGTCAAACAGTACGACTCCTTCGGCGACACGAGCGATGGGGTAGGCAACTTTCTTGTCCTCGATGTTTCGCAGCCGATCCAGGTCGTGAGCGGCTCAACGGCCGCAGGCAGCGCGTCCGAACCTGCCGGGGACGCAAACGATGTGTTTGCATCGCCGCCCGGAAGCGTCGCTCCGGGGCAGGGGAACCGCCTGCTCAATATCAAGAGTTGGGAAATCGACATCGTCCAGAATTGAGCCGCAGCAACTCCCCCTCCTCTCCCGAAGAAAGAGATTTGCTATGCGACCGTTTCGACACTTTCGGCCTCTCGTTTTGCTGTTTCCGATGCTGCTGGCGCTTGCCGGCGGCTGCGCCAGCCCGGCCCCCAGCGAAGGCGGCACGTCTTTGCGCTCCGGCAAAATCCTCCGCGTCACATTGACCTTCGGCGGATCCATCTACACAGGCTACTACTACTATTTTCTGATGAATGTCTCGAACGACCCGAGCGCTCCCGGCCCGATCCCGGTGGGCGCTCCCATCTCCGGCCAACCTTACTATAGTAATGGCTTTGCGACAGGCAGCGGCACCGACAAATATGGCTACCTGAACGGTTTTACCGATTTTGTCCTCTTTACCGATTCCCCTCAGTATGGTGTGCAGCCACCTCTTGGATTCGGCCTCTACCATGTACCTCCGAAGACGGACTCCAATGACCGTCGGAATATTCAGGCGAGCGGCTTACCCCTCAATCCGATGCGCCCTTCCGCCAATCTGGACGATCCCGCGTCGGCTACGTTCTCCTTCGATATAGATCTGGCCCAACTCTTCCCCGGCATTACCGATCAGGGTCAGCTTAAAACTCAGATAAGAAATCTCCGCTGGATCCAGGTCAACGTCGTCGCGACGAATATCGTTCCCACCGCCACGCCGACCACGATTCCCAAGCTGTACGATTCCTTCGGCGATACAAGAGGTGGGACCGGCAGTTTTCTACTCCTCGACGTCTCGCAGCCGATCACGATACAGAGCAATGACGCAGGCGCCGCTACCGAACCGGCGGACTACGATGTATATGTGTCTCCGCCAGACAGCAGCGTCTCCGTGAACCCCGCGCTCAATCTCACGAGCTGGACCATTCAGATCCTCCAACAGTGACCTGTGCGACCTCCTGCAGAAAGGCGACCCTCAAGTCCGCAAACACCTCCATGTCGGCCAGGTCCGCCTGCCGAAGCTCGATGTCCGGTTTTCGCTGCGCCTGACCACATTACCCATAACAGGCCCTCTGTAAACAGGAAACAGAGAAAGGAAACCTCAAGTGATTGAGGACGGATCGAATGCAGGAGCGTATCGGCGTGACGAACACCTGCTGCATCGCTACGCGCAGACGGGGGCGGAAGAGGCGTTCGCAGAGCTGATGCGGCGTCACATGGCATTTGTCTATGCCACCTGCCTGCGGGAACTTGCGGATCGGTCACTGGCACAGGATGCCGCTCAGGTGGTGTTTCTCGTGCTTGCGCGACGGGCCGGAGGCATTCGCAACGGCCGGGCGCTGGCCGCATGGCTATTCCGCGTGGCGGTGTTGACGGCGCGTGATCTGGCTAAGCAGGAGCGACGACGGCGGGCGCGGGAGCAGAATCTTGTGAGAGAAGCGATGCGACAGAAGGCAGAGGCGACTGCCGATGAGCGCTCTCTATGGCTCCGACCGGAGCTGAATGCGGCTCTGGCTGCCCTGAAAGGCCCGGATCTGGAGTGCGTGCTGCTGCACTACCTCCAGGGGCTGAACCTGCGGGAGACCGGCGTGGCAATGGGCGTCTCCGAGGATGCGGTGAGAAAGCGCGTCTCCCGCGCCCTGCTGAAGATGCGCCGCGCCCTGGCCCATGGCGGGGTGATTGTTCCCGTATCCGTCCTGACATCCGTGCTGGCAGGCACCCGGACCCATGCCCTGTCCCTCGCTCAGCCTTCGTTATACGCACCTACATCCGCCACTCTGGAAGCCAACCTGAAGCAGATGGGCCTGAACCGACTTGCCGAAGGAGTTTCACGTACCATGAAGTTTGCTAAGCTCAAAAGGATCGCCACCTGGGCCATCCTGCCGACGCTATTGTTGGGAGGCGTCGGGCTTATACGCTCCCATGCCGACCTGATCCGCCCGTTGGGTTTGCTGCTACAAGTGGCGGAACGCAACGACATGCCGACAGCACCACCCCCTGCGCCCCTGCTGCCCGGTATGCAAGTGCCGGAACCGTTTACCATGGCGTTTGAAGCGACCCAGCGCGCTTACCGAACGCCGGAGAGCATTGCCCGCATGCTCAAGGAGAGACGCGCCGACCTGGACCGTCAAGTTGCCGCAGGCACTCTCTCTCGCTCTCAGGCGGATGATCTGTACCGCGATACGGAGGCCTTTCAAAAATCCGATCAGAGTGTCTCCTACTCCCGCATCAATATTGCCGGGCGAGATGGCAAGCTGCTGCTGAGTTCCGGCGACACGCGCCCAAGTTATGCGGGAGTGCTCACGGTATTTGATGGACGCTGGAGCATGACCTGCGAAACGACGCATGTGGGGGAACAGCCGTTATCTCCAGCCGGAATTCAGCCCAATATACAGGCCGGGCCGGTCTTCTGGGAGACGGGGCCGGAGCTCCCGCTGCCCGGTGTCGGCCTGTCGTTTGCCCCGCTGCTGCTGCCTCTCAACCCAGGCCAGCCAGCCTCGACCGCACTCTCGACCGAGGCGCAGACGCTCGACGCGCGCATCCTGGACCCCGGCGGCACGGCGGGGTGGGGCAGAACTCCGGCGGCGCCCTATTCACCGGGAACGGTTCGGGTTCGGATGGTGAACGGTAAGCCGCAGGTGCTGCAACTGGTCACCCCGATGTTACACGTCCGCGAGCAGTGGGACTTCGCAAACCATGTCCTGTTCGGCGGCGTCTGGGTCGCGCGTCATATCGAGATCCGGCAGTGGATCGATGGCGGCCTGAATTTCATCACGACCTATGAACTGAAGGATTTGCGTGCGGAAGCGCCCCCATTGTCCGACTTCAGCATCGATCGCTGGCTGCCCGATCTCCAGACCGCGAACTTCCATGAAGGGAATCAGACACATCCGTTCCGATTTCGGAAGGGTGCAGGCGCCTGGCAAGATCAGATGCACCGCGCAGATGCTACACCTTAAGAATCGTCCGCTCGATAGATTGCCTGCAACAAAATAGGAGCACCCTATGCACCCTCTGCGTTGTCCCTTTGTGTTCGCGCGCGTGATCGGTTTGCTTGCTCTGCTGGTCCTCATTGCGGGGGACGTTGCCGCCGCCCAGAAATCGGCAGCAACGTTCGCCTCGACGCGGCCGGAACTGACGGGTACGGTCCGTCGGCAGGATGGCCGCCCCGTGGTCCACGCAGCGGTTTACATCTATACGGCTGCCTGGCGAACCGGAACCAGCCCTTTCTGTCCCTCCTGCTATGTCGATTGCGGGAAGTGGCAACGTACCGGTTCGACCGGGGCGTTCCGCATCCGCTCCCTCGACCCCAAGCTGATCTTTCGGCTGCTGGTGGTGTGCGAGGGCTACGAATCGACCTTCGTTTCCGGTGTGGATCCGGAGCGTGGGCCGGTTTCTATTGTGGTGCGGCGCGCCCGTGTGTTGTCGGGAGGGCCGGGCCGTATTCTGAACGGGCGCGTTCTCGATACCGACGGTCACCCGGTCGTCGGCGCGACGGTGGAACCGACCGGATGTCGGTGGGCGCAGGGAGAGCAATATGGCGGTATCGCGGGCCTCACTCCGCTCACGATTACCGGTGCGGATGGCCGGTTTCATTTAGAATGCCCCTTCGATAGCGCCCTCATTCGGATGCTGATCAAGGCGCGCGGGCTCGCGCCACAAGCCACGGACTGGTTGAAAGCCGGCGCCTCCGTCCCGCATGTGGTTCGCCTGACGCAGGGCGTCACGCTCAGCGGCATGGTATGTCGCCCGAACGGCCAGGGGCTGGCAGGCGTCACGGTCCAAGCCACGCCGGTAGATCACTCCTCCGGCACGTTCGTCCGCTGGTCCGAGATCGGCACAGACGCGGCGGGCCGGTTTCTCCTGCCGAACCTCGCGGCGGGACAGGAGTATCAGGTCTGCGTCAAGATGGAGGGGTTATCGAACTCGGATCTGGCGGTACCGTCGCAACGTATCCGGACGGACAAGGATGGCGCCCTGTTGGAGGGGATCACGTTGCTGGCACAGCCTGCAGCAACGGTCGTCGGCCGTGTGGCGCTTCCGAATAGCCGACCGTTGCCCGCCGGGCTCCGCGTGATGCTGGGTCGGGTGGGCACATGGGATGTGATACAGGTTCCGCTTATGTCCGATGGGCGCTTCACCTTCCGGGGCGTTCCGACGGAGGAGGCGATGGAACTGACGGTGCAGGTGCAGGGCTACCGGCTCTCAGCCGGGGTGCCGGAGTCCGATCCGCAAGGGGACCAGGTCCACCTCTGTGTCCCGGTTACGACACGGACGCTGGATCTCGCGTTACCGATGGAACCGGTCCCACGATAGACAAAAGCGGTTTCCCTTGGAGGAGTTTGGGCCTAGCCAGGCGCAGTTCAGACTGAGCCGCCTGAAACGCGTCCTTCTGTCCAGGATAAACAGGAATCATCCCCACGCGTCTTCTCAGAACGTGGGGATTGTGGTATATTCGGTTCACAATGCTGTAGAACGAATCCTGTCTGGATTGGAGGCTCGATGCACCCCGCTTTGACATTACGGATAAAGTCCGCTCCTATGCTTCTGCTGGCTTGCCTTTTTTTCGGAAGTCTGCGCCTGCCCGCCTTTGCCGAGGCCCCGGTGACGCTGGTGCATGCCAAAACCTTCGACATCCTGGATGGGAAGTTTCTGCTGGATGGCAAGCCGCTCCAGATTATTTCCGGGGAGATGCACTATGCGCGTATCCCCGAGGCGTACTGGCGGCATCGGTTGCGTATGGCGAAGGCGTGCGGCCTGAACGCCATCACCACCTATGTGTTCTGGAACGTCCAGGAGCCGGAAAAGGGCAAGTTCAATTTTAAGGGCGAGGCCGACATCGCGAAGTTTGTCCGGATGGCGCAAGAGGAGGGGCTCTGGGTGCTCCTGCGACCGGGGCCGTATGTCTGCGCGGAGTGGGACTTCGGCGGCTTCCCCTACTGGCTGCTCAATGAGAAGGGGATGAAGCTCCGCAGCCGGGACGAGCGCTTTCTGCAGTATGTGGAGCGCTACCTGCGTGAACTGGGCAAGCAGCTTGCCCCCCTGCAGGTGACGCATGGCGGCCCGATCCTGATGGTGCAGGCCGAGAACGAGTACGGCTCGTATGGCAAGGACATGGTCTACATGGGGCGCATCCGCGCGGCCCTTCTGGAAGCCGGGTTCTCCATTCCGCTCTTTACGGCGGACGGCGGGCAGCAGATGGCCGCAGGGCACTTCCCCGGCCTGCTGCCCGGCCTGAACGGCGGCAGCGGCCCGGACATCAAGGAGACCATAGACCGCTACTACCTGGGCGGTCCCTACTTTGTGCCCGAATACTATCCCGGCTGGCTGGACCACTGGGGCGAGCCGAAGTCGAAGGTCGGCGCGGCGGGCGTCGTCCGCAGCACGGAGCGGATGCTGACGAGCGATATCTCTTTCAACTACTATATGTTTCATGGCGGGACCAACTTCGGCTTTACCAACGGCGCCAACTTCGGCGGGAACTACCAGCCGGACCTCACCAGCTACGACTACGACGCCCCGCTGGATGAGGCCGGGCGCGCCACCCCCAAGTATCTCCAACTGCGCGAAACGCTGCAGAAGCACTTGCCGCCGGGTGCGCAACTCCCTGCCATTCCGCCCGCCAACCCGATCATCGCTGTGCCCCGCTTTGAACTGAAGGAGGCCGGCAGCCTGTTCGGCGCGCTGCCCCGCCCGATCCTCTCCGAGCAGATCAAGAGCATGGAGGAGGTGGGCCAGGACTACGGCTTTATCCTCTACCGGACCACGCTGCAAGGCCCGCTGCAGGGCAAGCTCCTCCTGAAAGACCTGCGCGACTATGCGGTGGTGCTGCTGAACGGAAAGCGCATCGGGCTGCTCGACCGGCGGCGAAAGACGCCTCCGCTGACCGTGGATCTCCCCGCAGGCAAGGCGACCCTCGACATTCTGGTGGAGAACTGCGGGCGCATCAACTACGGCTCGCTGCTGACGGACAACCACAAGGGGATCACCGATTCGGTGCGCATCGGGGAGAGGATGTTAACGGGCTGGGAGATCTACCCGCTCCCGTTCAAAACCACGGCCCACCTCCCCTTCGACGGCAAGCAGACCGACGGCCCGACCCTACGGCGCGGCCACTTCGCTCTCAGTAAGGTCGGGGACACCTTCCTGGACATGCGCGGCTGGTTCAAGGGCGTGGTCTGGATCAACGGCCACAACCTGGGCCGCTTCTGGCAGATCGGACCGCAACAGACGCTCTATGCCCCCGGCTGCTGGCTCAAGCCGGGCGAGAACGAGGTGATGGTCCTCGACCTCGCCCCCAACGGGCAGCGCTCCATAGAGGGCCTGACCGAGCCGATCCTCACCGAACTGCACCCGGAGGAGGCCCTCCACAAGTCGCGCCCCGCACCCGCCGTGCTGCCTGCTCCCCGGCCCGAGGAGCGGATCGTGGAGGGCGAGTTCACCCGCAACGACGGCCCGCAGGATGTCCGCTTCGGGGCGCAAACCGGGCGCTACCTCTGCTTCCAGGCCCTCACCTCCTACGAGGGCGACTACGCCTCCGCCGCCGAACTCTACCTCCTGGATGCCGCCGGCAAGCCCCTCTCGCGCGATAACTGGACCATCTACTACGCCGACAGCGAGGAAGCGAGCCAGGAGGACGGCAGCGCAGACAACCTCCTGGACGACGATACCGCCACGATCTGGCACTCGGTCTGGAGCCGGCCACATCCGTCGCTGCCCCATTTCGTGGTGATCGATCTGGGCAAAGAGACCGCTTTCAGCGGCCTGCGCTATGTCGCGCGGCCCGGCGATAAGCCCGCCAAGACGCGCAAGTTCGCCCTCTACGTCAGCGCGACCCCCTTCACCGGTGGTAAGTAGCGCAACGCGCTCCAATGCTTCGATAATGCCGAACTTCTTGAGGCTGTTCAGCATTAAAACTGCGCGAAGATACGTCGTAGCGTTCGCTCAAATCGGATGGATAGTGCTCTGTTTTGTGGCATAATTGGGCAAGTTTTGAACTTGCTGGCAGAGTGAGGTAGAGGCAAGGAGGGAAGAGCAATGGTATCAGAAACTTTATTGGGTGTTGGCCTGTACAGTCTGCCGGAAGCGGCACGTCTGCTTCGGATGCCGTCGGCAACGCTGCGAACCTGGGTTGAAGGCCGATCTGTACCGTCGAAGGAAGGGAGGCAGGTTGTGCTCCCGGTTTTGCATCGTCCCTTACAGAAAGTCGAAGGGGAGACGGTTTTGACTTTTCAAGATCTTATCGAACTACACTTCATTTCGCTTTTTCGTTCAGAGGGGGTCTCGCTGCAAACGATACGCGCCGCTTCCGAGCGGGCTGCTGTTCTTTTTCGGACGGACCATCCGTTCGCCGTGCAGAGATTGAGGACGGATGGCAAGCGTATATTCGCCGAATTGACGCCTAAAGATATAGAAGCCGTTCGCTACGATAAAATTCTCGATGAGTTAGCGTTAGGCCAGACGGTAATTGATTCGCTGGCGAAATCCTTCTTCCGAAAATTGGATTACGACGCGCATGAAGTGCGCCGCTGGTGGCCTCTCGGCAGAGAGAACCGTGTCGTCCTGGATTCCGAACGCGCTTTCGGCAAACCAATTGACGCCAAATCCGGAGTTCCGACCCACGCCCTCTATCGTATGGTGCGTGGAGGAGAGAGCCCGGAGCGGGTAGCTGCATGGTATGGCGTGGAGTTGGAAGCAGTTCAGGCCGCTATCGAAGTAGGGTAGGCGGCTGACGAGGTAGCCTTTTGGCTCCTTTTCCATCCGCCCCCCTCCGAACCGGACGGGATACTTTCGCATCATCCGGCTCTCCAGTAACTCATTCCGTTTTGCT
>Ga0070734_10003010_pt1 | contig 18734 bp, 23 predicted proteins | sample Coa_R1_8_FD_66444 | JGI IMG/M metagenome (GOLD analysis project Ga0070734, IMG submission 66444) | Surface soil microbial communities from Centralia Pennsylvania, which are recovering from an underground coalmine fire - Coalmine... | ecosystem: Environmental > Terrestrial > Soil > Unclassified ... | reverse complement strand
CCGCCGAGCTTCTGCATCGCGTTGCGCATGGCCGCGAGATCGACCACCGCCGGCACGCCCGTGAAGTCCTGCATCAACACCCGCGCCGGGCGGAACGCAATTTCATGCTCGAGATTGCGTTCTTTCAGCCATTCGGCGACCCCGAGAATGTCCTCCTTCTTGACGGTGCGGCCGTCCTCGTGGCGAAGCAGGTTCTCCAGCAGCACCTTCATGGAATAAGGGAGCCTGGAAATTCCCTTCAGACCGTTCTTCTCGGCGGCGGGCAGGCTGTAATAGACGTAGGTTTTGCCGCCAACCTTAAGGGTCTTCTGGCATTTGAAGCTGTCGAGCGAGGTCATGTGAGGAAATCCCAGTTTTTAGCGATATCCCCGGCAGGGTAATTCAATACCGGCGGGTGTAACTTGACGGCTTGCAACGGTCGAAAAGTGCCGCGCCAAGTTCGGGGGGCTTATAGAATCTTTCCAATTGCGCCGCCACACTGACAAGCGTGCCGCAAGCCTGCGGCACCCACAAATTCCGATGCGGTGACCCCTGGGATTCCGAGGGCTAGTTAGTGCGAGGCAAGATGCGGCTCTCGGGACGCGGTGTCAGGTGTGTGCGGGGCGGGCGCGAGGTGTTCTCGCACCTCGACTTCGGGGCCACATCCGGCGAGGCGCTGGCGGTCACAGGACCCAATGGCTCCGGCAAAACCTCGTTGCTGCGGCTGATCGCGGGCCTGTTGATACCCTCCACCGGTGCGATTGCGCTCGAAGGCGGCGATTCGGAACTTACGCTCGCAGAGCAAGCGCATTATCTCGGCCACCGCGACGCATTAAAGCCGGCGCTGAGCGTGATGGAGAACATCGATTTCTGGCGGGATTTTCTCGGCGGCACGGTGTCGGATACGCGCCCAGCCCTGGAGCTTGTCGGGCTTGATCACGCAAGCCATCTGCCCGCGGCGTATTTGTCGGCCGGCCAGCGCCGCCGACTGTCGCTGGCCCGGCTTGTTGTTGTCCACAGGCCCATATGGCTCCTGGATGAGCCGACCGCGGCGCTCGATGCCGCGGGACAAGCGATGTTTGCAAAGCTCATGCGCGAGCATCTCGCTCGCGACGGGGTGATTGTCGCGGCAACCCACGGTCCGCTCGGCATCGAGACCAAGGAGCTCAGGATGGGAGGCACGTCATGACCGCGCTTGCCGCGCTCATTCGACGCGACCTCCGGATTGCGCTGCGTGTGGGCGGCGGCGCGCTGATCGGCGTGCTGTTCTTCCTCTCGATGATTGTGCTGATGCCGTTCGCACTCGGCCCCGACCTGCCGCTGCTGGCGCGACTCGGACCCGCGATCCTCTGGCTCGGCGCATTGCTGGCGAGCCTGCTCACCCTCGACCGGCTGTTCATGGCCGACCATGAGGACGGCTCGCTCGACTTGATTGCCATGGGCCGCGCACCGCTGGAACTCTCCTGCGCGGCGAAAGCCCTGGCGCATTGGCTCGCCGCCGGGGTTCCTCTGGTCATAGCTACCCCTGTGCTCGGCTTTCTGCTCAATCTGGACCTGGCTGCAACCGCAGCAGTGGCACTGACTCTGCTCGTAGGCACGCCGGCCTTGACCTTCACCGGCATGATCGGGGCTGCGCTCGCGGTGACCTTGCATCGCGGCGGGCTCTTGCTCGCCGTTCTCGTGTTGCCGCTGTCGATCCCGATCCTGATTTTCGGCGTCGCCGCCTCCGAGGCCGCAATCACTGGACCGCTGCCATTCGGCGCACCGTTTGCAATCCTCTGCGCCGTGTCGCTCATCAGTCTGGTGATTGGGCCATTTGCTGCCGCAGCGAGCCTCCGACAGGGGCTCGATTGATGCGATCAACTCTTGCCGAGCAATCTTATGTTCATTGCCTGTCAGCCCTGGTGCGATTAACACGGTGCCAAGGATAGATGTGATGAGGCTGACCGAGCTCGCCAATCCGACAAAGTTCCTGGCGCTGACTGCGCGCGTCCTGCCGTGGCTGATCGCGGCGACCGCGGTGGTCCTGCTGATCGGACTTTACCAATCGCTAACCGCGCCTGACGACTACCAGCAGGGCGCAACCGTAAAAATCATGTTCATCCACGTGCCGAATGCGTGGTTGTCGATGTTCGTCTGGATGGTGATGAGCGCGGCCGCGCTCGGAACGCTGGTGTGGCGGCATCCCCTTGCCGATGTCGCCGCCAAAGCCGCGGCCCCGATCGGGGCGGCCTTCACCTTCTGCGCGCTGGTGACCGGCTCGCTCTGGGGGCGGCCGATGTGGGGCACTTATTGGGAATGGGACGCACGGCTGACCTCGGTGCTGATCCTGTTTTTGATGTATCTCGGCCTGATCGCGCTGTGGCGCGCGGTCGAGGATCCTTCCCGCGCGGCGCGCGCCGCGGCGGTTCTCACGTTGGTCGGCGCGATCAATCTGCCAATCATCAAATTCTCGGTGGATTGGTGGAACACGCTGCATCAGCCAGCCTCGGTGATGCGGCTCGGCGGCCCCACGCTCGACCGCGCTTTTCTTATTCCGCTCCTGGTGATGGCTCTCGCGTTCACGCTTCTGTTCCTGACGCTGCATCTGGCTGCGATGCGCAACGAGGTCCTGCGGCGGAGGGTCCGCGCACTGCAAATGATGCAGGCCGGCCAGAAGGCCGCTTGACCGCCATGTCGCTTGGCCCTTACGCGTCTTTTATCGTGATGTCCTACTTGCTGGTGGCATTGGCGGTCGTGCTCCTCATTCTCTGGATCGCGATCGACTACCGCAGCCAGCGGCAGCGCCTTCGCGAGCTCGAGGAGAGCGGAATCCTTCGCCGCTCGGGGCGCAGCGCGACGGAGTTGTGATGAGCGAAGAGACGACGATGGACACATCGCGGGTGCGACGCGTCCTCTTGATGGCGCTGCCGCTGATCATTTTCGCAGGCCTAGCCGTGCTGTTCCTGTTCAGCCTTCACGACGGCGACCCATCGCGGATTCCGTCGGCGCTGATCGGCCATCCGGCGCCGCAAACCGCACTGCCCCCGCTTGAAGGACTCCTCAACAACGGCGAGCCTGTGCCTGGCCTTGATCCCGCGACGTTCAAGGGGAAGGTCAGCCTCGTCAATGTCTGGGCCTCCTGGTGCGTGCCCTGTCACGATGAGGCGCCGCTCCTGACCGCGCTCGGCCAGGACAAGCGACTGCAGGTGATCGGCATCAACTACAAGGATACGCCCGAGAATGCGCGGCGCTTTCTCGGCCGCTACGGCAATCCCTTCGCCAGTGTCGGGGTGGACGGCAATGGCCGCGCTGCGATCGAATGGGGCGTCTACGGCGTGCCGGAGACCTTTATCGTCGGGCGCGAGGGCACCATCGTGTTCAAGCTGGTCGGCCCGATCACGCCGGACAATGTCGACAGCGTGCTGAAGGCCGAGATCGATAGGGCGCTGAAGGCGGCAAGTTAGCCCTTTTTCCTTACCTCGCCGGCTTCGGCCTCGCTCGCTTCCAGCGAGACCGGCTCCAGATGATAGCGCTTGATCAGCGGCATCTGCGTCACCGCAAAGATCATGGTCAGCGGAATCACGCCGAACGCCTTAAAAGCGACCCAGAAGTCCGTGCTCTGGGTACGCCAGATCGCTTCGTTCAAGAGCGCCATCGCAAAGAAGAACAGGGCCCAGCGCAGTGTGAGGATGCGCCAGCCCTGCGGAGTCAGGTTAAACATCTGGTCGAACATGATGGCGATGAAGGAGCGACCGAACAGGAGGCCGCCGCCAAGTGTGGCAGCGAACAGGCCATAGATGATGGTCGGCTTGACCTTGATAAAGGTCTCGTCATGCAGTGCCAATGTCAGAGTGCCGAACACGATGACAATGGCTCCTGTGACGAGCGCCATGACAGGCACATGCCGCGTCACCACATAGGAGGCGATCATCGCCGCGACGATCGCCACCATGAAGGCGCCGGTCGCGACGAACAGATGGAATTTGGCGTTCGCCGCGAAGAACACCAAGAGCGGCCCGAGCTCGGTCGCAAGCTTGAACAGCGGATGCGGCTGGCTCTTGTCCATTACTTATCTATCCCTGCAATTGCCTTGGCAAAGTCACGCGCGGTAAACGGCGAGAGATCGTCAATGCTCTCGCCGACGCCGATGAAGTGCACTGGCAATTTATGCTTCTCGGCGAGAGCGACCAGGATGCCGCCGCGCGCCGTACCGTCGAGCTTTGTCATCACAAGCCCTGTAACACCGGCGGTACGATGAAATGCCTCGACCTGCGACAGCGCGTTCTGTCCGACCGTCGCATCGAGCACAAGCAACACGGCGTGCGGCGCTGACGCATCGAGCTTGCGCATGACGCGCACGACCTTCTCGAGTTCGTTCATCAGCTCCGCCTTGTTCTGCAGACGTCCGGCGGTATCGACCAGTAGCACGTCGATTTTTTGCTCCTTCGCCGCCGACAACGCGTTGAAGGCCAGGCTTGCCGCATCCGAGCCCTGCTGACCTGCGATGACCGGAGATTTAGTGCGCTCGCCCCAGATCTTGAGCTGCTCGATGGCCGCCGCACGAAACGTGTCGCCTGCAGCCAACATGACCTTGCGGCCTTCGGATGCAAACCTTGCCGCGAGCTTGCCGATGGTCGTGGTCTTGCCCGAGCCGTTGACGCCGACCACCAGGATCACGAACGGCGCGCGCGCCACATCGATCTCAAGCGGTTTCGCCACTCCCGCCAAAACCTTCTCGACTTCGGTCGCGACAACGTCCTTGACCTCATCCGCCGTGATCGCCTTGTCGTAGCGGCCTTTTCCGACAGCTTCCGCGATCCGCGCCGCGACCTCGGTTCCGAGATCCGCCCGAACGAGCACGTCCTCGATATCCTCTAGCATCGCGCGGTCGAGCTTGCGCTTGACGACGAGGTCGGCGACGGCCGAGCCCAGCGAACTCGAGGTCCGCTTCAAGCCGCCCGATAACCGACGCCACCAACTCAATTTGGGTGTTTCTGGAGTGTCGCTCATATTGGGATGTGTGTTAGCCGTTTCATTCCGTAAACGAAAGCCTTGCACTTTTGACCGAGATTGCCGAACTGACCGCCGACGAAATCCTGGCGCGGGTGCTTCACCGCGACGGGCTGATGCTGGTCATCGACAAGCCCGCCGGTCTTCCCGTGCATCGCGGACCCAAGGGCGGCGCCAACCTCGAGGCCTCCTTCGACGCGCTGAGATTCGGCCTGCCGCGCGCGCCGGTGCTGGCCCACCGGCTCGACAAGGACACCTCCGGCTGCCTCGTCTTGGGACGCCATCGCAAGGCAACGGCGTCGCTGGGGCTTTTGTTCAAGCATGGCAAGATTTCCAAAACGTATTGGGCCGTGGTCGAGGGCGGGCCGGCTGAGAACGAAGGCACGATCGAGCTGCCGCTCGGCCGCCTCAACGCCGAGCGCGGCTGGTGGCAGAAGCCCGACCCTGAGGGGCAACCGGCCATCACCAACTGGAAAGTTCTCGGACGCGGCGATGGCCTCGCGTGGCTTGCCATGGAACCCGTGACCGGCCGCACCCATCAATTACGCGTGCATGCGGCAGCCTCCGGCTGGCCGATCGTCGGCGACAACATCTATGGGAACGGTCCGCGCTTCGGCGAGCCGCGGTTGCATCTGCATTCGCGCGAAATCGGAATCCCCATATCGAAGAACAAGGAGCCGGTGCGCGTCACCGCACCCGCGCCGCAACATATGCGCGAGCGGCTCAGGCTCTGCGGATGGAACGGGGAATGACGTGGTTTCTTATCCTCTCCCCTTGTGGGAGAGGGTGGCGAGATTGAGCGAAGCGAAATCGAGCCGGGTGAGCGGTCAGGGTCTATCGATTGAACAAGAACCCCTCACCCGGTTTCTCGCCGCGCTCGAAACCACCCTCTCCCGCAAGGGAAGAGGGTGAAGCGACGGTCAGTCGTACGCGATCATGTCCTTCAACTCTAAGCGTCCGCACGTCGCCCGGCGTCGCATCAGCGATGGCCACGGGCAAAAAGTGCTCGGTACGGCCGATGGTAGCGCTTTCGATCAGCACTTCGCGCGTTGCGCCGATTTCAGATGCGAGCCGCTTTCGCAACGCCGCTTCGCCCGCCGCGCGCAATTGTCTGGCGCGCCCCTTGATCACGTGAGACGGAACCTGTGGCATCCGCACGGCCGGCGTGCCCGCACGCGGCGAATAGGGAAACACATGGAGGAAGGTGAGCCCGCACTCCTCGACCAGATCGAGCGAGCGTGCAAACATCTCCTCCGTCTCGGTCGGAAAACCAGCAATGATGTCGGCGCCGAGCGCGATGTCCGGCCGCAAGCATTTCACCTGCGCGCAGAAGGCAATGGCATCCTTGCGCAAATGCCGCCGCTTCATCCGCTTCAGGACGAGATCGTCGCCCGACTGCAGCGACAGATGCAGATGTGGCATCAACCGCGCATCGCTTGCGATCGCGTCGAGCAGATCGGTATCGGCCTCGATCGAATCGATCGATGAAATGCGAAGGCGTTTCAGCTCGCCCACATGCCGCAGAATCTGCTTGACGAGCTGCCCGAGCTTCGGCGTGCCCGGCAGGTCCGCACCATAGCTCGTCAGATCGACGCCGGTCAGCACGATCTCCGCATGGCCGACTTCGGTGAGCGTGCGGACCTGATCGACGACTGCGTCCATCGGCACCGAGCGCGAATAGCCGCGACCGAACGGAATGATGCAGAAGGTACAGCGGTGGTCGCAGCCATTTTGCACCTGCACGAAGGCGCGCGGCTGGCGCCGCGCAAATCCGCCGACCGGATGCGGGTCCATCGCTTTCACCGCCATGATGTCGCTGACCGCGATTTTCTCGGGCGTGACCGCCTCGAAGGCGGCGCGCGCCGCACGCCAGGCCGCACTCTGCATCTTGTCTGCATTGCCGACGACACGGTCGACCTCGCGCATATCGGCAAACATCTGCGATTGCGTCTGCGCTGCGCAGCCCGTCACCACGATGCGCGCCTCGGGCCGTTCGCGCTTGAGCCGGCGGATTGACTGGCGCGCCTGCGCCACCGCCTCATTGGTGACCGCACAGCTGTTGATGACGATGGTTTTCTCCAGACCCGCGTTCTCCGCTTCCCGCGCAATCACTTCGGATTCGAACGCGTTGAGGCGGCAGCCGAAGGTGACGACCTCGACACTCATGGAACCTTCTCGAACAGTGCCGGGTCGAAATTGTCCTCGTATTCGAAGGTCGCCGTTCCCGTCATCAAAACGTGATCGTCGCGCTCGCGCCATTCGATGTCGAGGTCACCGCCGGGAAGGGTGATGCGAACCTTGCGATTGGCGCGCTTGAGCCGCGCCGCGGCTACCGCGGTGGCGCAGGCCGCCGAGCCGCAGGCCTTGGTGAGGCCCGCGCCGCGCTCCCAGGTACGGATCGTGACGTGATCGCGATCGACGATATGGGCGAGCGTGATGTTGGCGCGCTCCGGAAAGATCGGATGATTTTCCAGGAGCGGCCCGAATCGGGCAAGATCATAGGCGTTGACGTCGTCCACCCAGAAGATCGCGTGCGGATTGCCCATGCTCACCGCGGACGGCGAATGCAGGATCGGCGCGTCGATCGGCCCGATCTGCAGCTCGATATAACGCGTGTCGCGAAATTCCTCCGCGAGCGGGATATCCTGCCAGGCAAATTTCGGCGCGCCCATGTCGACTGTGTAGAGGTCCGCCGACGGACCCTGCCAGCAATTCAATAGCCCCGCCGAGGTCTCGAAGGTGACGGCGGAGCGGCCGGTCTTCTCAAACAGGCGGCGAACGACGCAGCGCATGCCGTTGCCGCAGGCGCCGGCTTCCGAGCCGTCATTGTTGTAGATGCGGATGAACGCCTCGGTGCCGTCAAGACGCGGCGGCTGCAGCACCATGAGCTGGTCGTAGGGCACGCGAGCGGCCACCGCACGCGCCTCCGCCGCCGTGACCTTGCCCGGCGCATCGCGCAGATCGACCACGACAATCTCGTTGCCGATGCCGTTCATCTTGGCGAAGCTATGGTTGGCGAGCGCGCTCATCAAAATATCCAAATTATATGGCGAGGGACCGGCGATTGGCCAGTAGCTCCGGCAAGCCAGATGACTGATCTGTCATGGGACGAAAGCACGCCCAGCGTGTTAGAGAAACGGCCGGAGATCCAAGACGGCCTGGAGACCATCGAATGAAATTCCGCCCTTCCCGCTTCATATTGGCCGCGCTGATCCCGGCCGCCGCCGCGATCTGGCTTGGCGCCGGTGCGACGTTGGCGCAATCGCCGTCACCAGTGCCTGCCGCCTCTCCCTCGCCGGCGCCCGGCGCCTCGGCAAGTCCGGCGCCCGCGGCGAGTGCCTCGCCCGCGCCGGCGGCAACCCCGACCGCCTCTCCCTCGCCGTCAACTGCACAGGCGCCGGCGCCGCCGACCACGGTGCAGACAGCCGATCCCTTCGGCGAGCCGATCACGTTAGAGGCCAAGAGGGTCCTCATCGCCAAGGGCACCGCCAATTGGGATTCGGCGTTCGATACTCTGATCGATTCGTTCAAATCGCTGAACGCGCTGCTCGCCAAGCAGAACATCAAACCGACCGGCAATGTGATGATTGTCTACACCGCAACCGATGACACCGGCTTTACCTATCTGGCGGAAATTCCGGTCGACCAGGACGTAAAAAATCTCGTCAAGGACATGAGCATGGGAAAGTCGCCCGATGGTAAGGCGTTGAAATTCGTTCATCGCGGGTCCTACGACAACATGGACAACACGTACGAGGCGATCACCAACCATCTCGACGAGAAAAAGCTCGAAGCCAAGGACATGTTCATCGAGGAATACCTCACCGATCCTCTGAAGACCGCTGAGGACAAGCTCGTGATCAATGTCTACGTTCCGCTGAAATGACCCAGACGAAGCCACTGCTCCCGCTCGCGGCGATTGGCGCCGCCATTCTGCTCGTCGCGATTTCCGCCGCGACCCTGCTCGCTGCTCCCGCGCTGGCGGACTCCGATTTTCCGCCGGCGATTTCGGTAACCGGCGAGGCCTCGATCTCGGTACCGCCGGACCGTGCCGAGATCGATGCCGGCGTCACCTCGGACGCCAAGACCGCGCGCGAGGCATCGGAGGCCAACAACGCGGCGATGGCCAAGGTGATCGCAGCGCTGAAAAGCGCGGGCATCGACGAGAAGGACGTGCAGACGTCGCGGATCTCGCTGCAACCGCAGTATTCAAATTCGGCGTCGAGCCGACCAGGCCCTTCGACCATCATTGGCTACCGCGCCTCGAACCGTGTCGCCATTCGGCTGAAGGACGTATCCAAGGTCGCAAACGTGATCGACACGCTGGTCGGCGCCGGCGCCAACGATATCGGCAATATTAATTTCACGGTGTCGAATGCCTCAAAGCTTTTGGACGAGGCGCGCGAGAAGGCGGTCGCCGATGCCCGCCGCAAGGCCGAGATCTACGCCAAGGCCGCCGGCGTCACACTCGAGGCGCCGCTCAGCATCTCCGAGGGAGGCGCATCGGGACCTGTGTTCCGTGGCAAGATGGCCATGCCGGCTGCGATGGCCGCAGCACCTACACCGATCGCGCAGGGCGAAGAGACGCTGTCGGTCTCGGTCGCCGTAACCTGGGCGATCAAGGCATCACCATAGATGTCACCCCCCGCCTAGTGCGCAATTGCGCACGGGGGCGGGGGCCCATAACCACAGGCTGTCGTTGCTGCGACGCGCAGGAGCTACCAACCTTCGCTTGCACATCCGCCTGCGGTTATGGATCGCGCTCGCGACTTGACAGCGCGGAGCCTCTCATCGGGCCCGCTTCGCGCGGACCCGATGGCGCTGCAAGGTGCTCGCTTGTCCGGGACGACAGAGATTAGATTTCAAACACCTGCCCCGGCTTCAGCACGACAAACCGCTCGCGCGAGACTCCCGCTGCATCCAGCGCTTCGCTTAGCGCCAGCGCGGGTGCGTCGATCGCTTCATCGGTAAGCTGGAACGTGCCGTGATGATGCGCGAGCGCGCGCTCCGCACCGCAATCGGCGAGCGCTTTCACGGCATCGGAGGGATTCATATGCTGGTCGCGCATGAACCAGCGCGGCTCATAGGCGCCGATCGGCAGGATCGCCAGCTTCAACGGACCATGCGCCTCCGCCACGCGGCGGAAATGCCGGCCTTCGCCATAGCCGGAATCGCAGACGATGTAGAGCTTGCCGGCGGGCGTCTCCAGCACGAAGCTCGCCCACAGCGCCTTGTTGCGATCGAACAGCCCACGCGCCGTCCAGTGCCGCGTTGGCACCAGCGTGACCGCAACGCGGTCGCCGAGCTCGACGCGGTTGTGCCAATCGAAGCCCTCGGCTTTGATGCCCTGGTCCGCTTCGCGCATGGTCACATCATTGCCGAGCGGCGTGATCACGCGTGGCGCGAATTTTTCCGCAAGCCTCGAGAGCGTCGGGACGTCCAGATGGTCATAGTGGCCGTGCGAGACCAGCACGACGTCCACCTTCGGCAGCGCCTCGAAGGCGATGCCGGGACCGTTGTGCCGCTTCGGGCCGGCCCAGGACACCGGCGACACCCGCACCGACCAGACCGGATCGACGAGGATGTTGAGCCCCGCCGTCTGCACCAGCCAGCTCGCGTGGCCAACAAAAGAGAGCCGCACCTTGTCGCCATTGACGCGAGCCGGCGGGATATCTGAATACGGGCTGGGCACCCAGTCCGGCCAAGCCGCGCGCTGCCCCCCGCCTCCGAATTGCCAGCGCAAGAGGTCGGTCAGCGGCTTCGGCGGCACGCCATCAGGATCGAAGAAACGCGTACCGTCAAAATGATCGGAGACGGGGCCGGAGTAGGTCTTCATACGGGACAACCAGGCGGTGGGCGCGCCGATCGCCACGCTCAATCCGGCGCAAAACCCAAGGACGCGGCGGCGGGTGATCTTCATGACCCGATTGGCCGTGAAAAGGTGGATTTCGGCAAGAGATGCGTGGTTCAAGAAGCCGCGAACAAAGCCATTTCGGCAAGTTTCCTTGACTTTTGGGGGTTGCGGGGGTTTAACCGCGCCACTTTATCGGAAAGAGGTTCTTTTCGAGCCGCCGACCGGCCCATGGGGCCGGAGGTCAACGCCCGACAGCGCGATGCGCCCTCGGGCGCGAACGTGTTTGGAATATCATCGCGGCGGTATCCGCCAAGATGCACTCTCGGCTCCCTCTCCCTTTGGGAGAGGTGAAGAAGGACAACGGCATTGTTCGACAATCTGTCGGAAAGGCTTGGTGGTATCCTCGATCGGCTGACGGGGCGTGGCGCGCTGTCGGAGGCCGATGTCGACGCCGCGATGCGCGAGGTGCGCCGCGCGCTGCTGGAAGCCGACGTCGCGCTCGACGTCGTGCGCAGCTTCACCGAGCGCGTGCGCGAGCAGGCCGTCGGTGCCACCGTGGTCAAATCGGTCACGCCCGGCCAGATGGTGGTGAAGATCGTCCATGACGAATTGATCGCCACGCTCGGCGCCGAGGGCCAGACCATCGATCTCAATGCCGTGCCACCGGTTCCGATCATGATGGTCGGCCTGCAAGGTTCCGGCAAAACCACCACCACCGCAAAGCTCGCGCGCCGCATGGTCGAGCGCGACAAACGCAAGGTGCTGATGGCTTCGCTTGACGTCTATCGTCCCGCGGCGATGGAGCAGCTTGCCGTGCTGGGCCGCGATCTCGACATCGCGACGCTGCCGATCGTCGCCGGGCAAAAGCCCGAGCAGATCGCGCGACGCGCCCTCGAAGCGGGCAAGCTCGGCGGCTACGACGTCGTGCTGCTCGACACCGCCGGCCGCACCACCCTCGACGAAGACATGATGGCTGAAGCAGCCGCCATCAAAGCCGTCGCCAGTCCGCATGAGGTGCTCTTGGTCGCGGACGCCCTCACCGGCCAGGACGCGGTCAATCTCGCGCGCTCCTTCGATCAGCGCGTAGGCTTGACCGGCATCGTGTTGACGCGCGTGGACGGCGACGGCCGCGGCGGCGCGGCGCTCTCGATGCGCGCGGTCACGGGCAAACCGATCAAGCTGATCGGCACCGGCGAGAAAACCGACGCGCTGGAGGATTTTTATCCGAGCCGCATCGCCGGCCGTATCCTGGGCATGGGCGACATCGTCTCGCTGGTCGAGAAGGCTGCCGCCAACATCGACGCGGAGAAAGCCGCACGCACCGCCGAGAAGATGCGCAAAGGCCAGTTCGACCTGGCCGATATGCGCGAGCAGCTTCTGCAGATGGCGCAAATGGGCGGCATCTCCGGGCTGATGGGCATGATGCCCGGCATTGCCAAGATGAAGAACCAGATCGCCGCCGCCGGGATCGACGACAAGATCATCAAGCGTCAGGTTGCGATCATCGATTCGATGACGCGCGAGGAGCGCCGCCATCCGGACGTCCTCAAAGCGAGCCGTAAGAGGCGCATCGCAGCCGGTGCTGGCCAGAACGTCGAGCAGGTCAACAAGCTCCTCAAGATGCACCGGAACATGGCCGACGTGATGAAGGCCATGGGTTCGGGCAAGCGCGGCCCGCTCGCGGGCATCGCGCAAGCGATGGGCTTTGGCGGCGGTGCGCCAACGCCTTCGCCGGAGCAATTAAAGGCGCTCGCCGAAAAGATGCCGGGCGGGCTACCCGCAGGCGGCATGCCGTCGCTCCCGAAGGATCTTCCGCCGAGCCTACGTGGCGGCTTGCCAAACCTGCCGGGGCTGACGGGGCTTTCCAACAAGCCGACCCTGCCCGGGCTCGGCGGCCCCACGAAGAAGAAATGATTTTCAGAGTTGAACAACAAACAAGGCTTTTGAAGGAGACATAAATGCCAGTCGTCATCCGTCTCGCTCGCGCGGGCACCAAGAAGCGTCCGGTCTATCACGTGGTTGCCGCCGATTCGCGATTTCCCCGCGACGGCCGCTTCATCGAACGGCTCGGCCATTTCAATCCTCTCTTGCCCAAGGACAGCGAGGCGCGGCTGAAGCTCGACATGGACAAGGTCAAGGCCTGGCTTGCCAAGGGCGCGCAGCCGTCGGACCGCGTGATGCGATTCCTCGATGCCGCCGGCGTCAAGAAGCGCGAGAAGCGCAACAACCCGGAAAAGGCCGTGCCGCGCAAGGAGCGCAAGGCGCAGGCCGAAGCCGCCGCCAAGTCGGCGTAAGCTTCGATATAGCCCCGGGTGAATAGACCGCAAAAGTACTCCGGTAGCGCCGCTGGTTCACCCTCTCCCCTTGCGGGAGAGGGTGCCCGAGATGCGAAGCATCGAGGGCGGGTGAGGGGTAGCGGTCTCCTGACAGAACATGCCCCCTCACCCGGCTCGAATTACGCTTCGCTTATTCTCGCCACCCTCTCCCGCAAGGGGAGAGGGTAACCGTGCCCGCCGAAAGAAAAATCTGTATCGCCCGGATCGGCGCCGCGCATGGCGTGCGCGGCGCGGTGAAGCTTTGGACGTTCACCGAAGACCCGCTCGCTGTGACGCGCTATGGACCGCTGTCCACCAAGGACGGCGCGCGACAATTCCTCGTGACGCATGCGCGTGAAGCCAAAGGGTTTCTGGTCGCGACATTGAAGGGCGTCGCCAGCCGCAGCGAGGCGGAGCGGTTGAACGGCCTCGAACTCTATGTCGGACGGGAAAAGCTGCCGGAGACCGAGGCCGGCGAATACTATCATGCCGACCTGATCGGCCTTGCCGCGGTGACAGCAGCCGGCGAGCCGCTCGGCCATATCATCGCCATCCACAATTTCGGCGCGGGCGACATCCTGGAGATCGCGCCGCTGTCGGGCGCGACCACGTTGCTGCCGTTCTCCAATGCGGTGGTGCCCACGGTCGACATTGCGGGCGGCCGCGTCGTGATCGAATTGCCGGAAGAAATTGAGGGCGACGGCCCCGAGACTCCGAGGCCGCAGCTTTGAGGCAGGGCCTCGATCTCATGGCCGTGGTGCCGTAACAAGGGGCCATGACTTCACCCTGGCGCGCGACCGTCCTGACCCTGTTCCCGGAGATGTTTCCGGGGCCACTCGGCGTGAGCCTCGCGGGCCGGGCGCTGGCGTCCGGCTTGTGGGCGCTTCAGGCACGCGACATCCGCAATTCCGCAACTGATAAGCATCGCAGCGTCGACGACACGCCGGCCGGCGGCGGCCCCGGCATGGTGCTTCGCGCCGACGTGCTGGCGGCTGCGATCGACACGGCGGACGTTGCGCCGGAGGTGCCCCGGCTCCTGATGAGCCCGCGCGGTCGGCCATTGACCCAGTCCTTAGTCAAGGAACTCGCCTCAGGCCCGGGAGCGCTGATCGTTTGCGGCCGATTCGAGGGGGTCGATCAGCGGGTCATTGAGGGAAGGCGCCTCGAGGAGCTGTCGATCGGCGACTACGTGCTGTCGGGCGGCGAGATTGCCGCCATGGCCCTGATCGACGCCTGCGTGCGGCTCTTGCCGGGGGTGATGGGAAAGGCGGAATCGGGCGCGGACGAGAGCTTTTCCGATGGCCTGTTGGAGTACCCGCATTACACCCGGCCCCAGATTTTTGAGGGCGCCTCAATCCCCGAAATCCTGCTCTCCGGCGACCACGCCAAGGTCGCGGCCTGGCGGAAAGCCGAAGCCGAGGCGCTGACAGAGGCGAGAAGGCCGGATTTGTGGGCCAAAAGGCCCAAGAAGCAGCTTGGAAAAGGCACCGGGCGCACAAAAAACACGACAGAAGGGTGACAAGCGCCCGCCTTTGCCTTATAGGAGCGCCCAATTCCGCAAGTGGCGCCAGTGTGGCGGCTTAGAAGTGCGCATCATTTCTTGCTGCGCCTTCGTCATGCGGACTTTTTGATCAAAGGGCGAGCCCCCGAGTTGGCTGGGCGCGCCGCCGATGGAGATTTCACCGTGAACCTCATTCAGCAGCTCGAAAAAGAGCAATACGACAAACTCGCCGCCAGCAAGGACATCCCGGATTTCGCGCCAGGCGATACCGTGGTCGTCAATGTCAAGGTGGTCGAAGGCGACCGCACCCGCGTGCAGGCCTATGAAGGCGTCTGCATCGGCCGCTCCGGCGGCGGGCTCAATGAGAGCTTCACGGTCCGCAAGATTTCCTACGGCGAAGGCGTGGAACGCGTCTTCCCGGTGATGTCGCCAATGATCGATTCGATCAAGGTGGTGCGTCGCGGCAAGGTGCGCCGGGCGAAGCTGTTCTATCTGCGCAACCTGCGCGGCAAGTCGGCCCGCATCGTCGAGAAGCAGGACCGCGCCAGCGCCGTCGGCGAGTAGTCGCCACGTGCAGCGGTTTAATGAAAGCGCGGGCAAAGTCCCGCGCTTTTTTGTTGCGGCCCTTCCCGCCGCCTGTGTTAAAAACCGGCATGGCCCTGGATCAGACCACTCTTTGCCGGCGCGTCGTCATCGACGACCGCTCGCGCCTGCCCGGCCGCTTCTTCGGACGGTTCGCGACCTCGGCGACGTCGAAGCTTACGCGCGCGCAGTAGTCCTGCGCTCGCCGACCCTGTCGCGCGAGCCATCGCCGCGCTCTATATTCAAGCAAAAACTCCCGGGAGCTGATGCTCATGTCCAAACCGACCACTCTCTATGACAAGATCTGGAACGACCATGTGGTGCACGAAGCCGAAGACGGCACCTGCCTGCTCTATATCGACCGCCACCTTGTGCACGAGGTGACCTCGCCGCAGGCCTTCGAAGGCCTGCGTGCCTCGGGCCGCAAGGTGCGTGCGCCGGAGAAGACGCTCGCTGTCGTCGACCACAACATTCCGACCACCGATCGCTCAAAGCCCAACCCGGACCCTGAGAGCATCGAGCAGATGCGGGTGATGGCCGAGAACGCCAAGGAATTCGGCATCGAATATTACGACGAGTTCGACCGCCGTCAGGGCATCGTGCACGTGATCGGCCCCGAGCAGGGCTTTACCCTGCCCGGCACCACCATCGTGTGTGGCGACAGCCACACCTCGACCCACGGTGCGTTCGGCGCACTCGCGCACGGCATCGGCACATCCGAGGTCGAGCATGTGCTGGCAACGCAAACGCTGATCCAGAAGAAGGCGAAGAACATGCGCGCCATCGTCGACGGCAAGCTGCCGGAGGGCGTGACGGGCAAGGACATCATTCTCGCCATCATCGGCGAGATCGGCACTGCCGGCGGCACCGGTTACGTGCTGGAATATTCGGGCGAGGCGATCCGTTCGCTGTCGATGGAAGGCCGCATGACCGTCTGCAATATGTCGATCGAGGGCGGGGCGCGAGCGGGCCTCGTCGCACCCGATGAAAAGGCGTTCGATTTCCTGCGCGGCCGGCCCAAATCGCCGAAGGGCGCGGACTGGGATGCGGCGATGCGCTACTGGGAAGCGCTGCGCTCCGATGAGGGCGCGCATTTCGATCACGAGATCAGGCTAGATGCCGCGCGATTGCCGCCGATCGTCACCTGGGGCACCTCGCCCGAGGACGTCGTGTCGATCACCGGCGCCGTGCCCGATCCTGACAAGATCGAGGACGAAGCAAAGCGCCTCTCAAAGCATCGGGCGCTGAAATATATGGGGCTGGTGGCCGGCACGAAAATCACCGACATCAAACTCGACCGCGTCTTCATCGGCTCCTGTACCAACGGCAGGATCGAAGATCTGCGGGCAGCGGCCAAGATCGCGGAGGGCAAGGCAGTCGCCGCCCATGTCAACGCCATGGTGGTGCCGGGCTCGGGCATCGTCAAGGAACAGGCGGAAGCCGAAGGCCTCGACAAGATCTTCATCAAGGCCGGCTTTGAGTGGCGGGAACCCGGTTGTTCGATGTGCCTTGCGATGAACCCCGACAAGCTCAAACCGGAGGAGCGCTGCGCCTCGACCTCCAACCGCAACTTCGAGGGCCGCCAGGGCTTCAAGGGCCGCACCCACCTGGTCTCGCCGGCCATGGCGGCAGCCGCCGCGATCGCCGGGCATTTCGTCGATGTGAGGGAGTGGCGGTAAGCCTCAACCTCGATCGAGTCTGGCAACGACTCCTTAAGCAAAGGGAGCGCAGACTGGCGCCTACGCTCGCGAGGAAGCCGGCCATGGCCAACAAGCCCCAATTCGTCGACCTGATCAGCGACAGGACGCGCCAGCACTGGCGACGTTCCGCCCAGAAGAGCGTGGTCGCGCCCGCCGATGTCAAGGAAGAGAAGCGGCTGAGCAACTGGCCGCCTGTCCGTTTTTCGCAGTGGCGGCTGGAAAATCTCACACCCTGGAAGATGAAGCTAAAGCCCTGGAAGTTCACCGACTGGGTTTAGAAATCGCTGGCCGCAACATTTCTCGTCACTGCGAGAAACCATAGCGACGAAGCAATCCAGAATCTTCGCATGGCCGTGGATTGCTTCGCGAAGCCTGTCATCGGGAAGCGCTTCGCGCGGACCCGTTGGCTTGCAATGACGAAAGTTCAAACGCTCACCACAACCATGGCTCTTCCCAACCATGGATGAATGGCAGGAGCGGGAAGAACGGGCCCGGCGAATAATAATAGGACCGGCCGTAGTAGTAGGGATAATACGGCCGATAGGCGTAGTGGCCGTGATGATAATGCCGCTCATGATCATGACGACGCGCGCTGACGTTGGTGGCCTGCGCTGCCTTTGTCACCTCCGCAGCCATCGCGGCCGTGGAAGGTGCGCCTGCGCCGCCCATCATCATCGCGCCGGCTAGAAAGATTGCGCCGAACCATTTCGTCATTGAATGCCCCATCAAGAGCTTGCGCTAACGTTACAACTTTCAATCGTAGCATTGCTGTTCGATGGGGCGAATACAAAACAAGCCCGCCTTAGCGAGCTTGTTCGATCTTCGACATTGTCCGGGGCTGGCTCAGCGGGCTCCGGCACACGCTGTCAACGCCAATGACGGTGATGCCAGTGGTGACGATGCCACCAGTGCCGGTGATGCCAGCCATGGTGCCAGTGGTGGTGATAGTGCCAATGCGCTTCTGTTGTCACCTTCGCGTCCTCCTGGACCGTTGTGGCAGCGCCAGGATTGATCAACGACGACGCTTGTGCGCGCTCGACCGGTGCCCCCAACAGCAGGCATGCGCCGACTGCCGCAAGCCCGAAGGCTTTCGTTCCCTTCATTCGTCTCTCCTTCGATTCACGGGATGTCGCGTCAGCGCCGCCTACGGCTCCGCCCCAACCGCCTCGTCTCCGACGCAGCATGAATTTGACGCAAGCGACGTGAATACGGACTGAATAGTTTTGCCGCAAAGATGAACGAAGCCCGCCCGCACTGATCCGCATCACCGGCGCTTTTCGCTGCGAGAATTTTCAAAACCGGCGCGCGCTTCGAACCGTATCTTTCCGAGTTGCCTGAAATGCAGAAGCCCTCAGACAGAATTGATCGTGTCCGACGTCAGCCGCGGGTCCAGTAGCAGCTCATGCGCGGCACTATCACCGTGCCGCTCGGCCTATATTCCTGAACGTAGGTGGCATTGCATACGCGCACCGCGTTCGGGCCGGGATTGTAGCGAGGGTAGACGTCTTGCTGATGGTAATAGGGATAGACCCGCAGCCTCGCCGGGGGCCGGCCCAGTTTCGGCGGCACATCCTGCGGAGCGGCCTGGGCAACCCTCGTCCAGGAGGACGTCTCCTGCGCTTTCGCGCCGGCCGCGGAGAACACAAGGCCTCCTGCGAGCGCCACAACCATCGCCGTTGCCTCGATCCGCATCGCCACGCCTCACCTAAAACCCGTTTCGCTCTCGTTTCTAACATTGCCGCTCGGGCGCAGCTAGCCCCGCGCATGGCTTCGTCACAAAACCGAGATGCACTGTTGCGCAAGGAGCGCTA
>Ga0070734_10003008_pt1 | contig 18742 bp, 14 predicted proteins | sample Coa_R1_8_FD_66444 | JGI IMG/M metagenome (GOLD analysis project Ga0070734, IMG submission 66444) | Surface soil microbial communities from Centralia Pennsylvania, which are recovering from an underground coalmine fire - Coalmine... | ecosystem: Environmental > Terrestrial > Soil > Unclassified ... | reverse complement strand
CCGGAAGACCGAGATGGATTTCAGGGCCTTCTTCTGCCCCTCGGTGAGCAGGATCCAGGAATACTCGAAGACCGCCCGCACGGACCGGTGCCGGGCCGGCAGGTGGGGCATGGAGGTGGCGAGGAAATCGCGGCTGGACTCGATCTTCGAGGCGATTTCCGAGAGCGAAAGGGTGCCCACCCAGGTGGCTGAAAGCTCCAGCCCCAGGGGCATGCCTTCCAGGTAGCGGCAGATGTCCAGGAGGGGCCCCCGGTCCCCCGGCGCCAACGTGAAATAAGGCTGGATGCGGCGGGCGCTCTTGAGGAAAAGCTGCACCGCGCTGGAGGATTCCATTTGGGCCGCTTCCTCCACCGGGGGATAGCGGAGCCCGCGCACCTCGAAGATCTTCTCCCCCCCGATCCCCAGGGATTCCCGCGAGGTGGCCAGGACCTTCACGCCCGGGGCGGCGGAAAGGATCTCCAGCACCAATTCGGCCCCCTCGATGACGTGCTCGAAGTTGTCCATCACGAGGAGCAACTGCTTGTCCCTCAGGTGGGCCAGGAGCTGGGCCTTCGGGTCGTCCGGGCCGTAAAAGAAAAACTTCACCGCGTTGGCGATGCTGGCCACCAGCAGGTGGTCCGACAGGAGGGGGGCCAGGGCCACGATGAAAATCCCGTCCCTGAATTTCTCCACGACCTCCGCGGAGGACTGGAAGGCCAGGCGCGTCTTGCCGAAGCCTCCCGGGCCGATCAGGGTCAGCAGCCGGTTGTGGGGCGCGGCCAGGAGGTGCGTTATTTCGCCTATTTCCTCCTCCCGGCCGAAGAAGGGCGAGGCCTGGGGGAAAAAATTCTGGGGATAATCGGCCAGGGAGAGGGGCGGTTGGTTTCCCTCCTCCGCGAGGTCTGGATGGAGGAGCGCATAGAGGGTCTGGGGCTCGGTGAGGTCCTTGAGGAAGTGCTTGCCCATGTCCTTGAGGCGGGACCCCGGGGGCAGGGGGATGAAATGCACCGCGGGCACGGTTAAGAGCGTTTGGCCGCTCCGGGCGGCGGTGAGGACCTTCAGGGCATGGTGGACCTCCGGGCCCACGTAATTCTGGCCCGCCGGTTCCGCTTCCCCGGCGTGGAGGGAGGCCTTGAGCCGGGCTTTGCCGAAGGAGTCCCAGGGGCGTTTCTGGAATTCTTTTTGCAAGGCCAGGATCGCTTCCCCCGGCCGGCCCTGGGCCATTCCGGAGGGGACGGGCTGGGGAACGGACGGGGTTGGCCCGGGGGAGAAGGGGGCGCTTTCGGGCCCGTCGCCGCCCCCAAAAACCCCCAGGACCCCGGTGGGGGTCCGTTTCATCCAATGGACGCCGTGGCTGAAAAGGATTTCTTCAATGAGGAAAAACTGGCTGGCCAGGACATGGTCGGCCTCGGGTTCGCCCCTCTTCCCCGAAACTTCCGGATGATCGATCTCGATAAAAAGAAAAATCATCCCTCGGCGTCCTTTCCGGCGGCTTATCGGCGGTGGGATCGGCGGCTCAACGCGGGGCTTACGGTTGGCATTATGAGACTGTTGAAAAGTCCTTGGAACATCGTTCCAAGGACAAAGGGTGCCTTGTGCTAAAGCACTATGGTTGCCTCATTTAATCCTTCATTGAAGACAACCATGCAACAGTCACCACCCCAAGATGTCTGCAGCTTTGGTTTTGCGGGTACATAGGGGATTTCCCCTATGAGCGCCGTTGAAATCTTGGGGTCACCTTGAGGGCGCCGTTGAAAAATCCCATCGACGATGGGTTTTTCGACGCTCATATTATATCGAAGGCCGGCTTCCGCCGCCTTAGCGGGTTGCTAAAAACGGCCCGGCAAGGCCCGGCGCCTTCGGGCTTCTCCGGGCCTGGGCCTTCTGTTAATATCCCCCTGCACTCCCCTTCGCGAGGCCCGCTTGCCCGACCGCAAAAAACTCATCCTCCTCCTGCTGGCTTTTTTCGCCTTCCGCCTCCTGTTCGGCCTTTTCCGCGCCCAATTGGACGACATCGACCAGTCCCAGACCTATTTGGTCGGCTTGAAGTGCTATACCACCGGCACCTGGCCCTGGTTCGGGCCGGACGTGAACGGGTCGGAAAATTCCTTTAAAAGCCAGATTCCCGGGGCCCTGGAGGGCCTGTTGATCGGCCTTCCCTTTTACTTGCTGCCTTTCCCCGAGGCCCCCTTCCTCCTGTTGAATGTCCTGTCCTTGGCCGGGGTGGCGCTTCTCGCCTGGTACATCCACCGCCGCCTGCCCAGCCTTCCCTATGGCTGGGTCTTCACCTGGATCGCCATCTGTCCCTGGAGCATCCAGGAATCCACCACCCTGATCAACCCGGCCTATACCTTCCTGCCCTCGATCCTGTTCTTCATTGGCTTCATGGAGTCCCTCCCTTTTTTCACCCTGAGGCTCCTCCCCCTAACCTGGGCCAATGCGGCCATGGGCTTTTCCTTTTTCTGGATCATGCAGTTCCATTTTTCCTATGTTTACCTGGCGCCCCTGATGGCCTTTTCGCTGGCCGTCCAGGCTTGGAAGAAACAGTGGATCAAGCCCGCCCTTTTCATGGGCCTGGGCTCCCTGCCGCCGCTGGCTCTGCTCATCCCCACTTACGTGAAATTCGGCCTGGCCCGGGGCAACGTGGCCGGGGGCTTCGCCGTGCCTTTTGACTGGGACAACGTGGGGGAATTCTGGACCATCCTGGCCCGCTTTTTCTCCCTGGTTTCCTTCGAGCTTCCCCGCTTCATCGGGGTGAACGTCAAATCCCGGATGGATTTCCTCGCCCACCAGCATCCCTATCTTTTGGTCCCCGGTTTGCTGCTTTGGGGGATCGGGCTGGTCCAGCCTTTTTTACTCGTGACACCCTGGTTCGCCGAGTTGCGCCGGTTTTCGGGGAAAAATTTTTGGGGGATTTACCTCGCCTTGACCGTCTTTTTAGCGGCCGGCTGCCCGAACCGGCGGTGGGAATTGTTGCAAATTTCAGCGGGCGTGGCGGCCCTCACCTTCGTTTTGAACCTTTCGCTCAGGCGGCTCCAGCCCGAAAAAGCCGGGCCCCAATGGCGGGAGCTGAACCTCCTCCTTGCCGGGGTTTTCGCCATGGTTTACGCCAGTTTCTGGTTCACCGTAAAAATGCCCCTCTCCCACATCTATTTTATTTTCTTCCCGCTGATCATGACTTATTCGTGCTACATCTGGTCAAGCTACAAGGAATGGAAGTGGGGACCGGCCTTGGGAAAGGCCTTCTTGGTCCTGGGGCTGCTCTTCCAATTGGGTTATGCGGTGGCGGAGGAGCAGCACACTTCGATTTACGTCGAATGGCCGGCCATCAAGAAGGCCATCGACCAGAAGGACTACCGGATCTTCGGTGAACGCCGGCCGGAAAGCATTTATTAGGGGCGGCGGCCCCAACCTTTTGATGAAAGGTCCCATGTCCAACCGAACGAAAATCATCTTCCTTCTTTTATTCTTGTTGGTTGTCCGGACCCTTTTCGGCTTTTCCCAACCGCTTTTTTCCACCGATGAATTGCAGACTTTCCTCATCGGCTTGAAATTCTATTGCACCGGTTCCTGGCCCTATTTCGGCCCGGACCTGATCGTGACCGAAACGGGCTTTTACGCCCAGATCCCGGGGGCCCTGGAACCCCTGGTGATCGGCCTTCCCCTCTATCTTTTTCCCTTTCCCGAGGCCCCCATCATCGTCCTGAACCTGCTTTCCTTCGGCGCCCTGGTCCTGCTTTCCTGGTACGTCACGAGGCGGCTCCCGAAGATGCCCTTCTGGTTCGTGCTTTCCTGGTCCTCCCTCCTGCCTTGGACCCTCTATGAATCCACCCGCATCTACAACCCCTCCTACCTGCTTTTAGGCGGCACGCTCTTTTTCATCGGCTTTATGGAAGCCATGCCTTCCCTTTCCCTGAACTGGCTCCGGGCGCCTTGGGCTTTCGCCTTCATGGGCTTCGGCCTTTTGTGGTGCATGCAGTTCCATTTTTCATGGATCCTTCTCCCGCCCTTCATCGCCCTCGCCTTCTGGGGGCGCCTCAGGAACAAGGGGGAAGGTTTCGCCGGCGCCTTGGCGGGCTTTATCTTGGGTGCCATCCCCTTGGCGGCCCTTTTGGCGCCAACCCTGGTCCAATTCGGCTGGCGGCGGGTCCTGGGCGGCGGGGGGACGAGCCAGTTCTTCTGCCGGGAGAACATCGAAGCCTTTTTCACCATCCTGGCCCGCTACCTCTCCTTCGGCTGTTACGAAATCCTCAGGTTCCTGGGTTCGGGCCCCGCAAGGTGGGGATTCTTCAAGTCCGCGCCCTGGCTGGTCCCCCCCGGCTTTTTCCTGATTGTGGTGGGATACATCCAGCCTTTCCTCCTGCTGGGCTTCGGCTGGCTGCTTTGGAAGAAGGGCCAAAGGCCCATCGTCCTCCTGGCCTTCGGGGCTTTCCTGCTCCTGGATGTCAGTTTCTGGTTCACCTCCAAGGAACCCCTGGCCCATATTTATTACGTTTTTCTTCCGGTGGTCCTGGTTTATTCCTTCACCGTCTGGAATGAACTGGTGGAGCGCCGCTTTTTCAGGATCCTGGGCCTCCTCTGCCTGGGGTTGAGCCTTTGGTGGACGGTCGGGACCCTGGTGAAGGACATGCCCAATCCCGGTTCCCTTTACGGCAACCGCGCTTTGGCGGCGAAAGCCGTGCGGGAAAAGAACTACCATTTGTTGGGGGAAAGACGGCCGGGGAGCTTTAACTGAACGGCAATTTAAAATGATCAATGAAAAATGGACGATCACTGAGTCCCCTTCATTTTCCATTCTTCATTATTCATTTAGGAGAAACTATGATTCGTAAATTGGCTTTCTTTTTGGCCTTTACTACCGGGGCTTTCGCTGCGGACGTAAATTTTTTGGTCATGCCCGACGAAGTGATCGGTCCCATCAGCCCCTATATCTACGGCATCAACGACAAGGACCCGGGCGACACCCATACCACCCTGCGGCGCCTGGGCGGCAACCGCATGACGGGCTACAACTGGGAAAACAACGCCTCCAACGCCGGCAGCGACTGGCACCAGACAAGCGACGATTGGATGTGCGCCCAGAACCTTCATTATTCCGACTGCGCCCAACCCGGGGCCATGGTGAAGGATTTCGTTTTGGACAGCCGGAAGGCGGGCATGGAATCGCTCATCACCGTGCCCATGGCGGGTTACGTAGCCGCCGATAAGTCCGGCGAGGTCTCCGAGGCCGAGGCCGCGCCCGGCAAACGTTGGAAGAAGCTCGGGTTTCATAAGAAGAAACCCTATACCCTCAACCCCGACCCCAATGGCCCCGTGGTTTACGAGGACGAGTTCGTCAACTTCCTGAAGTCCAACTTCAAGCAGGCCTCCGAGGGGGGCGTGAAATTCTACGACCTGGACAACGAACCGGGCATCTGGCCTTCCACCCACCCCCGCCTCCACCCAGCCAAGACCTCCTATTGGGAGATGCGCAACAAGACCGAAATCGCCGCCGACAACATCCTGCGGGTGGACCCGACCGCCGTCATCCTGGGCGGGGTTTGCTACGGCTGGGCAGAATTCATGAGCCTCCAGGATGCCCCCGAAAGCAAGGACGCGGCGGTGACCAACCAGTTCCCTACCTACCTGGACTTCTATCTGGACTGCCTCCACAACTTCCAGGTGGCCTACCATAAGCCACTAGTGCGGGCCTTGGACCTGCATTGGTATCCCGAAGCCCAGGGGGGCGGGAAGCGCATCACGGAAGGCGACACCTCGCCCGATTCCATCGACGCGCGCCTGCAGGCGCCGCGAAGCCTTTGGGACCCGGGCTACGTCGAAAAAAGCTGGATCACCCAATGGTCCACCAAGGGCCAGCCCATCCAACTGATCCCCTGGGTGAAGGGGAAGATCAACCAACACTGCCCGGGAACCCAGCTGGCTTTTTCCGAGTACGACTACGGCGCGGGGAACCACGTCTCGGGGGGATTGGCCCAAGCCGACGTTCTGGGCATCTTCGGCAAGTATGGCGTGCTTTTAGCCTGTTACTGGGGGGATTTGAACGCTTATAACAAGGCCGCCTTCAAGCTTTACCGTAATTACGACGGCAAGGACGGTTCTTTCGGCGACACGGCGGTTTCCGCCGCCACCGAGGATGTGGTCCAGACTTCCTGTTACGCCGCAACCGACAGCAAGAACCCCGGCGAGCTTTGGGTCGTGGTCCTCAACAAAAACCAGAAGGACTCCCTCCACGGTAAATTCAAGTTCAAGGGCCGGGAGGCCTATTCTTCTTATGAGGCTTACTCCTTCGGCAAGGACTCACCCGAAATCAAATGGGTAAAGAAGGATAAGGTGGATGGGGACCATTTCGATTATTCTCTGCCACCCCTGACCGCCACCCTTTTTGTCTGTCATTCCAAATGAACTTCTTCCTTCATTTCACCGGCCACAGCGCGCCTTGGCAGCTCATCCTGGTTTTCGCTGCGGCGTGTTTTTTTCTTTTCATCGGGGTTTATCTGTTGATCGGCAACATCCGTTTCCTCAAAAAAGCGGTGAAAGCGGAAGGGGAAGTCGTGGCCGAGAAGGCCGAAAGCGGCTACAAGGGCGGGGTGATCTACGACCCGGTCATCCGGTTTACGGCAAGGGATGGCAGGCAAAGGACCTTCGTTTCGGATTTTGGAATGAGCGCCGGCATGCCAAAACCCGGGACCAAAGTCACCGTCCTCTACGACCCGGAGAAGCCCCACAAGGCCAAATGGGATGATTCCATCGGGCTCTGGGTTTTTCCCTTTCTTTTTATCATCGCCCCCTTGGGGGCTATTGTCTTTATCGCCTGGCAATGGAACCTGGGTTAAGGTTTTTCGCCCGAAGCCCGCTCCTGAAAAAAGCCGAATTCCATCTCAGGCTAAAATCCCTTCAAGTCCAAAAACAATAAAAGAGGTTAAACGGGCGAAACTGGGGGAACTTTTCCCAAGAAAGTGGTTTTAATGTTTAACCTCATTTGTTTTTTTATGAGAATTCCTGATCCAATTTCAGGGTGTTGCATTGTTTTTAAGGGGGATTCTAGGATTATGACAAGCCTCATGGACCGATTCGAATTGTCGGGTAATATGTGGCCTCTTCCGGCTGTCCTTGCTTGTGGGATTGTCACCTAATCAGCCAAGTTGGAACGAAATAAATTTCAAGGAGCTTGTCATGCGCAGAATCGCCGGTTTTCTGATCCTCTTAGGATGCGTGATATTGGGGGCCATGGGTTGTCCCTCCAAGAGCAGCAGCCCCTCCAGCCCCTCGGCCCCGACCGATACTCCCACTTCCATTCCGGGGACGGCCACGAGCACGGCGACCCAGACGGCCACTTCCACCCCGACCAGTTCCGCGACGAAAACGGCGACTTCGACGACAACTGGCACGCCGACCTTGACCGCAACCCAGACGGCGACCGGCACGCTCACGAACACGGCCACCCAAACGGCTACCGCCACCATCACCGACACGGGGACGTCAACAGCCACATTCACCATTACCAACACGCCGACCGACTCGCCCACACTCACTCCGTCCGGCACGCCGACCGACACACCCACGGTGACCTCAACATTTACGGCGACTTTGACCCAAACGCCTTGCGGCCCGACTGCCTTCCAGTCTTCCTATAACTTCAGCAACGGCAACAATTGCTGGAACTTGGACGCGGGAAGTTCGGCCTTAGTGACTTCCTTCGGCGCCACCGGCTCCCTCCAGCACAATGGCAACAACTCCTACCAAGTCACCGTCAACAATACGTCGGGTTCGACCTCCACCGTTCAAATCGAAGTTCAATACAACCCTGTTACGAATCTTTGCGGGTATTCGGTCACGGTTTGGGCTTATGTGGATTCAAGCCTCTACGCCAGCGGTGAACACCTGCAGGTGTTTGACCAAAACACCGGTTTCGCCAACTTCGAAGGGGCTGGTTACGGCACTTTGACCGGTGGCGGCACCTGGATCCAATATATTTTTAGCGGCATGACCAACACCAACGTTTTCCAATTCGGTGTCCAGCTTTCGGGCATCCCCAGCGGGCAGACCGGCAGCTTTTATATTGCGGATGTGGCTTTTGGTGCCCCCCCCACACCGCTTTACAGGTGGAACTTCTCGGGCGGCACCGTGGACAGCTGGGCTCAGGTTTCACCCTCCGCTTCCTTGGCGGTCACTGACACCACGGCGTTCCCGGCTCCCTGCAGCGGCAGCACCAACGGTTTGGACCTCCAATTCACGGGCACGACGGGGATGGATATCCTGGCCAGCGTGAGCGGCGGTCCCATCGTCGGATCGGGAATGAACTGGACTGCTTTGGGTATCACGACGGTGAAGGTTAAGTATTATATTAATGCCGGAATCGGCAGTTTTAATTCAACCTTCTATCCCTTCGTGGTTGCAAACGGGAATAATTACGGCGGCACCTACCAAGGCTATACCACTTCTTGTAACAACACGGCTTCCTGTTCCTATGTGGGGGACAATACTTGGCAAACCGTAACCTACAGCCCCAGCGGCGGAAGCTGGACCACCGATAAGACCAACGTGACGGCCATCGGAGTCAATCCCCACGCTAATTCCGGAACTGCGGTGGGTGATTACGTCATCGGTGAAGTGGATCTTTATTAGTCGTCCGGCTTGAAAGGCGGCCCGCCATCAGGCGGGCCGCCTTTTTTTTGCCTTTTTTGAGTTGGAAATCTTGGAGAATCGGGATTGGAATCTTATTCCGTCGGCCAGGACCAGGGAAACATGCGGCCCAGGCCCCATTCCCAAAGGGCGTCGGGTAGGAGCCAGCGCAGGTAATAGATGGCGTAATCGTCCGGCCTCACCAGGTACCGGCGCTTCATGGGGCTGTGGCCCAGGGCCTTCAAAACCACCTGTACCAGCTTTTCCACCGGGGCGGCCTTTTCAAACCTTTCCTTGGCGAGTTTTTCGAACTGCCGGGTGAAAGGGCTGTAGGGCGACCTAGCCGAAAAGACCCCCTCCCCCATCCGTGTGTTTTGCACGACTGAAGTGTGGATTTCACCGGGGTTGACCTCCGCCACTTCCACCCCCCAGGGGCGGGCCTCCATGCGAAGGGCCTCGGTGATGGAATTGACCGCGAATTTGGTGGCCGAATAGGGACCCAGGCCGGGCGGGGCCGCGAAAGCCGCCACACTGCCCATGTTCAGGATTTTCCCGGACCCCTGTTTCCGCATGGAAGGAAGCACCGCCCGGGCCACCCTGAGCAGGCCGAAAACATTGGTCTCGAACTGGTCCTTGAGGTCCTTGTCCGAGAGATCCTCCCAGAACCCGGCCATGACGAAACCGGCGTTGTTCAGGAGGACGTCGATGCGCCCTTCCCGCCGGAGCAGCTGCCGGACGCCCCTTTCCACCGAAGGCGCGCGGTTGACGTCCATCAGCAGGGGAAAAACCGGGAGGGCCCGCGTCAGTTCCCAAAGCGGCCCCGCCTTTCGGGGATTGCGGTAGGCGGCGTAAACCCGGGCCCCCTTCTCCGCCAGGGCCTTGGAACAGGCCAGGCCCAATCCGGAGTTGGCGCCGGTGACGAGGGCGATTTGCGGGCCCCTCATGCGCCCTCCCTTTGAAAACCGGCGTAGCGCCGCTCCAAGACCCAATCAAAAAGGAAATCCGGCATGAACCACCGCAACAAGGGAAACCAAACCGCGTCCCGTCCCACGGGGTAGCGGACGGCCATGCGCCTGGCCCGGAGCGCTTTCAAAACCGCCACAGCCACCTTCTCGGGGCCTGGCGCGGAAGAGGAAGGGTGGTTCCCGAAGTAAAGAATCCTCTCCAAGGTCTTCTGGTAGGCCGAACGGCCTTCCTGGAACAGACGGGCCTTCCGCCGGTTGGCCTTGAAAGGCGTGCGGATGGTGCCAGGCTCGATCACCGCCACTTTAATATTGAAGGGGCGCAGTTCCAGCCTCAGGCTTTCCGTGAGGGCTTCCACCGCATATTTGCTGGAGCAGTAAAGGCCGATCCCCGCGAAGGTCATCCGGCCGGCAAGGGAACCGATGTTGAGGATCCTTCCGGATTTCTGGCCGCGCATCACCGGCAGGACCTGCCGGGTCACCCGCACCAGCCCGAACAGGTTGGTCTCGTATTGGGCCCGGATTTCCCCGTCGGAGAATTCCTCCAAGGCCCCGAATGCACCCCATCCGGCGTTGTTGACCAACACGTCGATCCGTCCGGCCTTTTTTACGGCGGCGGTGACGGCCGACTTGACGGAGGCGGGCTTGTCCACGTCCAAGGGAAGGATTTCAAGGTCGAGGCCTTTCGCGGCCTCCTTCAGGGGATTCGCCTTCTTCAGGTCCCGCATCGTGGCGAAGACCCGGTAACCCTCGCGGGCGAGGAGAAGGGCGGTTTCAAAGCCGATGCCGGTGGAACAACCGGTGATGAACGCAACGGGGCGGTCTTGCAATGAAGATCCTTTGGGAGGGATGGTCGCAGTTTAAATTAACAGGCTGCTGAAAAACGAAAACAATCTCATTCGATGCAGACTGTTATACCCAAATTCCTGTGGAATTTGGGTGCCCTCATGCTCACTTCTAAAATCGGGCGTAGCCCGATGTAGTTTATGAGGATGACACAGTTTTCAATTCTAGGGTCGAGGACCCTCTTTACATTGATAAACTGCGTATCTCGAAATATCCAAGTCACGACCCCTCGCCTGAAAGTGACTTTGATAAATTTCTGAACCCCGTGGGAATTCCCACTTCTTTTGCCCCGCCACCCCGGGCCGGCGAAATCCACCTGGAGCCTTCCCCGGGGGCCTGCTAGAATATTCCCCGCTGTTCCCTTATTTCCAAGGAGCGTCCATGCGTTTAAACAACCTGCTTCTCTTGGCGGTGCTCAGCCTCCTGGTTCCGGGCCTTCTCCAGGCGACGGCCTACAACGAAGCGACTGTCGATAAGCTGAACGGAACGATCATGGACCAGCCCGCGGACGGTTCCAAACCCTATGCCCTTCAGACCGAGAGCACCGTCGCCAAGGGGGACATCCTGACCTGCTACGACAGGAGTTGGGTGATCTTGAAAACCCACGGCGGGGATAGGATCGGGCTCAGTGGCAATACTTCCGTGGTCATCGACGAGTATTATTTTGAGGGCCCGGACCGGCAGATCCGGCTTATTTTGAAAAATGGGACCTTGCTCCTCAAAACGGGAGGCCGCGGTTCCGCTCAAAGTTTCTTCGAGATCAACGCCGGGTCGGTGGTGGCTTCCATCAACGATGTCCATGCCATCCTGACCTACGACCCCACCGATGAAAGCTTCACCGCCCAATACATGGTTGGGAAGCTGACCGTCATCGACAAGGACCACGAGGAAAAATTCAAGGCCAACCAGACTGAAAACACCTGGATTGCGGGGAAAATGAAGAAAGAGGATCCCGATCCCATCGATGAGCTGGACGCCACCAACTATAACCGGTTCTTCGACGAGCAAGACCTCCTGGCGGACGTCGTCAACAACATTCTCTTGAGCGATAACTTAATCGTCAGTGAACTTCGGGCCGACGGGGTTTGGGGATCAAAGATGCAGCAAGCCAGCCAAGTCTACCATTACGGACAGGATGCCTATAACGCCGGAAGGTTCCGTGAGGCCGAAGATTTTTGGAAGGAAGCCCTCGAGATCCAGCCGGATTATACCCGGGCGCGCAGCAGCCTCCAGAAACTGTCGGAAGACCATCCGGAATTGAAGATCGACGAGTCGGATTGGTCCTTTGAGCGGCAAGAACCCAAATCAACGGCAACAACCCCATAATCATCTGTTTTCAAGGTTCTATCGCCATGAGCGGCTCCACCGTCGAGTTTGACTGTCCCTACTGCGGCTATCCCAATTTTTCCCCGCTGGACCCCATTTCCGGCACCCACCAATGGACCACTGATTGCGAGAATTGCTGCCGGCCCGTGGCCTTGCGGGTCCGGGTACGGGGCGGGGAGATTGAGGAACTGGACGTGGAAAGGGAGCAGGACTAAACAACGCCGTCTTTAGGGGTTGAGCGGTGCGCCGCCGGTATGGATGAGGGTCACCACCACCTTGCCGGCCATGAACAGGTAGTACCCCAGAAGGATCAGCCCGCAGACCCACTTGATGATGCCCAGGGCCCGCCGGTCGAAAAGGTTTCGGCTGTACTGCACCACCAGCCCCAGGCCGAAAAACCAGACCATCTCGCTGACCAAAACCGCCGAGAAGAAGGAAGTGGCGGCCCCTCCGGTCAGGTCGATGTTCCCCGCGACCTCCAGGGTTCCCACCAGCCCGATCCAGCGCAGCAGGGAGAAGGGGTTGGTGGCGGCGATCAGGAACCCCATCACGAAGGAATCGTCCAGGAAACGCATCTGCTTGTAAACCTTGGGGTTGTCCATGGCCTCCGGGTTGTCCCGGATTTCCATGAGCATGGAATAGGCCAAATAAAGCAGGAATACCACGCAAAGGCACCAGACCACGATCTTGCCCGTACCCACGATGCCGACCTTGATAAGCCCCGCGAAGACCACATAGGCCCAGATGGCGTCCACCACGGCGGCCCCCGCCCCCACGCCGATGGTTTGTTGGAAGCCGCTCACAATGCCCCGGCGCACCGCCAGGGCGTTCACCGGCCCCAGGAGGGCGGCGGTGCAGAAACCCATGATCAGGCCCTGGGTGATGGCCTTGTAGAAAAGCGTGAAGGTTTCGGGGGTCATAGGCTTATTTTACAGGAAGAACCGGGCTTACGAATAATTTTCGCCATGAAGACGTCCCACCAACTTCCAGATTTCGACCCGTCTTGCCGTCTTGGTACTTAATTTTTCTTTCGAATCTGGTATTCTCTCCCCCATTATTCCACCGAAAGGGAAAGACCATGGCTCCAACCGGCAAGCCTCTCGTGAATATCATGATGGGCAGCAAATCCGACTGGGAGGTGATGAAGAACGCCTCCGACACCCTGGCCCAGTTCGGCGTGGCCCATGAATGCCGCGTGCTCTCCGCCCATCGCACGCCCAAGGAAACGGCGGAGTACGTCTCCGGCGCCGAAGACCGCGGTGTGGAGGTCGTCATCGCGGCGGCCGGCGGCGCGGCCCATCTGGCCGGCGTTTGCGCGGCCCATACGGTGCTCCCGGTTTTGGGAGTGCCCATGGAAAGCAAGCTCCTGGGGCTGGACTCGCTCCTTTCCACCGCCCAGATGCCGGGCGGCATCCCGGTGGGGACCCTGGCCGTGGGCAAGGCGGGCGCGGTCAATGCGGCCCTCCTGGCCATCGCCATCCTGGGGCTCAAGGACCCCGAACTGCGCAAGAAGATCAAGCAATACAGGGCCGACCAGGCCGACAAGATTCTTAAAGAAAAGTTAACTTAAAATTTTCACCGCCAAGGCGCCAAGAACGCCAAGGGAGACATAAAACCTAAGATTGTTCAACCGCCAGCAGGTGTTCGGATTTTCTTGGCGGACTTGGCGTCTTGGCGGTTCAACTTAGGTATTCCATGTTCCAAGAAGCCAAATCCAACACCCCCCACGACCCCCAGTCGGACCCCTATTCCCTGCCCGCCTTGGTCAACACCCTGGCCACCACCCTGGGAAAGGTCATCGCCTTCCAGGAGGGTCCGGAAGCCCTCACCCTGGTGGAAAGGGTCCGCCAGTTGGCCAAGAATTTCCGGGTCACCTCGGACCCGCGCATCGGCGAGGAACTGGCCCAAATCGTGGCTTCCCTTCCCGTGGAAAAACTCAACCTGCTCACCAAGGCCTTCACCCATTTCTTCGGCCTGATCAACCTGGCCGAGAAAATCGACGTGGTCCACGCCCTCCACGCCATTCCCGAGGACGGCTCCCACCGTTCCGGCTCCATCCCCGAGGCCGTTTCGGCCCTGCGGGAGCAGGGGATCCTGCCGCGCAAGATCCAGGCCCTCCTGGACCAGGCCAAGATCCTCATGGTCTTCACCGCCCACCCCACCGAATCCAAGCGCCGGACCACCCTCACCAAGCTGCACCGTGTCTACACCACCGCCTTGAAGCTCTCCGAGGAACACCTGCCCGAAACCGAGCGGGACGACATCCTGAAGTCCATCCTGGAAGAAATCGTGGCCCTCTGGCAGTCCGATGAGGTTCGCCAGGCCAAGCTGACGGTCTTGGACGAGGTCAAAGGTTACCTTTATTACTTCGAGGAATCCCTCTGGGGCGTCATGCCGGCGCTTTACCGGGACCTGGAACGCTCCCTCAAGAAGGAATTCCCCAAGACCTCCTGGGCCCTCCCCCCCTTCCTGCGCTTCGGCTCCTGGGTGGGCGGGGACCGGGACGGAAACCCCTTCGTCACGCCCGAAGTCACCGTTGAAACGGTGAAGCTGCAGCGCATCTCGGCCTTGAAGGCCCATATCAAGGCCATCGAGGAGCTCAGCAGCCGTTTGAGTTCCTCGGACCGCCAGACGCCCATTACGTCCGAAATGACCGCCTCCATCGCGCGGGACGAATCCCTTTTCCCCGAATTGGCCGAACGGATCTCCCAGCAGATCTGGCACGAACGCTACCGGCAGAAATGCAATTACATCCACGAAAAACTCCTCAGAACCCTGGCCCATGTCGAATCCTTCGGCAAGGACTGGCACAAGATCCCCCCGACCCCGCCGACCGGCACCTGGTACGCCAGCGGCTCCGAATTCCTCGGGGACCTGAACGTCATGGACGTAAGCCTCAGGGCCAACAAGGGCGCCATCCTGGCCGACGGCTTCCTGGCCAAGGTAAGGCACAACGCGGAGGTTTTCGGATTCCGCCTGGCCAGCCTGGATATCCGCCAGCACTCGCTCCGCCACACCCAGGCCCTGGCCGAGATACTGGAAAAAATGGGCATCCGCCCCGATTACCTGTCCCTGGACGAGGAAAAAAGGCTGGTCCTGCTGGAAAGCCTGCTCAGGGACGAGCGCCCCTTGATCCCGCCCAAGGCCGAATACAGCGCCGAAACCATGGAGACGCTGGAGACCTTCAGGGTCCTGGCCATGATCCAGGAACACCTGAACCCCCGGGCCGTCGACACCTACATCATTTCCATGACCCACGGCGTTTCGGACGTGCTGGCCGTGCTGTTGTTTTTGCGCGAGGCCGGCCTCTACCGCAAGGACCATTACAGCCACCTGAACATCGTCCCGCTTTTCGAGACCGGCGACGACCTGCGCCGCGCCGCCGGCATGTTCGAGCGCCTTTTGAAGAACGACTCCTACCGGGCCCACCTGGGCCTGCGCAACGACGTGCAGGAAATCATGCTGGGTTACAGCGACTCCAACAAGGAGGGGGGCTACCTGACCGCCAACTGGTCCCTCTACAAGGCCCAGATCGACCTGGTGCGCATGGCCGACAACCACAACATCCTCTTGCGGCTTTTCCACGGCCGGGGCGGCAGCGTGGGCCGCGGCGGCGGGCCCGCCGGGCAGGCCATCCTGGCCCAGCCGCCCGGCACGGTCAAAGGCCGCATCAAGATCACCGAGCAGGGCGAGGTCATCAGCGACCGCTATGGGGAATCCTCCACCGCCTTGCGCCACCTGGAACAGATCACCAACGCGGTCTTAAGGGCCTCCTTCCCGCCCAAAGAGGTCATCCCCAAGGCCGAATGGAAGCAGATCATGGAAAAGCTCTCGCGCCAGTCCTTCCAGGCCTACCATTCGCTGGTCTATAGCCATCCCCGCTTCGTGGAGTATTTCCATGCGGCCACGCCCATCGGCGAAATCAGCCGGCACCGTATCGGCAGCCGCCCCGCCAGCCGCGGGAAAGGCGATTCCATCGAAGCCCTGCGGGCCATTCCCTGGGTCTTTTCCTGGATGCAGAACCGGACCACCCTGCCCGGCTGGTACGGCATCGGCAATGCCATCGAGGAGTACCTGAAAACCGAACCGGAGAAAGGCCTCTCGACCCTGCGGGAAATGTACGGCCAGTGGCCCTTCTTCCAGACCGTGCTGGACAACGCGCAGATGATCCTCTTCAAGGCGGACATCGACATTGCCCGCCGTTATTCGGAGTTGGTGCCGGACAAGGCCCTTGGCAAGGAAATATTCGACCTGATCAAGGCCGAATACGACCGGGCGGTGAGGGTGGTCTGCGACATCGTCCAGGTGAAGGAATTACTGGAGAAGGACCGGCCCCTTTACGAATCCATCAAGCGCCGCAACCCCTATATTGATCCCTTGAGTTTCGTCCAAATCGAGCTCATCAAGCGCTTCCGCGCCAATCCCGGCGAAGCCGAAGCCCGGGACCTGGAGGAGGCGATCCTCATGACCATCAACGGTATCGCCGCGGGCCTCAAGAACACCGGCTGATAGGGTCCCCATGTCTGACATCCAAAAAGCCGCGCAGATCATCCAGGAAGGCGGGCTGGTGGCCTTCCCCACCGAGACCGTCTACGGCCTGGGCGCCGACGCCTTGAACCCCTACGCCGTGGCCCAGGTCTTCGAGGTGAAGAACCGCCCCACCTTCGACCCCCTCATCGTGCACGTGGCCGACCTGCGCCAGGCCGAGATCCTGGTCCAAAAATTCCCGTCGGCGGCCTTGAAGCTCGTGGAAAAGTTCTGGCCGGGCCCCTTGACGGTGGTCCTTCCCAAGTCCCCCATGGTTCCTGACATCGTGACCTCCTCCATGCCGACCGTGGCCATAAGGGTGCCCAACCACCCGCTGGCCCTGGAGCTGATCCGGGAGTCGGGCCGGCCCATCGCGGCGCCCAGCGCGAATCTTTTCGGCCAGGTGAGCCCCACGACGGCGGAACACGTCAGAAAGTCTTTCGGGAAGAAAATTGAAATGATCTTAGACGGAGGCCCCTGCCAGGTCGGGGTGGAATCCACGGTCCTTTCCTTTATCGACAAGGAACCCGTGCTCCTTCGACCAGGCGGTGCGCCGTTGGAGGAAATTCAGGCGCTGATCGGTCCAGTCCGGGTGGCGCAAAAGGCGCCCGGCCAGATTTTGGCGCCGGGACAATTGGAGAGCCACTATGCTCCCCGAACACCCCTCATCCTCGCAGGTCCCCAGGAAGCCCTTCCCCAGGGCCAGAGGCTCGGATGGCTGGGCCTGGGGAAACCCGCCGACCCGGGTCCCTTCGCGGCCGTGGAAAGCCTGTCCGAGCATCAGGATTTGAGGGAAGCGGCGGCGAATCTCTTCGCCGCCGTGAGGAGGCTGGATGAGAGGAACTTGGATGTCATTTGGGCCCTGCCCGTCCCCGACCAGGGCCTTGGCCGGGCCATCAACGACCGGTTGACCAAGGCCAGCCACAGGAAGTAGGCGAAAACTTGCAGGTTAAGCAACGGAATCTTCCGCCACCGGCAGCCCCAAAGTGCGGCGCACGGCCGTCTTGAGGTCGTTCAAGGTCAGCGGCTTGCTCAGGAAAAGGTTCACGTTGAAACCCTTACCGTGGAAGTCCTCCACCATCTTCGAGTAGTAACCCGAAACCACGATGACGGGGAGCATCGGCTTCTTTTTGCGCACTTCGGGCAGGATTTCCAGGGCGCTGGTGTGTTGCAGCTTCAGGTCCGTGATCAGCAGGTCGTAGGGGCTGTCGGACAGTTCGGCCAGGATTTCCCCGCCCGCTTCCACCGTCACCACTTCATAGCCCTCCTGCTTGAAGGCCTTTTCATACAGCTTGCGGATAGCGGCGTCATCCTCGGCGATCAAGATACGGAAATCATTGCGTTTCATAGCGTCTCTCCTTGGTTTTATGATCTTCGTCCTTAACTAGGGCAAGCGGTATGCCAAAGAATAACCCCTGAAATAAGGCCCAATTCGCCTCAAAGGGCGGCTTGGGGGGCCGTGAATTACCCAACCCAGGAATTTTTTACCCAATCGGCCCGGACAAGTGCAAAATCGGCCTTCCCCAGCCTAGGAAAAGGCCTTTTCTTTAGCTAATCTGGGCCCCATACCACTCGGGAGGAACCATGAAATACCGCAAATTGGGCCAATCCGGCGTCGAAGTCTCCGAAATCAGCCTGGGCTGCTGGACCATGGGAGGGCTCAACTGGGTCAACGGCTCCCCCAACGGCTGGGCCAACGTGGATGCGGTGGAAATCAAGCGGGCCATCGATTTCGCCCTGGACCAGGGCGTCAACCACTTCGACAACGCCGACGTCTACGGCAACGGCCGGGCCGAGCACATGCTGGCCGAGATCCTGGGTTCCCGCACGAAGAAACTCGTCGTCGCCACCAAGGTGGGCTGGTTCCCCGGCACCGCGGCCCACGCCTATGAACCCGCCCATATCCGGCACCAATGTGAACAGTCCCTCATCAACCTGAAGCGGGACGTCATCGACCTTTATTACTTCCACCACGGGGACTTCGGCCCGGATGACCGTTACCTGGACGACGCGGTGGCCGTCATGCACCAGTTGAAGAAGGAAGGCAAGATCCGCCTCATCGGCCAGTCGGCCTATTCCAACGGCGACTTCGTGAAGCTGGTGCCCAAGGTGCAACCCGACGTGTTGCAAAGCTGGGCCCATATCATGGACGACCAGTTCGTGCGGGAAGGCACGCCGGTCTGGAAACTCCTGAAGGAAAGAAAGATGAGCTTCGTGGCCTTTTCCCCCCTAAACCAGGGCATTCTATTAGGCAAGTTCGACCCGAAGAACCCGCCCAACTTCGAGGAAGGCGACCACCGCAAGGGGGATAACCGCTTCACCACCGAATTCCTGCTGGGAGTACAGCCCAAGGTCGAGAAGCTGAAGACCCGTTTCGGAAGCGACGTGAAGGACCTGGCCCGGGTGGCCCTGCAATACCTTTTGGCTAATCCGCTGGTTTGCTGCGTCATCCCCGGCTTCCGCAACCTCAACCAGGTCCA
>Ga0070734_10003006_pt1 | contig 18744 bp, 20 predicted proteins | sample Coa_R1_8_FD_66444 | JGI IMG/M metagenome (GOLD analysis project Ga0070734, IMG submission 66444) | Surface soil microbial communities from Centralia Pennsylvania, which are recovering from an underground coalmine fire - Coalmine... | ecosystem: Environmental > Terrestrial > Soil > Unclassified ... | reverse complement strand
GACGGCGTCCTCGCCCGCGTCGGCGACACCGCCGCCCGCGGCGGCCAGCAACGGGAACGGGAGCGGCGGCGCGAACGGCAACGGCCACGCCGCGCCCGCAGCCAACGCGGGCGGCGAGCGGACGCCCGGCCCCGCGGTGACCGCCGGCGGCGTGCCGCCGACGCCGGCGCCGGAATGAGAAAGCGGCTCCGCGAGCTCGGCTTCTCCATCGGCCGCTTCCCGATCGGCGAATCGAACGCCATCACCGACGTCACCGGCGTGCGCGTCGGCCACACGACGCTCATCGAGGGCGACGGCCCGCTGGAGGTCGGCAAGGGGCCGGTCCGCACGGGCGTCACGGCCGTGGTCCCCAACACGAACGTGTTCGAGAGCCGGGTCGTCGCCGGCGGCTTCGTGCTCAACGGCGCCGGCGAGGTGTCGGGGATAACGCAGGTCTCGGAGTGGGGCCTGCTCGAGACGCCGATCCTGCTCACCAACACCATGGCGGTCGGCAAGGTCTCCGACGCCGCGGTCAAGTGGATGACCAAGCGCTGGCCCACGATCGGCGGCGAGGACGACGTGGTCATCCCGCTGGTCGGCGAGTGCGACGACTCGTGGCTCAACGACACCGTCGGCCGCCACGTCCGCTCGGAGCACGTCTACCGCGCCATCGAGCAAGCCACCGCCGGCAGGGTGGCCGAGGGGTCGGTGGGCGCGGGGACCGGGCTCATCACCTGCGATTTCAAGGCCGGGATCGGCACCAGCTCGCGCCGGGTCGAGATCGAGGGGACCAGCTACACGGTGGGGATCCTGGTGCAGTCGAACTTCGGCGTCATGCGCTCGCTCCGCGTCGACGGCGCGCCGGTGGGCGAGGTGCTCGAGCCCCTGTTCGCGGCGCCGCGCCGGGAGCGCAACGCCGGGTCGATCATCACCATCATCGCCACCGACACGCCCCTCCTCTCCTCGCAGCTGGTGCGGCTGTGCAAGCGGGCGGCGCTGGGGATCGGACGCACCGGCTCGTTCGCCGCGCACGGCTCGGGCGAGATCATCGTCGCCTTCTCCACCTCCAACCGCGTTCCGCGTCGGACCTCCAGGATGACGGCCACGCTCGACGTCCTGCTCGACGAGGCGTGCGACCCGCTCTATGAAGCGGTCATGGAGTGCACCGAGGAGGCGATCGTCAACGCGCTCTGCATGGGCGACGAGATGCGCGGCCAGTCGGGCCACGTGGCGCCGGCGCTGCCGCTCGATCGGCTGTCAGAAATTCTGCAGAAATACCGGCAGGCGTTCCACTAACCCCTCATCCTGCCGTCTTCCCCCATGCGGATCTGTTTCGTGGTCGCCGACGTCAAGGGGCAGCAGGCGACCTTCAGCGGCGTCTACCTGGCGCTGGCGGCGCACCGGCGCGGACATGAGGTCCGGTTCGTCTCGGTCGACGATCTGTCGTTCCTCGACGACAACAACATCCTGGGCATCACCACCCGCGTGCGCGCCGGGGACTACGCCGACACGACGGCCTACGCGCGCGCTCTCGCCTCGGACGAGGCGGTCGTCGAGCAGGACACGCTGGGGAGCTTCGACGTCGTCTTCCTGCGCTACAACCCCATCCGCGAGAGCGAGGGGCGCCCCGGCGCGCCGCTCATCGACTTCGGCTGGCGCCTGCGGCTGGGCGGCACGCTGGTGATCAACGACCCCGAGGGGATGCGGCGCGCCGGCAGCCGCATGTACCTGTCCGACTTCCCCGCCGACGTCCGGACCCGCACGCTGGTGTCGCGCTCGAAGACGCGGCTCAAGGCCTTCCTCAAAGAGCTCGACGGCCCGGCGGTGCTCAAGCCGCTGGCGCCCCGCGGCGGCGAGCACGTCTTCTACCTGCGGCGCCGCCAGGTCTCGAACCTCAATCAGATGATCGCCGCGGTCACCAAGGAGGGGTACGCGCTGGCGCAGGAGTACCTGCCGGACGCCGAGCAGGGAGAGAAGCGCCTGCTGCTGCTCAACGCCGAGCCGCTCCGCATCGGCGAGCGGGTGGCGATCTACCGCCGCCGCGCCGTGCTGGCCGACAACGGCACCCGGGCCGGCGGGTCGGTCCGCGGTAAGTGCGAGTTCGGCCCGGTCGAGGCGCGCATCTGCGACATCCTGCGGCCGCGGTTGCTGGCGGACGGGCTGACGTTCGTCGCGGTCGACATCGTGGGGGACCGGATCCTCGAGCTCAACGTCTTCACGCCGGGGGGGCTGCACGCCATCGCCGAGCTCTACGGCGTCGACGCGTCGGACGTCGTGCTGGCCGATCTCGAACGACGCGTCCGACTGAGGGCCGCCTACCGCACGACGTTCGACCCAGAGGCCGCGGACGTCGTGTAACCTAGAAGGGCGATGGACGAGCAGGATCCCCCGCCCGAGGTTCCCCGGCGCCGCACCGAGGAGATGTCGGTCCCTGTCCCGGTCATCCCGCCGGGGCCGATCCTGACGCTGTCGCCCGAGGAGATCGCCCGCTTCTTCGTGCGCGCCCGGCGCGACCAGGACACCGAGCACTGGGACGTGCGGCTCGACGGCACGCTGCGCGAGATCCTCGAGCGCGCCAACGACTTCGTCCCCTCGGAGATGGGCGGCATCCTGCTCGACGACCCGCGCGCCAAGCTGGCCGGCGCGCCCGCGCCGCGTCTGACCTACATCGCCGCGTTCGGCCCGGGCGTCGACAGCCTGGTCGGCAAGCGTCTCCCCTCCGACGTCGGCTTCGCGGGGCGCGTCTACACGACCGGCCGGCCGAAGCAGACCGATCAGCTCGAGCCCGGCGACCCTCTGCGGTCGCTGACGCCCGAGATGGGCACGCTTCGCTCGCTGGTGGCGGTGCCGATCGTGGTGGGCGAGTCGATCTGCGGGATCCTGAAGCTGGCCAACCGCCGCTCGGGGACGCCCTACACGCCGCGCGACCGGGAGCTGCTGCGCATCTTCGCCGCCTACATGTCCTCGTCGATCCAGAACGCGCTGGACGCCATCCGGGCGCGCGCGCAGGCCCGGATCGACGACCTGACGGGCCTGGCCAACAGCCGCTACTTCCACACCCGGTTGGCCGAGGAGATCGCCCGCGCCGACCACGACGGCACCGAGCTCGGCATGCTGTTCATCGACCTCGACCGCTTCAAGGGGGTCAACGACATGTACGGCCACCTGGCGGGGAGCTGGACGCTGCAGAAGGTGGGGCAGCTGCTGGCCGAGAACGCGCCCCCGGCCTCGCTGGTGGCGCGCTACGGCGGCGACGAGTTCGTGGTCATCCTGCCGGGCGCCGACCTGACGCGCGCGGCGCAGACCGCCGAGACGCTGCGCAAGGCGATCGCCCAGGCGATCTTCTTCGATCTGCAGCCCGAAAATCGGAAGACGCCCATGCCCCAGCCGCCGCCGCGGATCACGGCGTCGATCGGCGTGTCGTCCTACCGCGACCACCTGGCCCCCGGCGGCTCGACGCGCCGGCGCGAGAGCACGCTGCTGCGCCTGGCCGACTCGGCGATGTACCGGGCCAAGGCGGCCGGCCGCAACCGCGTCGAGATCGCGGACCCGGAGGACTAGGCGTGGCGCTCGTCGTACGCCCGGCGCGCCCCGAGGATCTGCCGGCCGTGTCGCGCCTGGCGGCCGAGCTGGTGCGCCTGCACCACCGGCTCGACCCGCCGCGGTTCTTGCTGATCGAGCCCGTCGAGAAGGGCTACCAGTGGTTCTTCACGCGCGAGATGGCCCGCGAGGGCGCGCTGATCCTCATCGCCGAGGACGACGCCGACGGGAAGCTGCTCGGCTACGCCTACGGCACGCTCGAGGACCGCAACTGGAACGACCTGCTCGACGCCTGCGGCAAGCTCAACGACCTCTACGTCGACGCCTCTGCCCGCCGCCACGGCGCCGGCCGCGCGCTGGTGAGCGCCATGTTCGCCGCGCTCAAGGCCAAGGGGGCGCCGCGCGTCGTGCTGCTCTCGGCCTGGCGCAACCCCGAGGCCCACGCCTTCTTCGAGGCGCTCGGGTTCCGGCGGACGATGCTCGAGATGACCGCCGAGCTGTAGCGGCGGCAGCGCAGGGCGTCCCCCCGAGATCCAGGACGGACCGACAGCGCTCCAGATCCATGCTGCTCAGTCGACGTCCTTCTTGACGCCGCAACCTCTCAGCTGCCAGCCCCCGCCCGGCTGGCGCTCGCGGAACTCGGGGCGGTACTCGCTGCGCGCATCGGGCGCGAGCAGGGCGCACGGATCGAACCAGTGAACCGTCCTGGCCTGGGCGAGGATCGGTGGCAGCGTCCCGCCGAACTCGGGTGAGTCGGGGCAGCGAAAATGCCAGAGCGCGTCCTCCTTCGGGGGCGACTCCAAGCACAGGACCTCCTTCACGCCGCCGTTGCAGTTCGTGGCGACCACCAGGACGGAACCGGGCAGCCGTCCCTCGGGCTCGACGCGCAGGAGCAGGTCGTGGTGAAACTCGCCCCGCTGCCAGTGCTCGAGGATCTCGTACCCGCCGAAGGTCGATCGAAGATCCGAAAGCAGGGCGCCGAGGCCCAGCTTCTGCGCGATCGTCTCCACGCTCATGCTTCCCGGCCTCCTCGCCCTTGTGGATGAAACGGTTCCGCCCGACCTTCTTCCCGCGCCGCTCTCGTCAGGCTCTAGATCATCTGGTGGATGGTCCGCAAGCGGCATCCGAGCGCCTCCTCCAGATCGCGCAGGACCCTCGGCGTGAGCTGTCGCCTGACATTCGTGGCGCCGAGAGCATAGCGGCTGAAGCCCTGCGGCGGGTCATACCCGAGGTCGTCGAGCGTCTCCCGCCTCGCGCAACAGGGCATGGTCACGGGCGCCAGGCGAAACCCGGCGCCGTCGTAGTCGGCGTCCATCCACGCTTGCCAGGTCGGGATCGCGATCTCGGCGCCGCAGGCGGGACAGCGAATTCGCTCGAAGTTCTCCCCGCAGTCGCGGAAGACGACGTGCTCGTCGGTCTCGCTGGAGACGTCTTCCGCGTCGGGCGCGGCCGCGCGAAGGGTGGCCAGCGCGGCCGCATCGGCTTCGGCGCCCGGGACGAAGCGCGGATCGACCGGGATGAATCGAACGACGTGAACCGACATCAGTGCCTGCGCGGATGATCGGGCTCGGGGTGGCTATCACCCTGCACGCCACCACTCCAGACACTTCGCCACCAGGGCGCGGCGCTCGACTGAATCGCTGAACGCGTGGGGCGGCACGATGAACGCGTTCAGGTTCTTGAGGGCGATGATCACGAAGCCGCCGTCTTCCTCGATCGAGGCGACGTCGCTCCACGAATACGTCTTCGACTGCCCTTTGATCGTGGTCCGCAGCTCCTCGGGTAGGAAGGTCAGCGTGCGGACCTGGGGTTTGAAACGGAGCTGCGGGTAGAGGGCGAAGCAGGCCGCGAGGAACACGGAGGCCCCCAGTCCCGCCACGGTCGCGGACGACGAGGAGCTCGAACCACGGAAGAGACCGAATCCGACGAGGAACGCGCCCAGCATCCAGGTCAACCAGGCGATCCTGTGCCGCTCGTTTCGGCGCAGGCTCCGCCAGTACCAGCGCCACACGGACGATCGCGTCGCGGCATACGAGAGCGTCATGGGTGCACCAGAGGCCTCAACGCGAGCAGCCCTTCAACCCCGGCGATCCAGCCTACCACGCGCGGCGGCAGCGATGCCCGCGACGGCCAGACCGCCCAGCAGGGACCTCCAGTCCCCCGACGCGAAGATCTTCACGTACGTCACCTCGGCCAGCACCAGGAGCGCGAGGGCGCGGAGCGGCCAGCGCCGCGCCGTCAGCGCCGCGTAGGTCGCGAACAGGGTGTGTCCGGAGACGAAGGGGAGCGGCGGAATGAACACACGCATCAAGGCGAGCGCCAGGACGCCCGCGTCCCAGGCCGCGCCTCGGGCGCCTCCCGCCCGGCGCGGCAGGAGGCGGTCACACAGGAATGCCGCCAGCACGGCGCCGATCGGGACGTACTCGAGGTAGCTCCGGCCGCTCGGGTTCCACGCGAGCCGGAGGGCCAGGGTCACGAGGCCGGCGAACAGAAACACCACCCCGAACGTCACCGGGGCTGCGGCCAGTCGTGTCCGTGGCGAATCCCGGTCCAAACCGGATCAGCCCGGTGGGAACGGCGTCTTGAAGGTGAACGCCCCCGGGCTCGGACCCTCGCGGTCGAGGCGGGCGAGACGCGCCTTGGCCTCGTCGATCGACGGCACGATCGACGGGAATTGGCCGGCCGGCACCCACCAGAGCGCGAGGTACGCGCCCTCGAACTTCCCGAACCAGCGGTGGCGGCGGCGCATCACCTCGGCGTGGGCGCTGCCGTAGACGTAGGCGCGCAGCGCCTCGACCGAGCGCCAGACCGACAGGTTGAAGAGGATGCGGTCGTCGTCGTAAGGGCGCAGGTAGGAGGAGCTGCCGCCGTCCTCGGTCGTCAGGCGCCAGACGAAGCCGGGGGCGGCGTCGGCCAGGGCGTTGAGCTCGCCGATGCGGGCCACGAAGTCGGCCATCTCGGCGCTGTCGAGGGGCGCGTTCATCCGCGCGATGTTGACCTGCGCCAGGTGGAAGGCGGGCGAGTCGGTCACGCGCCCGCCTCGGCCGCCATCTGCGCCAGCGTGGTGACCGTCTTCCAGTTGCGGGTGGTGGCGCCGACGCGGAGCGCGCGCTCGAACGCGTTGTTGTTCAGCTTCGTCCGGCCGTACCCGTCGGGGCAGTGCAGGTAGATCGACGTTCCCAGGCAGCGGAGCTCCTCGCCTGCCGAGGCGACACCCTCCATCTTCTTCAGACCGGCGGCGCCGGCCGCGCCGTCCAGGAACGTCACGTGCAGCTTGGCGGGGTCGATCCCCTTCTTGCCGACGAAGGGGCTCTCCTCGACCACACGCGCCAGCTCGTCGGCGCGCAGCACCAGCGTGGGGACGTCGTAGCCGAAGTCGCGCTTGATGCGGGCGGTGATCTTGCCGGCCAGCGGCGCCGCCGTGCGCTCGCTGGCGGCGAAGACGACGTTGCCGCTCTGCACGTAGGTGCGGACGTTGCCGAACCCCAGCGCCTCGAACGACGCGCGCAGCGCCTCCATCTTCACCGACTTCGCGCCGCTGACGTTGATCCCGCGCAGCATCGCCACGTAGTTGGGCATCGACTGCTCCTATTTTTTGTCGTCGGTCGTCCTGCGCAATTCGGCCTGCCGGGCCGCGATCTCCCGCTCGTCGCCCGAGTCGGTGGGCGTGTAGTAGCGGTGCCCCCGGATCGCCTCGGGCAGGTACTCCTCGCGCACGTAGTGTCCCTTGAAGTCGTGCGGGTAACGATAGGCGGCCCCCCAGCCGAGCGCTTTGGCCATCCCGCTCGAGGCATTGCGCAGGTGGGCCGGCACCGGCAGAGCCCCGTGTGCATCGACGTCGGCCTTGGCCTTGGCGTAGGTGGTGAGCGCCGTGTTCGACTTCGGCGCCGTGGCCAGATAGATCGCCGCCTGGGTCATCGGCAGGATCCCCTCGGGCAGCCCGATGAAGCGGAAGGCGTCGAGCGCCGCGGTGGCCACCGAGAGCGCCCGCGCGTCGGCGACGCCGATGTCCTCGGCCGCGAAGATCACCAGCCGGCGCAAGACGAACAGCGGGTCCTCGCCCGCCTCGATCATGCGCGCCATCCAGTAGACGGCGGCGTCGGGGTCGCTGCCGCGCAGGCTCTTGATGAAGGCGCTCACCACGCCGTAGTGCTCGTCGCCCGCCTTGTCGTAGAGCAGCGTCTTCTTCTGCGCCGCCTCCTCGACCACCGGCGCCGTGATGGCCACCCGGCCATCAGCGTCGGGCGCCGCCACCGCCGCGGCCGCCTCCAGCGTCGCCAGCGCCCGCCGCGCGTCGCCGCGCGCCTCGCGCACGATGAGGTCGCGCACCTCGCCCGCGACCTCCAGGTCGCGCGCGCCCAGCCCCCGCGCCTTGTCGGCGAGCGCGCGGTCGACCACCGTGCGCAGGTCGGCGTCGGACAGCGCCTGCAGCACCACCACCTTGGCCCGCGAGAGGAGCGCCGCGTTCACCTCGAACGACGGGTTCTCGGTGGTGGCGCCGATGAGCACGATCGTGCCAGCCTCGACGTGCGGCAGCAGCGCGTCCTGCTGCGCCTTGTTGAAGCGGTGGATCTCGTCGACGAACAGCACCGTCCGCTCGCCCTGCTGGTCGCGCCGCGTGGCCGCCTCGGCCACCGCCTCGCGCAGCTCCTTGACGCCCGCCATCACCGCCGACAGGGGCACGAACCGGGCCCGCGCCTCGGCCGCCAGCAGCCGCCCCAGCGTCGTCTTCCCGGTGCCGGGCGGCCCCCACAGGATCAGCGAGGGAAGCTCGCGCGCCTCGAGCGCGCGCCGCAGCAGCTTCCCCGGTCCCAGGAGGTGCGCCTGCCCGACCAGCTCGCCGAGCGTGCGCGGGCGCATCCGCTCGGCCAGCGGCTGCCCCCGCATGTCCTTGCTCGCCGCGGCCGCGAAGAGATCCATCGCCGCGCAGTCTAGCGCGCCCGCGGCCGGTGGCGATCGCGCCGGTGCGGCCTCAGGAGTCGAGCTCGGGGTAGTGACGGAAGATGCCGTGCTCGTTGAACGCGATCCGCCGCGGTGAGGCCAGGTAGGCGGCCACCCGCGGCTCGGCGGCGACGCGCTCGGCGAGCGCCGCCATCCGCGGCAGCGTGCCCCCGAGCCGCGACAGCGCGCGCGGGAAGGCGTAGCCGACGCCGGCCATGATCTGGAACAGCGAGAGGTCGACGTAGGACAGCGCGGTCCCCACCGCGTGCCGGCCGCCGCTGGCGGCGTTGCTGTCGAGGACACGCTCGAAGTAGCCGAGGTACTTGGGGAGCCGGTTCTGGACGAACAGCTCGGCGCGGCGCGCCGCCTCCGGCTTCTGGTCGTGATAGTAGAGGCTGGAGGCGATGGGGTGGTGCGTGTCGTGCGCCTCCAGCACGAAGTCGGCGACCGTCAGCTGCAGGTGGTGGGCCTTGAGGCGGCTCGCCTCGTCGTCGGGGACGAGGCCCAGGCGCGGCCCCAGGTACTGCAGGATGGCGGCGGTCTGCGACAGCGTGACCTCGCCGTGGCGGAGCAGCGGCGGGGCGAAGAACGGCCCGCCCGACGCGACGTCGGCGAGCAGCGCCGTCAGCACGCGGACACCGCCCCCCTCCTCGGCCGACAGCCGCGCGACGTCGCGATACGGCGCGCCCGCCGCCTCCAGCGCCAGACGCACGAACTCGCCGCGTCCCTGGATCGAGGGCCAGTAATAGAGCTCGTACGCCGCCGTGCCCGTCGCCATGCGCGGGACTATAGCGCGCCTCCCGCCGTGCAATCGGGGCATGCGCGCACCGACGCCGGCCGCGATCGTGCCGCCGGCCTTTCTGCCGGGCAACCCGGGCATGGGATGAACCTCGAGACCAGCGACTCGACCTGCGTCGGCACCGACGGCAACCACGGCTTCACCCGCCACACGGCGACGGCCGGGCCATGGCGGACGCGCTTCGGCGCCCGGGCTCGAGCGTGCACGGCCAGCTCGGCGGACGCCGCCTGGCGAGCGCGGCCAAAACGACGCGCCTCATGCGCGATTGCCGTCGCACAGCTGCGCACAGGCCCGTACGTTTTCGGACGATGCAAGACTCCGCCGCCCCCGCCCTGCCGTCCTCGCCCGAGACCCGCTCCTGGAGCGACTACCTGCGGCCCACGACGCTCGCGTTTGTGGCGGTCCACGTGGCAGCTGTGCTGGGCGTCGTCCTGCTCGGCTGGTCCTGGCGTGGCGTCGCGCTCGCGGTGGGAATGTACTTCGTGCGCATGGTGATCGTGACCGCGGCCTATCACCGCTACTTCTCGCACCGGTCCTTCAAGACCTCGCGCTGGTTCCAGTTCCTGCTGGCGCTCGCCGCCCAGACCTCCGGCCAGAAGGGCGTGCTCTGGTGGGCCAGCCATCACCGGTGGCACCACAAGTACTCCGACATGCCCGAGGACGTTCACTCGGTGCGCCGCAACGGCTTCTGGTACGCGCACATCGGCTGGATCCTGGGCCGCCACTGGGACGAGACCGATCCCCGCATGATCGGCGACCTGACCAAGTACCGCGAGCTGCGCGTCCTCGACCACTCGGCCGTCAGCCAGCTGCCGACGATCGCGCTGGCCGTCGCGTGCCTCCTGCTCGGCGGGTGGCACGGCCTCATCTGGGGGTTCTTCGTCTCGACGGTGCTGCTGTGGCACGGCTCGTTCTCGATCAACTCGCTGGCGCACCTGTGGGGCAAGCGCCGCTTCCCGACCACCGACGACTCGCGCAACAACCTGCTGCTGGCGCTCATCACCACCGGCGAGGGGTGGCACAACAACCACCACCACTACCAGAGCTCGGCGAACCAGGGCTTCCGCTGGTGGGAGATCGACGTGACCTACTACGTGCTCAACCTGCTCGCCATCTTCGGGCTGGTCTGGGACCTGCGCTGTCCCACCAACGCCGCGCTGGCCGGCGCCGAGACCTGACCGACGGCGCGAACTAGAACCTCGCCCGCCGCGATGTTAGGGTCGGGCGGCGTTGCGGTCGCCGCCCCCCCTCCGATGGACGCTTGGTCTGGCCTTGCTGGCCGCGGCGGCGAGCCCCGCCGCGCGCGCGAAGACACCTGAGCCGGAGCCGAGCGCGGCGACGCCCAACCCGCAGCCGCCGCCCGCCACCGACGCCGAGGCGGCCACCACGGGCAAGGGGGGCACGCGGCCCCTCATGGGCCTCACGCCGCGGCCGGGCGCCTCGCCCGAGCTGCCGAAGCCGCCGCGCGATCCGGCCGAGCGCCGCGCCTGGCTCGACGCCCAGCTCGACGCCCTGTTCAAGACGCCGGCGCTGGCCAAGGCCAAGGTCTCGGCGATCGTCGTGGAGGCCGACAGCGGCAAGACCCTGTACGCCCACGACGACAAGACGCCGCTCAACGCCGCCTCCAACGTCAAGATCGTCACCTCGGTGGCGGCGCTGTCGCTGCTCGGGCCCGAGTATCGCTGGCGGACGACGCTGGCGGTGAACGGGCCTCCGGGCGGCCCGCCGCTCCCCGCGGGCGGCGAGGTGAGCGGCGATCTCTACCTGCGCGGCTCGGGCGATCCGACCCTCTCGACCGAGGACCTGGCGGCGATGGTGAGCGACCTGGCCTCGCTGGGCCTGCACAAGGTCCGCGGATCCCTGGTCGTGGACGACAGCCTATTCGAGGGCGGGTACATCCCGCCCGTCTACGATCAGAAGAACGACTCGACCGCCTCGCGCGCGCCGTCGTCGGCCGCGTCGCTCGACGGCAACGTCGTCGGCGTCACCATCATCCCGGGGGCGGCGGCGGGCGCGCCGGCCCGCATCGTCGTCGATCCCGCCTCGCCCTACTTCGTGGTCGCCGGGCGCGTGGTCACCGCGGCCAACGGCCCGGCCGCGCCCAGCGTCGACACCAAGGAGGACGGCGCCCGCACGCGCGTCAACGTGAGCGGCCGGATCAAGCTGGGCGCCGACCCGCGCACCTTCTACCGGCGCGTGACGCAGCCCTCGCTGTTCCTCGGGCAGACGTTGCGCCAGCTGCTCGAGCGGCGCGGGATCTCGGTCGGCAACGTGAAGGTCGGCACCTCGCCCACGCAGGGGCTGCGCGTGATCGCCACCCACGACTCTGCGCCGCTGGCGGTGGTGGTCCAGGATCTGAACAAGCGCTCGAACAACTTCGCCGCCGAGCAGCTGCTGCGCACCGTGGGCGCGGAGATCGGCGGACATCCTGGAAGCTGGGACAAGGGGCTCAAGGCGGTCGCCCGCTATCTCGGCGGCATCGGGATCAAGAGCGACAGCTATGAGATGAAGAACGGCTCGGGCCTCTATGACTCGAACCGCTTCTCCGCCGCCCAGATCGCGACCATCCTGCGCGCGGCCGCGCATGACTTCCGGATCTCCGCCGAGTTCCTGGCCTCGCTGGCAGTGGCCGGCACCGACGGGACGATCGCCCACCGGATGGGCGCCACGCTGGCCGAGCGCTACGTGCGGGCCAAGACCGGCACGCTGGCCAACGTGAGCTGCCTGTCAGGCTTCGCCGGGTCGCCCGGGCACCTGCCGCTCGTGTTCTCCATCCTGGTCAACGACGTGGGGAACCCGAACGACGCGCGCCACGCGCAGGACCGCGCCGCGGAGATCCTGGTCGCTTATTTGGAAACCGACGCGCTCGCGAAGTAGCCCGCCACCCGCGGCGGCCGGCGCTCCGGACCTATCCAGACCCCGCCCGAGGTCTGCCGTTCGCCCTGCCGATCGCGGAGCAACTTCGCGCGCTCCTCCGGCCCGAGCTTCTCCCACCCTCTGCCCCCGCTCCCCTCGTCCATCGCATCCATCCAATCAATCGAACGCGGACTGATGTGACGTAGCTGCATCGCAACCTCCCCGGTGATGCTCACCCTCGCTAACCCGGATTCTAGCGAAAAAAATTCCCGTGGATCAGCCGATCGAGCATCAGGTGAAAATACGGTCGATCCGTACGGTCGCCGGGCCCCGACCGGGCGCGGAAGCGGCGCCCCCGCCGTTCCGCGCCCGGTCCCTCTCGTTCTCTCTCCCGTTCTCGTCCCTCTCACAGAACAGTCTACGAAAGGAATGTTTCCGGGACCTTTCCGCGGAACTCTTTGTTCGTTACTTCGCGGAGCGCTGCTTCGTGACTTACTTGGCGCCTTCGGCGGGCGCGTCCGGCTCGAGAGCGAAGCCTTGCTTGGGATCGGCAGGCTCGCCGCTCGAAATCCGAAAGACGCAGCGCCCGTGGCCGTGCTGAAAGCGCTCCTCGCGCACGACGCGCACGCCGAGCAGGCGCGAGAGCGCCGAGACGGTCACGCTGCACAGCGCGGGTCGCTGCATGGCGACGTTGAGGAACGGGCAGTTTCGCTCGATGAGGCGAAAGCCGCCGCGCACCTTCTCGACCTCCATGTACGGATCGCCGTCGCCGTACACCGCCTTGAGCGCCTGCACGCGCTCGGGGAGGCTGAGCCCCCGCGTGCGCGGCTCCCACGCGCGCACGCGCGCCTCTGCGACGGCGGCCAGCACCTTCTCGAACGCCGGCTTGCCGAGCTCGGCGGCGACCGTGTCCAGCAGCATCACCGCCAGCGCGTCGTAGTGCTTGGGGAAGAGGTGATCGCCGGAGGCGGTCAGGCGGAAGCGGGCCGGCGGCCGGCCAGCGGAGGCGTCGGCGCGCGCGGCGGGGGCGCGGTCGATGATCGCCTCCACCCACCCCTCGCGCTGCAGCTGCACCAGCTGCTGGCGGATCGCCTCGCCGCTCATCTCCAGCCGTTCGGCCAGCTCGGCGATCGTCGACGGCCCGTGCTGCTTGAACTCGCCGAGCAGCGCGCGCCGGGTCGGGCTGATCTGATCGACGTTCAACGTCACGTGCGCTTCGAATGATACTCGGTGGCGGTCGGTTTCGGCGTGATCGTTTGCGCGTCCTCGCGGAGGTCGCCGCGGCCCACGCCGTGCCGGTAGACCATCTCGGCGCCGAAGAACCCGCCCGCCGTCAGCAAGAGAAAGCCCGCCGCGTCGACCCCGAGCAGCCCGACCGCTGGGCAGGACCGATGACCGTGGCGCAGCAGCAGGCTGGTCCCGTAGGCGGCGAGCGCCGCCAGGATCAGGTAAAGGTGCAGGTTCGCCGCCCGCTCGGCCGGGTGGCCGGCGTGGATGGCCGCGAAGTCGAACAAGCCGGCAGCGGCTGCCGCCAGGCCGCCCAGGCAGCCGACCGCCAGGGTCCAGCTGGCCACGGTCGAGGCGGCTGCCGCCGCGGTCGGCCTGACGAGCCCGAGCAGATCCCACAGCGGGGCCGTCAGGAGCAGCCCCATCGGGAGATGCACCAGCATGGGGTGCACCGGATGGCCGAAGAGCCGCAAACCTCGCCGGTCCATGGCCGATCTCCGCCGCCTCAGCCGAGCACGCCCGAGCCGATGAGCAGCACGACGAAGCCGCCCACCGCCACGACCGCGTGAATCAGCATCAGCGGCACGGGAATGTTCTTCTTGCGGAGATGGGTGGCGAAGAGGACGAAGCCGCCCAGCGCGGCCACCACGAACAGCGCCAGGGCGATGCGCGCCAGCGAGGCCGACGCGCCCGCGTGCACGACCGCCACGATGAGGGCGACCAGCCCGGCCGCGGCGAGAGCGCCGTGCAGCAGGGCCAGGGCCAGCGGCGGGTTGCTGCCCCGCAGGCGAGCGCTGGCGAGGATGAGGCCGCCGAGCGCGGCGACGGCGAACAGGACGAGCGCGGGAACCATGGCAGGGCCTCCTTCGGTCGACGGATCAGTTTGACAACTTATCCATTGGATAAATTGACACGAAGGCCGTGACGGAAACTTTTGCGCGCGGCGGCCTGCCTCCGCGACGGGCGGCGCGGTCCCTCCGCGGCGCCGGGACCGAGACCGCGCCTGGCTTGAATTCGCGCGACGTTTCTACCAGGATGTCGCCCCCATGCAGCGCACGCCGCTCTACGACGCTCACCTTCGCCTCGGCGCGAAGATGGTCGACTTCGGCGGCTGGGCGATGCCGGTGAGCTACCCCGGCGGCATCCTCGACGAGCACCGCGCCACGCGCGAGGCGGTGGGCGTGTTCGACGTCTGCCACATGGGCGAGCTCCACTTCCGAGGCGCACGCGCCGCCGAGGCCGTCCAGCGCCTGGTGACCAACGACCTCGGGCGACTCACCGACGGGCGCGCGCTCTACACCGTCGCCTGCCTCCCCTCGGGGGGCATCCTCGACGATCTGATCGTGTACCGCATCGCGGCCGATCACTTCTTGACCGTGGTGAACGCGTCGACGCTGGAGAAGGATCGCGCCTGGTTCTTCGAGCACGCCCGGCCGCTGTGCGACGTCAGCGACGCCTCGGCCGAGACGGGGCTCATCGCCTTCCAGGGGCCCGGCGCCAAGCACACGCTGCAGCCCCTCACCAAGCTGCCGCTGGGGGAGCTTCCGCGGTTCGGGTTCGTCTACCGCTGCGACATCGCGGGCGTCGCCGCCTCCATCGCCCGCACCGGCTACACCGGCGAGGACGGGTTCGAGATCTTTTGCGCCGCGACGGACGCGCCCGCGCTGTGGGACCGCCTGCTGGAGGCGGCCGCCGGCGTCGGCGGCAAGGCGGTCGGGCTGGGGGCGCGCGACACGCTCCGCCTGGAGGCGCGGCTGCCGCTCTACGGCAACGACCTCGACGAGACCACCACGCCGCTCGAGGCGGGGCTGGGCTGGGTGGTCAAGCTCGACGGCGCCGACTTCATCGGGCGCGACGCCCTGCGCGCGCAGAAGACCGCCGGCATCACCCGCAAGCTGTGTGGCTTCGTGATGACCGGCCGGGGGATCGCGCGCCACGGCTACCCCATCTACCCGGGCGATTCGGCGCCGTCCGGCGCGGGCGCCGAGCCGATCGGCGCGACGACCTCGGGCGGGCCGGCCCCGACGGTGGGGAAGAACGTCGGGCTCGGCTACTTGCCGGTGACGCTGGATCGCGCCGGCGCCCGCATCTCGGTCGACTGCCGCGGCAAGCGCGTCGACGCCGAAGTGGTGCAAGGTCCGTTTTACACACGCGACAAGGAGCGAGGGAGAGCATGAGCGCGCAATACCCAGACGACCTCTTCTATACGAAGGATCACGAGTGGGCGCGGCTGGAAGAGCGCGACGGCCAGAAGCTGGCGACCATCGGGGTCACCCGATTCGCGGTCGACCAGCTGGGCGACGTCACGCAGGTCGACCTGCCGAAGGAAGGCGAGACGGTCAAGCAGTCCGAGGTGTTCGGATCGGTCGAGTCGGTCAAGGCCGTCTCCGACCTGTTCGCGCCGATCTCGGGCAAGGTCATCAAGGTCAACTCGCCGCTCGGTGATTCGCCCGAGTACGTCAACGAGGACCCCTATGACGAGGGATGGATGATCCAGGTCGCCGTCGGTGACGCCAAGGAGCTCGACGGGCTGCTCGACGCGGCCGCCTACCAGGCGTTCCTGCGCGAACAGGGGGAGTAACGGGTGGCGGTCGATCTCGGCCAGGGGGACCGGTTCGTCGATCGGCACGTCGGGCCCGACGCGGCCGAGGAGGCCCAGATGCTGAGCGTGCTCGGCGCGGCGAGCCTCGACGCGCTCGTCGCCGAGACGGTCCCCGCCGACATCCGGCTCGGCGGCGCGCTGAACCTGCCGCCGGCCGTCTCGGAGGCCGAGGTGCTGGCCGAGCTGCGCGCGCTGGCCTCGAAGAACCAGATCTGGAAGTCGTTCATCGGGATGGGCTACTCGGACTGCTTCACGCCGCCCGTCATCCAGCGCAACATCCTTGAGAACCCCGGCTGGTACACGCAGTACACCGCCTACCAGGCCGAGATCTCGCAGGGGCGGCTGGAGGCGCTGCTGAACTTCCAGACCATGGTGGCCGATCTGACCGGCCTACCGATCGCCAACGCCTCGCTGCTCGACGAGGCGACCGCGGCCGCCGAGGCGATGCACATGCTGCACGCGGTGGCGCCCGCCACCGCCGACAGCGATCGCGGCGGCGTGTTCCTGGTCGACGCCGGGTGCCACCCGCAGACGATCGAGGTGGTGCGCACGCGCGCCCGCCCGCTGGGCATCACGGTGAAGGTCGGCGAAGCGGCGGGGTTCGATCTCGCCGCCGAGAAGGCGTTCGGCCTGCTGGTCCAGTATCCGGCCACCGACGGCGCCATCCCCGACTTCCGGCCGCTGTGCGAGAAGGCGCACGCCGCCGGGACGCTGGTGGCGATGGCCACCGATCTGCTGGCGCTGACGGTGCTGACGCCGCCCGGCGAGCTGGGCGCCGACGTGGCCGTCGGCAGCGCGCAGCGGTTCGGCGTGCCGCTCGGGTACGGCGGCCCACACGCCGCCTTCTTCGCCACGCGCGCCGAGTGGACGCGCAAGCTGCCCGGGCGACTCATCGGCGTCTCCGAGGACGCGCACGGCAACCGCGCGCTGCGGATGGCGCTGCAGACGCGCGAACAGCACATCCGACGCGAGAAGGCGACCAGCAACATCTGCACGGCGCAGGTGCTCCTGGCGGTCATGTCCGGGATGTACGCCGTCTATCACGGGCCGCGCGGCCTGCGGGCGATCGCCGAGCGCACGGGCGGCCTGGCCGCCGTGCTGGCGCGCGGGCTCGCCGACGGCGGCCTGCGCGTGCGGCACGAGAGCTTCTTCGACACCGTCCGCGTCGACGGGAGCACCGCCGAGGTGTCGAGATGGATGAGCGCGGCCGCGGCCCAGCGGATCAATCTGCGGCGGCTGGGGAACGAGTCGATCACCATCGCGCTCGACGAGACCACGACCGCCGCCGACGTCGAGCGGCTGTGGCAAGTGTTCCAGCCGGACGACAAGCGCCGCCCGGTCTCCGTCGAGCGCGTCGCGCGCGAGGTCTCCTTGCCGTGGGCGGGAGCGGCGGCGCGCACCAGCGCCTACCTCACGCACCCGATCTTCAACACGCACCACTCCGAGACGGAGATGCTGCGCTACATGCGGCGGCTCGAGGCGCGCGATCTGTCGCTCACCTCGTCGATGATCCCGCTCGGCTCCTGCACGATGAAGCTGAACGCCACGGCCGAGATGATGCCGGTGACCTGGCCCGCCTGGGGGAACCTGCACCCGTTCGCGCCGCCCGCGCAGGCCGAGGGCTACCGCATTCTGTTCGAGGACCTCGAGAAGATGCTGTGCGCGATCACCGGCTTTCACGCCTGCTCGCTGCAGCCCAACGCCGGCTCGCAGGGCGAGTACGCGGGCCTGCTGGCCATCCGCGCCTTTCACGAAGGCCGCGGCCAGGGGCACCGCGACGTCTGCCTGATCCCGTCGTCGGCCCACGGCACCAACCCGGCCTCGGCGGTGATGGCCGGCTACCGCGTGGTCGTCGTCGCCTGCGACGACGGCGGCAACGTCGACCTCGGCGACCTCGGCGCCAAGGCCGGCGAGCACCGCGACCGACTGGCGGCGCTGATGGTCACCTACCCGTCGACGCACGGCGTGTTCGAGGCGGGGATCAGGAAGATCAGCGCCATCGTCCACGAGCACGGCGGGCAGGTGTACATGGACGGCGCCAACCTGAACGCGCAGGTCGGCCTCTGCCGCCCGGGCGACGTCGGCGCCGACGTCTGCCACATCAACCTGCACAAGACCTTCTGCATCCCGCACGGCGGCGGCGGCCCCGGCATGGGACCGATCTGCGTGGCGGCGCACCTGGCGCCGTTCCTGCCACGACACCCGCTGTCGGATCCCGGCGCCCAGGGCGCGGGCGCCGTCTCCGCGGCGCCGTGGGGGAGCGCCAGCATCCTGCTCATCTCCTGGGCCTACATCCGCATGATGGGCGCGGCCGGGCTGACGCGCGCCACGAAGATCGCCATCCTCAACGCCAACTACGTCGCGCACCGGCTCGACGCGCACTACCCGGTCGTCTACAAGGGCGAGAAGGGGCGCGTGGCGCACGAGTGCATCGTCGACGCGCGCCACCTCAAGAAGGCGGCCGGGATCGAGGTCGACGACGTCGCCAAGCGCCTGATGGACTACGGCTTCCACGCGCCGACGATGTCCTTCCCCATCCCGGGTACCTTGATGATTGAACCGACCGAGAGCGAGACCAAGGGCGAGCTCGACCGGCTGTGCGACGCGCTGATCGCCATCCGCGAGGAGATCGCCGAGATCGAGAGCGGCGCGACACCCCGGGGGGACAACCTGCTCAAGAACGCGCCGCACACCGCGGCGACGCTGCTGGCCGCCGAGTGGGCGCACCCCTACCCGCGCGATCGCGCCGCCTACCCGCTGCCGTTCGTGCGGGCGGCGAAGTTCTGGCCGCCCGTCGGCC
>Ga0070734_10003005_pt1 | contig 18745 bp, 22 predicted proteins | sample Coa_R1_8_FD_66444 | JGI IMG/M metagenome (GOLD analysis project Ga0070734, IMG submission 66444) | Surface soil microbial communities from Centralia Pennsylvania, which are recovering from an underground coalmine fire - Coalmine... | ecosystem: Environmental > Terrestrial > Soil > Unclassified ... | reverse complement strand
ATGTAAAAGTTGTCACGGTTGCGCCATACTGGTCAGTAAAATTTTTACCAATAAGCACCCATGTATTATTTGAAATATTATAAAAGCATAAATTTCCGTTCTGATCAAGGCAGTAATAACCTGTTCCGTTGAAACTCACACAACCTCTGTTTACTGTAGAAGTGATCGGGCTTGTTGCAAGCACTGTGTAAACATTCATCAAAGGGTCATAGCTCATGAACACCTGCCCACCCGAAGAATTATTCTGAAAATAATAAAATTTGCCATTCACGGTATTATATCCAAGTGCGTTGGCGCTTGCCCCGCCGCTTCCTGAATAAGAAGTAGCATTGATGGGAGAACCTACTGCAGCATTACTGACTGTAACAGGAACTATATTTCCGTTGCTCGACAGGCCGTAGATAGTGCTGCCCGGAGTTAAGCACATCTGGCTCTTTGCGATGGATGCAAAGAAAAACAGGGATGCAAAAAAGAAAGTGCTGTGTTTCGAAAATACCTTTTCCATTTCAAGTGGTTTGCGAATGATAAAATTTTTATTTTATCACAGGAAAAGGTTGCGTATTGTACACCATATTTTCAATCAGGATGCCAGAACTTAACCCATTGGTTTGCAAAATGTTCTCATGCCATTGGAAGTCACTATATTCCCTTTTCAGGAAAATGATGTCATAACAGAGAAGCTGTTTATTGTAAATAATTGTTGTTCGCCAGGCAAAAGGAAGATTGCGATACTGTAGTCTTACGACCTGTTTCGGGTTATGCATTGGCGTGATTTCTATATTAATTGCCTTTGCTTTTTGCTTAAATCTGAGCTGATTATTATGCAATATGCTTTATCATCTAAAGCTTCTTTCTCTTTTCGTAACTTTATCTCACAAAAACAAATTCATGGGTATTGAAGAAAAAATGTTGCTGATCCGGAACTATGATTTATGGCGCAACCTGAGCGATGAAGAGTATCATGCATTGAAAGTGGAAGATAATTTTAAAGAGGTTCCGAAAGATCAATACATTTATTTTGAAGCATATAATCACAACAAAATATATTTCGCAAAACAAGGCTATATCAAAATAGGTTTTATTGATGAAGAAGGACATGAAAAAGTGAAAGAGATTATTCAGCCCGGCGATTTCTTCGGACAGTTCACATTAGAGCGCGACAACCTTCGTGGCGAATTTGCCAAAGCTTACAAAAACAATATCAGCCTTTGTTCATTTGCTGTGGAAGATTTTGAAAGGCTGTTGAAACACCGGCCGGACATGGCATTGAAATATAGCAAACGGGTTGGGTTCAAGCTGAGAAAAATTCAGAACCGGCTTATTAACCTGCTGAATAAAGACGTGAAAAAACGATTGGAGAATTTTTTGTGGCAGATGGTTGAACAAAGTGTTGGTATCGAAAAAGAAGGAAAATTTTGTGTGCCCAATTATCTCACGCATGAAGATATTGCAAATCTCATAGGATCGAGCAGGCAAACCGTTACTACCATGTTGAATGAACTAGAGTCTGAAAAGGTATTAATGTACGACAGGAATCAGATCTGCTTTCCGGATGTTAAAGAACTCCAAAAACGTGTGAATGTCGGATAGCAGACAGAAGCCTTTACGAGCAGGTTTTATTTTTGTGATATAATTTTTTTACATGAAGGCTTTATTATCTTTTATTCTCGTTCTCTCATCGCTTGCTTCATTTGCACAAGATGCGAGTGTTCGCAAAAAAAATTTCAATTTATCTGATGGCATTGGCATAAAAGGATATGATCCCGTAGCTTATTTCACAGAAAACAAATCAGTGAAGGGCAGCAAAGATCTTGCCGTTGCTTTTGAAGGAGTGACTTATTATTTCTCTTCTGTTGCAAACAAAGAAGAGTTTAAAAAAAATCCATCAAAATATGAACCTCAATATGGCGGATGGTGCGCTTTTGCTATGGGCAAAGATGGATCGAAAGTAGAAGTTGACCCCGGCACTTTTAAAATCATTGACGGAAAATTATTTCTGTTCTATAACCAGTTTTTTAACAACACGCTCAAAAGCTGGAATAAAGATGAAGCGAACCTCCATCAGCGTGCGGATGCGAATTGGCAAAAATTTATTCATTAATAAAACCCCGCTTATGAATTTCAAAAATATTTTTTTGTGGGTACTTCGGTTACTCGCAGCCGTTATCATGTTAATGACTTTGTATTACAAGTTCACAGCGCACCCGCAATCAGTAAAATTATTCACTGCAATCGGAATGGAGCCATGGGGAAGAATCGGTACCGGCATATTTGAATTGATTGCATCCATATTGATTCTTTATCCCCGCACCACAGGATATGGTGCTGTGCTTGGAGTAGGATTAATGGCTGGCGCTTTATTTTTCCATATAACAAAAATCGGGATAGAATTTGATGGAGATCCGGTGCTGTTTATTTATGCGCTTACTGTTTTTATCTGTTGTGCAATACTTGCTTTTGTATATCGGAGTCAGGTGCTCAGTTTGTTGCCCTTAAAGAAAACATAATTTTTTTACGCCATTCATAACAATCAGTCGTTGAGTTAAACAGTCATTGAGTAGATTTGTCTATTAATGAAAACTTATGATTATGATGAAAAGATTCTTATCCTGCGTGCTCATTTTGTTAGCCACAAACTTTGCCTTTGCACAAATCTATACGCCTGTTGAAGAAAGCTCGACTGTTCAGTTCAAAGTGAAGAATTTTGGGTTCAATGTTGATGGTTCTTTTAAAGGTTTGAAAGGAACAATTGAATTTGACCCGGCAAAATATTCCGAAGCAAAATTTGATGTGAGCATCGATGCGAACACTATTTTTACAGATAATGGAATGCGTGATAATCACCTTCGCGAAGACGGTTATTTTGACGTGAAAAACCATCCGAGAATAAGCCTCGTATCTACAAAAGTGACGGGTTCAAACAAAGCAGGCACGTATTTTATTTTCGGAACACTTGAAATCAAAGGAGAGAAAAAGGAAATCTCATTTCCATTTACTGCAACGCCGGTTGATGGTGGGTTTCTTTTCAAAGGAGAATTTAAAATAAACAGAAAAGATTTTCATGTGGGCGGGTCAAGCACGATATCTGATAATGTGAATGTGATCTTGAGCATCACAGCAAAAAAATAATTGTAAATTTATACACAGCCAAAACGATGTATGCAATTACAACAAGCCGTAAATAATGTCTTTGTTCAGCTTTCAGCAACTTTGCAACAATTGTCGGATAAAGAATATTCGCAACCATGCACATCTTTATTCAAAAACACAATTGGTCAGCATGTGCGGCATATCATTGAATTGTTTCAATGTCTGGAGCATGGCTATGACAGCGGCATCATAAATTATGAGAAAAGAAAACGCGATGTTCTTATTGAAAATAATAGACAGATTGCCGAAATGCTTTTGCAGGAGATTCATGATAAGCTCAACATGCCCAATAAAGAACTTTTTTTAGAAGCTTGCTATGACGATGTTTCCAACGAACAATTGTCTCTGTCTACCAATTATTATCGGGAGATAGCATATAATCTCGAGCATACTATTCATCACATGGCACTTATCCGCACCGGCGTGAATGAAGTGAGCAAGATTTTGTTGCCTGAAAATTTCGGAGTAGCTGCATCCACTATTAAGCATCGCAAACAATGTGCACAGTAAGTTTTATTCCTGTCAACGATAAAGTCATCATCACATCAAACAGAGATGAGAAGCATTGGCGCTCACCTGCTATTATACCTCAGTTTTATAAAATGAAAACGGGTAGTGTGCTTTTCCCTCGTGATGCAGATGCGGGAGGCACATGGTTTGCTGTTCATGAAAACGGTAATGTGGTTATTTTTTTAAACGGTGGCTTTGTGAAACATGAACCTGATCCTCCATACAGAAAAAGCAGAGGTGTGGTGTTGCTTGATTTGATAGATATTGAAAGCCCGATTGATTTTTTTCAAAAAACAGATTTGAAAAATATTGAGCCATTTACTGCTGTGATATTTGATGATGAAAAATTATTTGAATGCAGATGGGATGGAGAAAAAAAATATCAGCAAAGATTAGATGCGAAGCGGTCTCATATCTGGTCATCAGTTACTTTGTATGACGAAGAAATTATTCACAAAAGAAAAAAATGGTTTGAATCCTGGGCTTTAAAAAACCCATTTCCTTCACAAGATGATATCCTTCATTTTCATCAGTTCGCAGGCGATGGCGATAAGCATAATGATCTTTTGATGAACCGGAATGAATTTGTTTTTACAGTCAGCATCACTTCCATCGAAATGACAGAGCAAGGCGGAATCATGAAATACGTAGATGTCAGAAATGGAAATGAACATACACAGAGGCTGGCATTCACAAAAGCAATTGCTTCCAGATAATGAACAGGTTTCAACGTTTGGCTTATCGGCCTTTCTTCATCAGATTATTTCATTGGGAATATTGGAGCTTTAGCACAGTCTATGTGCCTATTTATATTGTATGGATCTGGCTTTGCATCCGTGCACGTTCATTCTTTTTCTTTGCTGCATCAAATCCTACAATTAAAAACGGAGGCTTTCTGAATGAATCAAAGAAAGAGATAGCGCCGATTATCCCTTCATCGCTTCAACCCAAAACTGTTTTTTTCTCCATTCCTTCTAATGCAGATATTGTGATTCAGGAATTATATAAAAACAAGCTTTCATTCCCAATGATTGGCAAGCCGGATATTGGCGGAAGGGGTAGAGGCGTGAAAGCATTGAGCAACGAAGAAGATGTAAGGCTCTACGTAAAAAATGCATTCCTCGATTTTCACATTCAGGAATTTGTCCCATATAAAAATGAAGTGGGAATCTTTTATTACAGATATCCAAATGAAGAGAATGGAAAGCTATCAGGCATTGTGAGAAAAGAATTCTTGAAAGTGAAAGGAAATGGATCAAGAAATATTATTGAATTATTGCAGGAAAATAAACGTGCAATTCTGCAGTTGCCGATCTTAAAAAAATTGTATGGTGAAAAGCTGTTCGAAGTTTTGCCCGATGGTGAAGAAAAAATTTTAGTGCCTTATGGCAATCATGCGAGAGGTGCCATGTTTATCGATGACTCGAATTTAATAGATGAAGAACTGACGAAAACAATTGATGATCTCTGTAAAAAGATGGATAGTTTTTATTTTGGTCGCCTGGACATCAGGTATAATAACTGGGAAGAATTGAAGCAGGGGAAAAATTTCTCTATTATTGAAGTGAACGGAGCAGGGTCGGAGCCTACGCATATTTATGACCCGAAACATTCATTGTTTTTTGCATGGAAGGAAATCATACGCCACTGGATTTTACTCTGGCGAATCAGCAGGATAAATCATAAAAAAGGCTATCTCTATCTCTCATTAAAAGATGGTGTTAACATGTTCAGAGAAGATAAAATCATTTCACAAAAACTGGCGGCAATGCCGGAATGAGTGGTAAGTAAATAAGTAGTAAGTAAATAAGTGGTAAGTGATAAGTAGATAAGTGTTTGAGTTATTTGCCTTCGACTAAATTCTTTATTGCGACTAATATCGGATTCCAGCCTTCGCCATGGTTATAAGCCTCCTGATATCTTTTTTCCCCTTCAGCAACTTTTGAATAATCTCCCTGTGTAACTGTAAGAGTTGTCGCCCCGTTTTCTTCTTTCAGGCTATACGTTACCGTTAAATAATTTTCAGGGATATCTTCTATTGCATGATTATTCGGATCGATAACTGTGTATGCCAGATAGTTCCCCGGATTGATTTCAACAATATTTCCTTTCACAAAAACCATTTCTTTTCCTTCATAACTGCCTTTCCATAATAATGAACTTCCGGGTTTCCAGTCGGAAACAGTTTCGCAACCAAACATGTATTTTTTTGTTTGCTCAGGATTTACAAGTGCATTCCAAACACTTGTTGCTGGCGCGTGAATGACGATGGTATTTTCTACAATCAAAGAATTGCTCATTGAAAAAATTTGAAGTAAATATAAGCTGTTTATTATTTTATCTGCAGCGAGGTATCAGGTTAATCGATTAAAATCATTTTGTACATGCACCAGGCAAGAACCAGAACGATAGCAATGTATATTGCAATATTTAGCATTCTTTTTGTCACGCGAAATGATTTGTTTGTGTTTGCAAAAAGAAATGATTCAGCTTGCTGAACAGAGTTGAATTTTTTTGCCGTATTAATCATAGCTTGCAATGAAGAATCAATGTTAGCTATTTTCTGATAGGCAATCAGGTGTCATTCATTAATTTTACGTTATGAAATATATTTTTCCGGTTTGTATTATCTCATTGTTAATTTTTTCAAATAACAGTCATGCACAGTTCAAAAAAATTGACACTACCATGAAAATGGGGAAAGTAGGTTATAAAGTTTTCTGCATGAATAAAAGCATAGAACAAAACACAGTTACTATCAAACCAATTGGTTTCGATAAGGACGCAAGAGATATGGGATTTCCATTACGGGGACGGATCGCAAAAACAGAAATTGACGATCTCAATAACGATGGCTTTCCTGACATGGTTATTTATATTTTCAGTGGCCCAAATGCTGAAACAGGAACCGTATATGCATTTGCGTCAGACCAGAATAAAACTATGGTGCCTTTTGCGTTGCCTGATGTGATGTTGGATGGCAAATTAAAGGAAGGTTATAAAGGCCATGATGAGTTTCAGCTTCTTGAAGGAAAATTGATGCAGCAATTTCCGATATATAAACCAGATGATCCCAAAGACAAACCATCTGGTGGAAAAAGAATAATCATCTATACTGTTTTACCAGGTCCATCCGGAGGCTTTCAGTTCAAAGTTATGCGCACTTATGATATTAAGTAAAAAAGGATTTAATTTACTGTAGCAAGAAATTGATAACTGTGGCCATTGTAAAAAACAAACTTCTTGCGCAGCACAGAGCCGTTCACCACTGAAAAGTTATCGATAGTTGTAGTGTCTCTTTTTACAATTAAGTTTATGGTGTAATTTTTTTTGTAGGTAGTATCAAGCTCTACTTCGGCAGAGAGGCTGTCACCTTCCTGTAAAATAGTTGAGGGGAAGCTTGATGAGTCAGAAAGTGGTAATATAATAGGAGTTATGAGACCTTCGCCTGAAGTGCCGCAGAGCTCATATGAAGATCTGTAATTAACGATGCCCAATGATGCTACATTAGCATTTTTTGTCTGAATATCAAGTGAGCCTTTTGCGATAAGCAATGATGTTGGAAGAGAAGTGGTTATTGGTGTTTGATAGCTTGAATCTTTTGCGCATGACACAAATAGCAATACAAGCACGAATAGTTTTTTCATGAAAAACTTTTTGTTTTAAAAGGACAATCAAAAAATGGCGCACAGCTGATCAGGCTTGTTGCGCGAATGAAATCAACAATTAATATTGATAGGGACATGGAATTTCTATCTGCATAGGGATGCGATAAAATTCAAGAAGAGCCAGATCATCTTTCAACGGAGTACTTTAGAAATATTATTCAGAGGTGTAGAAGATTAATAATCCAAACGAAACAAACACTTGCCGAAGTTGCCTTTGTGGTGGTTTTGTTTGATGAGGTAATTAGAATAATACAAATCTAACGAAAAAAGGATTCTGTTTACCGGAATGTGGTCACAATTCTTTTTTTGAGGAATTTTACGCCTTATTACATTTCTTGAAAACTTTTGCTAATGATTTTAAAATACATTTTAGATCATGAAGAACGAAGGATTATTGGATCATATTAACAGGTTTGTATCGCTAAACAAAGAGGAAGAAGCATTGCTTCAAAACTATTTTAAAAATAAAACGCTGAAGAAAAAAGAACATTTACTTAAAGATGGACAGAAATGCAATGCGAATTATTTTATTCTAAAAGGATGTATGCGGATGTATTATATCACCGAAACCGGCACAGAGCAAATTGTTCAGTTTGCTATTGACAATTGGTGGATGACAGATTACATGAGCCTTGATTCTCAAAAGCCATCGCAATTCAATATACAGGCAGCTGAAAATTCTGAAGTAGCAATTCTTGAAAAAAATATGCAGGAAGAACTCTTTTCGAAAATCCCTAAAATGGAGCGTTATTTCAGGATCATTTTGCAGAAAGCGTACGCGGCATCTGTTATGAGGATGCGATATATTTTTACTCAATCCGGCGAAGAGCGCTTTCATCATTTCAGTAGCAGTTTTCCTGAATTTGTTCAGCGGGTTCCGCAATATATGCTCGCTTCCTACCTTGGTTTCACTCCAGAATTCCTGAGCAAGCTGAGGGCAAAGAAAAAGTGATTTCTTTTCTTGAAGTAGATTAAGATTTTTTGAAAGATCGGATAGGAGCTTTGCGGAAACAAAACACAAGACCATGCAAAAAAGAATCAGTTTGAAACATGCAGAGCCTGCTGCATATAAAGCCATGCTTGCTTTTGACGCTTATACAGAATCTATTCCTGTTAGCAATGTTCACAAAGATCTGATCAAAATAAGAGCTTCTCAAATTAATGGTTGCTCTTATTGTATTGACATGCACACGAAAGAAGCGAGAGAACATGGAGAAAAAGAGCAGCGCATTTATGGCTTGTCTTCATGGAGGGAAACTCCATTTTTCACTGATGAAGAAAGAGCCATTCTTGCATTAACGGAAGAAGTAACGTTAATCAGTAACCGAGTTTCCGATGAAACATACGCCAATGCTGCAAAACTTCTGGATGAAAAATATCTTTCGCAGGTGCTGATGGTTATTCTTGTCATCAATTCGTGGAATAGGATCGGAGTGGCAACTAACCTCATTCCTTCGCTCAGTTAGTGTTCCATCAATTTCACAATTGTTAATTACGAAAAATGCTTCACAAATTTTGTGAAGCATTTTTTTGTTAACAAACAGTATCATTAAAGAAAAAATTTATTTGATATTCTTTATATATGGGATAGAAATAAGCATGATGTTTTTCGCATTCAACCGTTTATATGTTTATTCACTCGATCGAGTAAAATATTAAACCTGCTTGGTTATTTTTTTCACCTTTAATGTTCTCCCTGACTCGACTTCCTAATGCCAGTAACAATGGCTCCGTGCTGATCTTATTGAGGTTATCCGTTTTTAGTGACGATTGCATAAAATAAAAAAATGATGAAGTTCAAGTGCTGCTTATTGGCAGTAGCAGCTTTATATTTTGCAAGCTGTGAAAGCCCTGAGAAAAATGAAAGCACAGGCGAGCAGCTTGCAAAAAAATATTGCGGCTCCTGCCACATCTTCCCCGACCCTTCATTGCTAAGCAAGAATGTATGGAAAGAAAAAATTCTGCCCCCAATGGGCAGTTTGTTAGGCATGGGCTATTATATGGGCAAGCCGATAGCTACTCCAAAATCTTCAATGTCTCCTGCGGAATGGGAACAAATCTCTCAATATTATGATGAAGCTTCACCGGATTCAATGCCTGCTCAGGAAAGGCAACCAATCAGTGAATTCACCAATCTTTTTTCAGTCAGAAGCATTGATGTTGCTAAAGATAAATTTCCCGCAACTTCATTTGTGAAATTTGATGAAGGCAATCATTTCATTTATGCCGGAGATGCTTTCGATTCCTCTCTTCATGTTTATGATCACAATTTAAAAAGCTTGTCGATTGCAAACATTCACTCGGTGCTTGTAGATATGGATTTTAATGCGCCTCTTATTTCTCCCGGAGATCGGAGCGGCATACTGACAGATATTGGGATGATGAATCCGAATGATTTTAAAAAGGGTAAAGCAGATAGCTTTTTTATTACAAGAAAAGGAGAGTTAACTCACCTGTCGAAAATAATTGACAGTCTCCCAAGACCGGTTCAAACAATTGCAGTTGATTTGGATAATAAAGGCAAAAAAGATTATATCGTTTGTGGCTTTGGAAACATCAATGGTGCATTATATAGAATAAAAAAGCAAAAAGACGGAACAACCGAAAGAGAAATATTGCGTGCTTTGCCCGGAGCGATCAAAGCTTATGTTGAAGATTTCAATCACGATGGACTTTTAGATATCATTTTGTTGATGGCACAGGCACAGGAAGGGATTTTCTTATTGACCAATAAAGGCAATGGCTCATTTGAAACTAAAGAGCTGCTGCGATTTCCGCCGATATATGGTTCAAGCTATTTTGAGATGCATGATTTTAATGGGGATGGTTTCAAAGATATTTTATATACCTGCGGTGATAACGGAGATTATACCAGAGGCGTGTTAAAGTATTATCATGGCATTTATATTTTTCTGAATGACGGGAAAAATAATTTTACTCAGAAATATTTTTTCCCCATGCATGGCTGTTATAAAGCCATTGCCAGAGATTTTGATAAAGATGGCGATCTTGATATCGCTGCCATTTCTTTTTTCCCTGACGAGAAAAATCAGCCACAGGAATCTTTTGTTTATCTTGAACAGAAAAAGCCCTTTCAATTTGCTCCATACACTATCAAAGAATTTGCGAATGGCAACTGGCTGACTATGGACGCGGGAGATGTGGATGGCGACGGTGATGATGATATCGTTCTTGGAAGCCTTGTTCCTCCTTATCAGTTCATGCAGGAAAAATGGCATAGAGAAGGATCTCATAAAGTGTCGATACAACTTCTGGAAAATAAAACGAAATAGATGAGCTGTTATTTAGAGCAAAAGCAAATGCTATACAATTTAACCTCCCCTAAATATTTTTTCCCTAAATTATTCTGGCATTGAATGTAAGACTGAAATAATCATATTTTGTTTTACATTTCATTATCTTTCCATTATGACTGCTAATCCCAAACTTTAAATTTATAAGAATGAAAAAACTGCTTTTGATTTTTTTGTTTGCTTTGACTTCTGTTTTATCAGCTTCCAAATTGTATGCTCAGGAAAGATATCAGGCGAATTGGGAATCCTTAAAAAAATATCAGATACCTGAATGGTTCCGCGATGCAAAGTTTGGCATCTTTATTCACTGGGGCGTTTATTCGGTGCCTGCTTTTGGATCTGAGTGGTATCCGCGTGAAATGTATAAAAAAGGAACAAAAGAATTTGAGCACCACGTGAAAACTTATGGGCCACAAAGCAAGTTTGGATATAAAGATTTCATTCCGATGTTCAAAGCAGAAAAATTTGATGCAGCAAAATGGGTTGATCTTTTTAAAAAGGCAGGTGCAAAATATGTAGTGCCTGTTGCTGAGCATCATGATGGTTTTTCAATGTATAAAACAGCGCTTTCAAGATGGAACGCCGCAGAAATGGGGCCACACAGAGATGTGCTTGGTGAACTTGCGGCGGAAATAAAAAAACAGGGATTGATTTTTGGATTGTCATCACATCGCATCGAGCATTGGTTTTTTATGAATGGTGGAAGAGAGTTTGAATCAGATGTGCTTGATCCTGCCAATGCAGATTTATATGGCCCAGCCAGATTGGAAACTGAAACGCCATCTCCTGAATATATGAATGACTGGTTGCTTCGGTGCACCGAATTGGTGAACAACTATAAGCCGCAATTATTCTGGTTCGATTGGTGGATCGAGCAACCGGCGATGGATCCTTATCGAAAATCATTTGCATCATTTTTTTATAATAAAGGATTGGAGTGGGACAAAGGCGTGGTGCTGAATTACAAAAATATTTCTTTTCCTGATGAAGCTGCTGTGCTTGACCTGGAAAGAGGAAAGCTTGGAGGCATCAGAAAATTGGCATGGCAAACAGATGATGCAATCGGCAACGATTCCTGGGGATACGCCGCAGGCAATACTTTTAAATCTGCTCAATATGTGATTACGAATCTGATCGACATCGTGAGCAAGAACGGGAATTTATTATTAAATATCGGGCCACGTTCTGATGGAACAATCACAGATGAAGAAACGCAAACTTTATTAGGCACAGGCAAATGGCTTGACGTGAACGGAGAAGCAATTTACGGAACAAGGCCATGGAAAATTTATGGCGAAGGACCGACTGAATCTGCCAGCGGAAGTTTTGTTGATCAGAAAAAACCATTCACGGCAAAGGACATACGCTTTACAACCAAGGGAGAAATATTATACGCCATAGCAATGGGCTTGCCTTCAACAAACACAGAAATAAAAGCATTGGGGCAGAAAGCCGGTAACGGAACAATTGCATCAATAGATATGATCGGAAGCAATGAAAAAGTTTCATGGGCACAGGGGGCAGATGCACTGGTTATTAAGCCATCAAAAAATTATCCATCTGAGAACGCGGTAGCATATAAAATAAATTTTAAGAAATAGAAACGTGCGAAGTTGTTATGAAAGCATTGATCTGTACAAAACCAGGCTCATTTGAATATCATGAAATAGATGCTCCGGTTATGCGAGCCGGTCATGCGATTATCAAAATTAAACGTATAGGCATTTGCGGAACTGACCTGCATGCTTATGAAGGAACACAGCCATATTTCAATTACCCAAGAATATTAGGGCATGAATTAGCTGCAGATCTTGTTGACGCAGATGGAGCGGATGGATTTGTTCCCGGGGAATCTTTGACTTTTATTCCATACTTCAGTTGCGGGAAATGCGTCGCCTGCAGAAATGGAAAAACGAACTGCTGTGCTCAGCTAAAAGTTTCGGGCGTGCATATTGATGGAGGCATGGTAGAATATCTTTCGGTTCCTTCTGATTCACTGATCAAGAGTCGGGGGCTGAGCTACGAAGAGCTTGCGCTGATTGAGCCATTTACCATTGGTGCACATGGCATCCGCAGGGCTCAGGTTTTGCAAAATGAATTTGTGCTGGTAACAGGTGCAGGTCCTATCGGATTAGCTACGATAGAATTTGCACGCATCGCAGGGGCGCATGTGATTGCATTGGATGTGAATGATGCAAGATTGGAATTCTGCAAGACTCATATCAATGTGCCATTCACGATTAATGCATCGAAAGAAGATGTGGTTTCCAGATTGAAAGAAATAACAAACGGCGATATGCCAACTGTAGTTATTGACGCAACAGGAAACCGGAAGGCGATCAATAATGCGTTTCAATATATGGCGCATGGTGGAAGATATGTTCTTATCGGTTTGCAACGCGAAGAAATTATAGTGAACCATCCTGAATTTCATAAAAGAGAAGCAACGTTGATGAGTAGCCGAAACGGGACAAAAGCAGATTTTGAATTCGTGATAAGCAATATGAGCAGAGGATTGATAAACCCTGCAGCATATATCACTCATCGCGTGAAATTCGGAGAAGTGAAAGATGAGTTCCCCAAATGGCTAAACCCATCATCAGGATTGATCAAAGCAATGGTTGAAATGGATTGATCACGCCTGATGGCTGTTTGCGCCGGCAAATTGCATCATATCTTCTTTGGTGAATTTTACCAATTCAATAATGCTTGCCGAATGTCTCAAAAAAGGAGGAACAATCTGAAGGGCTTCCTCTTTGCTGTTAAAATCATTAATGAACCAGGATTTGTGCACGCCGGATTTGCAGCCCCAATGTGCATTTGCGAGTAAATGAGAACCGGATTCCACAAATAATTTAATGACCTGTTTGCATTCAACAACATTTTCTGAATGAGGAATTTCAATTAAATAAGTTGGCATATTGTTAGATTTAGAAGATGGATTATTTTATTTTAAATCGAACCAACGCGATTTGCGGCTTGCTCCGAAATGCTCTTTATCTGCAATGATAGCATCAGAAGCATCGTGATGAACTCCAAAAGGCTTCGGCCCTGAAAAGAAATCAACATCCACACGTGCCACTTCACCTTTCCCAAATTCAATATAACAAGAACCAGCACCTGTATATGGCGTATTGTTTTCTTTTCCTCTGAATGTTGCAATGATAGAAGCTGCTGCAATTTTTGCTGCACCTTCTGCAAATACACCGGCTTTTGGCGTTCCCACGCTGGTAACATCGCCGATTGCATACACATTGGAAAATTTTGTCAGCAGATTAGCTCTGTCAACAGGTATCCAACCATTCTCCGTCATGCCGCTTTGCAGCACAACATCTGGTGCAACATGTTTTGGAATACCAAGGAAAAGATCGAATGGCATTTCAGTCCCGTCATCAAGAATGGCAGTTTTTTTAGATACATCCAGAGATGCCACTTTATGTTGAGGTATAAATTGAATATTTCTTTCTTCAAAAGCTTTGATCAATGCTTTCGATGAATCGGGAGAAGGAGGGATAGGAGAACCGAAAGGCATCACCATGCTGATGGTACATGCATCGCGAACACCTGCGGTGACGAGATAATCATGCAACATTAAGGCAGCTTCGCTTGGTGCCGGCGGGCATTTGAATGGTGCGCCACACACTCCGACAATCGCATGTCCTTTTGTGAAAGCAGGAATCACTTCTCTCAATTTTACTGCGCCTTCAAATGAATAATATTCGTTGAATGAAGAAAGCCCCGGTGTTGCAGCAATATCGTAATCAGCACCGAGCGCCACCACCAACACGTCAGCTTCGTAACTGTTGTTTTCAGTCGTTACTATTTTTTTTTCGGGATCAATAGCAGTAATGGTTTCTTTGCGGAACTGAACACCCGGTTTAGTAGTGCTGCTATAAGGAATTTTAACTGCATCAGCCGGTTTGCGGCCGAACATGATATCGAGCTTCGAGAAGCCAAAATAAAAAGAATCATTTTGGTCTATCAATGTGAGGTCAAGCTGATCACCGATGGTTTCGGAAAGTATGGAACTTAATTCCAATCCTCCAAAGCCGGCACCTAATACTACTACGCGTAATTTCATTTTGTTATTTTTTGGCGGATGATCAACAATGAACAATGAGTCATTGTCGATCGATCATTCATTTAAAGTTGAGGTCTGTTGAAGTCGGATAAGTAAGAACCAGGTTTAATTTTGGAGTTTATTCACAAGAGAATAAATATCGCTTGAAGATAATTATTATTTAGTTATCGTAACATTTCTTCACGTCAAATATTATGAGATTATCAGGTTTACTTATGTTGCTTGAACTTTTTTAATAGACGATCTTGCCATTTCAATCTTTTTATTCTCCCGTTTAATAAAAATAATTCCTATTCAAAAATTTCCCTAAATTGAGGAGCATTGAAACGCATTGCTACCATACTGCTGCTTGGGATGCTCCTGTTCAATTGGATTGGGTACAGGTTTTTCACTTCATATCTGGAAGAGAAATCAGATGCACGCCTTGAAGCACAATTAGACAATAATAATTACGACGAAAGCCAGTTAATATCCATCAAAGTTCCTGTTTCACATCTTGCATATTATAACAGTTCAGCAAAATTTGAAAGAGTAGACGGTCAGATTGAAATCAACGGGGTAAAATATAAATACGTAAAAAGCAGGTTGTATAATGACTCGCTGGAGCTGCTTTGCATTCCAAATATTGCTTCCATGCAATTACAAAATGTAAAAAGTGATTTCTTTAAAATAGCCAACGATCTTCAAAACAATTCACAGAATAAAAAAGGCAATTCTCATTCGATTCACAAAGATTTCTCTGTTTCGGTTTACTCGAGTAATGAGATTTCTTATGAAAATGAACTATCATTTTCTATCTTGAAAAGAATCAGCAATTACAATTTTTATTTTCCTTCTCCTTTTATTTCAAAGCCGAAACAGCCACCACAAATTTCCTGATTTAAATTTTAGGAAAGCATAACCATGCTTTGTTGCCAATGCAATAATTTTTGTTATTGCAAAAATTGTTTGTGTAAATCGATGCACAAATTTTTCATCTCAATAATATCACATGCCTTATATTCCTCTTGAAGAGCATTTGCCTGGCATCACAGGCTTGCTTGAATACAGAAAAGATTCTGCAGCGCCAATCCGTGAGCTCACTCAAACATTATTGCGAGGGCCTTCTACTTTAACGGAAGGCGAACGCGAATTGATTGCAACAGTTGTATCATCACGCAACGAGTGTAAATTTTGCACGGCAGCACATACAGCAGCAGCAAATGTTTTATTGGAAGAAAATGAAACTTCAGAAAAAGTAAAACAAAATATTTCTACTGCTCCGGTAACCGAGAAGATGAAAGCATTATTAACCATCGCATCGCAGGTTCAGCAAAGCGGAAAAAATGTAACTGCTGAATCCATTCAAAAAGCAAAAGATGAAGGTGCTACTGATATTGAAATTCACGACACGGTTTTAATAGCAGCTCTTTTTTGTTTGTATAACAGATATGTTGACGGTCTTGCCACAGTAACTCCGGCGCAACCTGAATTTTATAAAGGTTTGGGAGAAAGATTGAAACAGCATGGATATAACCGTTTGCCTCAGGGCTACGACCATTTAAAAAAACAGCCATCATGAAAAGCCCGGAACAAAATAAGCTCACATCTTATCACGCATTACTGTTTGCCATTTGTTTTTTAAGTGTTGCATTCGGCGGAATTGTTTCTTCATTAATGAGCATCTATCTTCCTGCCGTAACAAAAGAACTGGCAATTGATCAAAACAACAATAGTAATGCCGGAGCATATATCAATGCTGCGTTTGTTTTTGGCTGGGCAATCGGTGGGTTCACGTGGGGAGTAATAGGCGACAAAATCGGAAGGAAAAGATCTGTATTGTTTTCTATTGCATATTATGGATTGTTCACCTTGCTTACCGGCTATATGAATAGCTGGACGGCCATTGCGTTATGCCGTTTTGCGAGTGGTTTCGGAATGGGTGGCGTGCTGGTCACAACAACAACTATCATGATTGAAGAATGGAATGAAAAATCAAAAGCAGTCATCATGGGATTTCTTTCCATCTCAATGCCCATCGGAATTTTTTCTGCAGGATGGATAGCAAGCCTTTCAAACAGTTGGCGGCAGGGTTTTTTAATTGGCATTGTTCCGATAGCAATAGCGATTGCGTCTGTTTGGTTGTTGAAGGAATCTGAAAAATGGAAATCAAGTATTGATAAGACAGGCAATAAAGAAAAAAATACATCGACAGCTTTTTCTTCTGCTTATAAAAAAAATTTAGTGACGGGCTCTGTTATTTTCGGTTCAATGCTGATTGGTTTATGGGCGATTTTTTCATGGTTGCCTACATGGCTCTACAGCATCATCACTACCGGAGATGCAAATAGTAAAGTTGGTATTGTGATGATGATTTTTGGCGCCGGCGGAATAACAGGTGGCGTTTTATCAGGTTGGATATTGAATAGTATTGGCTCAAGAAAATCAATGTTGCTTTGTTTTCTGGCATGCGCAGTATGTAGCTTTTTGCTTTTCAAAACAAACAGCACATTCAGTAATGTGGTGTTTGCGGAAGTTGCAGGCATCGCATTCTTTTTCGGAGCGAGTCAGGGAGTATTGTCTGTTTATATACCTGAATTATTTCCCGTACATATTCGTGCAACTGCAACAGGTTTTTGTTTCAATATCGGAAGAATACTCACTGCAACAGCTGTACTATTTGTGGGATTATTGCAATCATTTTTAGGCGGATATGGAAATGCATTATTCATTTTTTCATTTGTGTTTGTTGCGGGATTGATTGTAACCATCTTTTCATCAAAAGAACAAGAATCGTTTTCGGAAGAAGTGAATCAGTTGAAGCGTGATGTCATTAACGCTGACGCGTAACCGAAAAAACTAATACCTAATATCTAACACCTAAAATCTTTCATCGAATGGCATATATCAACGTACCAGAAGGCGTTCCTGGAATAAGAAGCCTGGTCATGTTCAGACCAGAAACAGGAAAGCCTTTATATGAGCTCGCACAGATTTTATTGCGCGGCGAATCGACATTAGCAGAAGCTGAAAGAGAATTGATAGCAGCCTATGTTTCTTCCCGAAACAATTGCATGTTCTGCATGAGCAGCCACGCTGCAGCGTCGAGATGCTTATATGGCGATGAAAAAAATATTGTTAATGAGGTTCTGAATGACATGCAACATGCACGCATCAGCGATAAGATGAAAGCATTACTGAACATCGCAGGAAAAGTTCAGATACTCGGAAAAGAAGTGAAGGAAGAAGATGTTGACGCTGCCAGAAAATTAGGCGCGTCGGATAGGGAAATTCACGACACTGTTTTGATTGCTGCAACATTCTGCATGTTCAACAGATATGTTGATGGGCTCGCAAGTTGGACGCCAACAGAGCCGGAAGTGTATGAAGAAATGGGAAAGCGGATGGCGAAAGGTTATGTGATGCCGAAAACGGAAATTAATAATTAAGAATTGATAATTAATAATGCAGAGAATGTGCGGATTTGAAAATGTGCAGATGTGCGAATCATAAGAAAGGTTTCGGCTACTACCACTTTTCAGAACGGCGATATTGATGAGGGAATAATTAATAATGAATGTGCGAATCACAGAAATCGTACATCGTAAATCTAAAATCTTAAATCAACATGGCACATATCAATCTTCCAAATTTACCAGGCATTCGCGGGCCGATGGCTTTTCGTCCGGAAACAGCGAAGCCATTAAATGAGCTTGCAGAAATTTTACTAAGGGATGATAACAACACATTGTCACGCGGTGAAAGAGAATTAATCGGAGCGTATGTTTCATCGCTCAACGATTGTTTTTTTTGCCAGAATATTCATGGCGCTCTTGCCGGGCATTACCTCGATTATGATATCGCGGCTATCGATGCAATAAAAAAAGATTATCAATCGACAGACATTTCAGAAAAACTAAAATCATTATTAGCAATTGCAGGCAGCGTTCAAAAAGGAGGCAGGAATGTTACTGCGCAACAAATTGAAGATGCGAAAAATCTTGGAGCAACTGACAGAGAAATTCATGACACGGTTTTGATTG
>Ga0070734_10003004_pt1 | contig 18746 bp, 12 predicted proteins | sample Coa_R1_8_FD_66444 | JGI IMG/M metagenome (GOLD analysis project Ga0070734, IMG submission 66444) | Surface soil microbial communities from Centralia Pennsylvania, which are recovering from an underground coalmine fire - Coalmine... | ecosystem: Environmental > Terrestrial > Soil > Unclassified ... | reverse complement strand
CGGTCGGCTTCATTGTGAGCAAAGCGGATCGCCTTGTCGTATTCCACACGAGCCTGCTCCTGATTCCCCATGAGCGCGTACGTATCTCCGAGGCCTAGCTGCGAGGTTACGAAGTCAGGATCGATCTTGAGCGCCAGACGATAGTGTTCAAGCGAGCTGTCGAACTGTCCCGCCATGCGCTTCAATTCACCGAACGAATCTTGCGGATTGGGCTCGTTGGGCAGCAGGGCGACGTAGCGATCCATGGCGATGAACGCCTTATCGAACTTCCGATTGCGCGCATCGACGTACGCAAGATCGTTCAGCGCGGCAGGGTAGTTCTTGTCGATGACCAGGGCCTTTTCGAGCAGGCGCTGCGCCTGATCATTGCCGTTCTCGCCCATCAGCCAGTTGGCGGCGAGATAAAGCAGGTGCTTGTCTTTGGGATACATCTCGAGCATGTCGTTCATGTTCGAAATGCCCTCGATGTAGTTCCCTTCCTGCACTTTGGAGATCCACCCAACCATCAATTGTTCGCCGGGAGTGATCTTGGGAACGAGCGCGAGAGCCTTGGCGCGGGCTTGGCTGACTTCATTCGGATTGCCGCTGTTGAAGGCGATCCAGGCCCAGGCCACGGCGAGATCGGGATCTTCTTTTACCGCGGCGCGCCATTCTTCATTGCAGCGCTCGAGGTAAAGATTCTCGTAGTCAGCCATTCCTTTTTCATATAACTGGCGAGCTTTGGCCGATGAGGTCGTGATCGGCAGGTTGGTCGATTCGCCTTTTTTCAGATGATGGGCGAACGCGGGCAACGCGCACAGAATCAGAGCAGCGACAGATACCTTGGACGAAGTGAAGCGGCGCATCGGGGTCTCCGGAACATAGCTTGTGGGGAGGGATGACTGAATGCGAGGGTAACATCGACGTAATGTTCGGAGGAGGTGACGGAAGGAGATGTACCAGGGTCGAGAGGACAATGGCCCTCTGGCTGTCGCTTTCCGGCTGCCGAGGTCAGAATTTATTTGGACCCGCTCCCCGCACTATCTATTGGAATCAACAATTTAAGGCGAAATAGAATTCAATCTCTTGGGCTCAGTAGCTTAGGGGCAAAATAGAGCTGAAAGCAGGGCTTGTACACTTTCCTGCGATAAACCCACGGCTTGCGCCGTGGGTTATATTCTTGCGCCGCTTCCCGGCTCCGGCTTGAGTCAGAACATGAACTTGGCAGCCAACTGAATGCCTCGAGGGGCACCGCCGCCCAGGAAGGGATTGCCGATCCCAACATCGCCGGTCGCCGTGATCTGATAGGCGCCGTTTCCGACCTCGCGGGTGCCATTGGCATTGGGGGCAAATCCGCAGACGCATCCCGGAGGCGCAACCGGGTTCGACGCCGGGTCGGCAATAAATGCCGGCAACACGGGATTGGAGAAGTTGGGATGGTTCAGGATGTTGAAGAAATCGGCGCGCAATTGCATGGTCAGTCGCTCCGTCAAGACGGTGTCCTTGTAGATGGCGACATCCCACTGCTTGAAAGTCGGGCCAGTAAGGGAGTTGCGGCCGAGTGTTCCATAGTGGCGTGTGCCGGGTATGCAATCGGAGGCGAAGCCGCTCAACGCTGCTCCCGATGGATTACCCGGCGCTAGCACATTCACCGAGCAAGGCATGGCGAACGAACTCAGCTGCAGGAAGTTGAAGGGATCTCGCTTGTTGTAGACGACGGGCCCAACCACATCCGGACGATCGAAGCCGTCGCCGCCGCCGCTGTAATCATCTTCAAAGTTGTAGTTCAGAGTGAAAGGCTGGCCGCTTTGCAGGGTGGCCGAGCTGTCCACTCCCCACCCGTTTTTCAGCTTCGCCATGCTGCCGCTCATCTTGGGAACCGCGTAGCTGGCGATCCAGACAAAACGGTGCGGGATATTGAAATTCGACGGGCCCTTCTCCAATTGTGGCATGGTGCTGTTCTGCGGCTGGGCGGCATTCACAACAAAATCTTCGCCGTCACTGGAATTGTCGAGCGATTTCGACCAGACGTAGTTCACCATCGAAGTAAATCCGTGATAGTTGGTCAGCCGGAAGCTGGTCTGGAGCGAATGGTAGAAGGAGCTGCCCGTGGAGTTCTCCTGGAAAATATAGTCCGCGCCATTGGGGAACCCGTAATTTCTGGGAACGCCGAAATCTGCGATCGCGCCTCCCGGGCAGGGTTGAATTCCGCTGGCTGGCACAGGAGTCACACCGGGACAATCCGCTTTCCAGATTGCCTGCTGGCTCGGCTGATTGAGATCAAAGAACCGAAACAGCCGGTGCCCCTGGGATCCAACATAGCCCACCAACAGGACCGCTTTGCTGGAGAACTGGTGCTGAATATTGAGATTGTAGTTCTCCATATAAGGAGTTTTGATATTGCGGTCGAAAGAGAAGATATCGCATTCGACGTTGCAATTCGGCGTTCCGTAAATCGGTGTATTCGGAATGTAGACGCCGTTGACATTGAAGGCGGCCGGGTTGGCATTGGCCATCTGAACCGGGTCAGGCCCGATGTTGTTGTAGGCCGGTCCCGGCGCGTAGAACGTGGGATAGGGCAAGTGGCCGAGCATCATGTCCTGGGAGAAGGCGTCGAAGAACAAGCCATATCCGGCGCGCACCACCGTGCTGCCCTTTCCGTTGACGTCCCAAACAATGCTGACACGCGGCGAGAAGTCTTTCTTGTCGGGGTTATAGAGGTTCGGCAGCGCGTTCGGCCCAACCTGCTCGAGAGTGCCTGTGCTGGGAATGAAGTCGGAGAACAGGTGATTGCGTTCCGCCACGACGCCGTAATAGTCCCAGCGCAGGCCGTAGTTGAAGACGATGTGCGGCTTCACCTGGTAGGCGTCCTGATAATAAAGGCCGAAGCCATTCTCGTAGGTGTGGCGGCGGGTAAACCCGCTGTAATTGAACAGACCGAAGGATGAGGTTTGGGGCATCATCTGCAACATGTCCTCGAGCGTACTGAAGCGCATGCGCCCGCGAGAATACTTATCGAACTGCTGCTCGACACTGGTGCGGTGATATTCTGCGCCGAACTTGATGGCATGCTTGGCAATCTTCCACGAGATGTTGTCGATGAGCTGGTTGTTCGTGTCCACGCGCTGGCGGGGATCGCCGGAGGTGGCTCCCAATTGCGAGAAGAAGCCGGCTCCCCCGGTGGCATTCGGCGACAAAATGATGATGGGAAGCCCGGAGGAATTGCAGGTTCCAAAGGTCATGGGGACGTTGCAAAGTCCGATGCTGCTGGGATTGAAGTTCTTATCCTGAGGATAGAAGCCCTCCGCGAAGCGGTTCCACCCGTAACGAAACTCGTTCACCTTGTTTGGTGAAAGGACGCTCACTAACGAGATCGAGACCAGTTGCACTCGCGTCGGCGTGACGGTATCGAAACCGGGTAACTGGCCTCCGGTCGCATTCAGAGCCAACGGGAATTGCTGCGTGCTGTCGCCGAAGAAATAGCGACCGCTGACATTGTTCTTGGCATTAAAACTGTGATCGATCTTCGCGATCACGCTGCTCAGATTATTGAGGGACGGAGCGATAGCAACGTAGTCGGGAGCAAAATTGTTGTTGGCGTCGAAACATCCCGCATCGATGGAACTGACTCCGGAGATATAGTTTTGCGGATTATGCGGGTAGAAGTTAACGAGCGCCGCTCCTACGGAACTGACCGCACCGCCGGCGTTGGTGATAGCCGTGGTCGCACTGGCGATCTGAGCCGCGGTGGGTACACAGTCGAGCGAAACGACCCCAACGTTCTCCCTCTGTCCTTCGTAATCGAGAAAGAAAAAAGTCCGGTCTTTCACGATCGGTCCGCCGAGAGATCCGCCAAACTGGCTGTTGTGAAAGGGCGCTTTGGGGAACGGCGAAGGATCGAAGTAGTTGCGGGCGTCAAGTGCGTTATTGCGGAAATATTCGAACAAGTCTCCATGAAGCGCGTTTGTGCCGTTCTTGGTGACAATATTTACGACCGCACCCGCATTGCGGCCATATTCGGGCTCGAAGTTGGAGAGCACACGCATGTCGGAAACAGCGTCGATGGGCAGAATAGCGGAAGGAGTCGCAAAGACACCCCCCTGGTTGATGGCCGGATCGTTGCGATAACCATCATTCATATCGGTGCCGTCGAGCAGGTAGTTGTTGGACCGGCCGCGGGCACCGTTCATGGAAAATTCGCCAAATGACCCGGGCGAATCAGTAATCTGGTCGGGAGAACCGGCTACACCGGGGTTCAGAAAGATGAGCTTGGTATAGTCGCGGCCGTTAATCGGGAGGTCCTTCACGTCATTTTGCGTCAGCACTCCGCCCAAGGTGTTGGAAGTCGTCTCGACCAGAGGCAGTTCGTCAGCAGAAACTTCAACCTTGGTGGCGACTTCGCCCGGCTTCATGGCGGCGTCGACGCGGCGCTCGCCGGCAACGTCGACCGCTACGCCTTTGGCAACGAATGTCTGAAAACCGGTTTGCGTGACGCTCACGTCGTAGGTGCCGATGGGGAGTTCGGGAATGGAATAGCCGCCATCGCCGCCGGTTTGCGTCGTGCGCGCTAAACCTGTCGCCGTGTTTTTTACGGTTACCGTCGCGCCCGCAATGACTGCGCCGGAGTTATCAGTCACCGTTCCGAGAATCGTTCCCCGGAATGTTTGTGCAGACATGCCCAGCGAAACCGCAAGCAGGAACGCCACGACGTAGCGCGCTCTCATGTGATCTCCTTGATCAGCAACCGTGGATTTGGTGGTCTAGAGTTCGCATCGACATCCCACGCCCCTGCGAGGGAGTATCGACAATTCATTGCAGGCGAAAGACATAGGGCTGCAATGAGTGAAGAAAGAACTTAGCGGAACGCAATCCCCACAGTCAACCACGGAATTGTTCAACGTGCATCCGGAGCGGGCAAGTTTCGTTTGAACAAGTTCTGGTGGCAAGCCATCTGAATCGAGCGAGTTACCCAAGGACCCAAAAGCCTGGTAATTATGCACTTCCATGGCCCGGATTGAGGCCCCGCCCTTTCCTGAAAAATAGAACAGATCGAGTATTGGCGTGGAACAGGTCGAGTCGTTCAGACCCGGTGAAAGCGGACATTATAGAATGAATTTTCCCATGTTGAGCGGATCTGAAGTGCGTCGCAAATTTCTGGACTTCTTTGTGCAGAAGGGGCACAAGGAGGTGCACTCGTCGTCGCTCGTTCCGGCGAACGACCCTACCCTGCTGTTCACCAATGCCGGCATGAATCAGTTCAAGGACGTGTTTCTCGGCTTGGAGAAGCGCGACTACTCGCGGGCGACGACTTCGCAGAAGTGCGTGCGGGCGGGCGGGAAGCACAACGATCTGGAAAATGTCGGGTTTACCAACCGGCATCACACGTTTTTCGAGATGCTGGGGAATTTTTCCTTTGGCGATTACTTCAAGAAGAATGCGATTGCTTACGCGTGGGAGCTGGTTACTTCTTCGGAGTGGTTTGGAATTTCGAAAGAGAAATTGTACGTCACCATCTTTAAGGGTGAGGCGGGCATTGCTCGGGATGCCGAAGCCTACGATCTTTGGGCGGGACAGAACGTGCCTAAGGATCGCATCTTTGAGATGGGATTGAAGGACAACTTCTGGCAGATGGGCGATACCGGGCCGTGCGGGCCGTGCAGTGAAATCTATTACGACATGGGTCCGGCGGCATCAGAGCAGGGGCACGCGGATTGCGCGTTTCCGTGCGACTGCGGGCGTTATGTGGAGATCTGGAATCTGGTGTTCATGCAGTTTAATCGGGATGCGTCTGGGAAGTTGACACCCTTGCCGAAGCCGTCAATCGATACCGGAATGGGGCTGGAACGAACGGCAGCGGTGCTGCAGGGAGTGGTCTCGAATTACGAAACGGATTTGTTTGTGCCACTGATTGGGAGAGCGGCGGAGTTGACGGGAGCAGTGACTGGCGAGCTTCGCTCGCCGGGACAACCAGGGGCGGCTCTCCCCACACAATCAACCCACAAATCAGCAGCTTCGTTGCGCGTGATTGCGGATCATTCCCGCGCGGCAACATTCTTGATCTCCGACGGCGTGCTTCCTTCGAATGAAGGGCGCGGGTATGTGCTGCGCAAAATCATTAGACGCGCAATTACGCACGGGCGGCTGCTGGGGCAGACCAAACCGTTTCTGAATCAGATGGTGTTTGCGGTGCGCGACCTGATGCACGACGCGTATCCGGAATTGGATGAGACCGCGGAGCGAGTTTCGAAAGCTGTGCAGGCTGAGGAGATTCGGTTTGGCCACACCATGGAAGTGGGGCTGGAGAAGCTCGAGGCATTGCTGAAAGAGTCGCGAGAGAGATTGGCGGGCGAGGATGCGTTCAAGCTCTACGACACGTTCGGCATGCCGCTGGATTTCATGCAGGATGCGGCGCGCGATCAGGGAATCGCGTTTGACCAGGCCGGATTCGATCGTGCGATGCAGGAGCAGCGGGAGCGGGCGCGGGCTTCGTGGAAAGGTGCGGCGAAGCAAACCGCCAATCCGGCTTATCAGCAGTTGCCGAAATCGGAGTTTGAGGGGTACCGGCAGACGCGGTCTGATAATTGCGAAGTTTTGGCGATCATTCACAACGGCGTCGGTGTGAAGCAACTCAAGGCGGGTGAGGAAGGCGAAGTCATTCTCGATCACACGCCGTTCTACGCCGAGGCCGGCGGCCAGGTGGGCGACGGCGGGTGGCTTTATTCCGACGACCACAATACTGTCATCGCGGACGTGAAGGGGTGCTATTACCCGATTCAGGGGGTGCGCGCTCATCAGGTCATCGCCAAGGCTCCAATTCGCGTGGGCGACAGAGTGGATGGTGTCGTCAACACGGACGTGCGCGAGGCCACGATGCGCAATCATACGGCGACGCATCTGCTGCACGCCGGGCTGCGCGAGGTTCTGGGCAAGCATGTGAAGCAGGCCGGGTCGCTGGTCGCGCCCAATCATCTACGCTTTGATTTTTCGCACTTCACCGCAGTCGCAGACGAAGAGCTGCAGGATATCGAGGACATCATCAATAAAGAGGTGCTGCGCAACCAGAAAGTGGAAGTCATCGAGAATGTTCCGATCGACGTCGCGGTGAACGAGTATCACGCGATGGCTTTGTTCGGCGAGAAGTACGGAGACAAAGTCCGGGTGATCCGGATCGGCGATTTCTCGACCGAGCTTTGCGGAGGGACGCATACCGGAGCCACGGGCGAGATCGGGTTGATCAAGATTCTGAAAGAAGGCAGCGTGTCGTCGGGCGTGCGAAGAGTGGAGGCGATCACCGGCGAAGGGTCTGTCAAACACTTCCGGAAAGACCATCTATTGGAAAACGTGGTGTCGGCGTTCGTCTCACCCATCCTTTCGCACAAAACGCGCAAGGATGGGGCACCCGCCTCCGGGGAGGATTCCGCTGGCGAAAAAACTTTCTCTCCGGCTGACGCACTGAAGGCGGAACTGGAACGGAAAGATGCCGAGATCAAGCGGTTGCAGCGGGAACTGGATCAGGTGCGGATGAAGTCGGCTTCGTCTTCGACCGCGAACATTGCCGAGAAGATCAAAGAGGTGAAGGGTGTAAAGGTACTGGCGCATCGCGTGGACAACCTCGAGCGGGCGCAGATGCGGACGCTGGTGGATCAATTACGAGACAAGATCGGATCCGGAGTCGTGGTCCTTGGCTCGGCGTCGGATGGGAACGTGGCGCTGATCGTGGGCGTGACAAAGGATTTGACCTCGCGGGTACAGGCGGGTAAAGTCGTCGTCGCCGTCGCGCAGAAAGTTGGCGGCAAGGGCGGCGGGCGTCCAGACCTGGCCGAGGCGGGCGGGAAAGATGCGGCGGCGCTGGATGCGGCGCTGGAGGGGGCCTACAGCGTGGTGGAGGGCTTGCTGGCATGAACTTCGACGACACGGTCAGTAGCGTTGGCGATGAGCGGTTGCGATTCATAAAGCATAAGGGGCAAGCGATCTTCCTTGTGGACTTCAGTCACTGTAGAGCCAAAGAAATTCTGATCCTGCTGGATCAAGTGAAATCGATCGTAACCCGCCACGCCCCCAGCTCGTTGCTCACGCTTGGCGACTTCACCGGCGCAGAGATGGATAAGAAAGTCGCTACGCGGATGAAAGAAGTGCTTACCCTCGACCGTCCGTTCGTGAAGCGGTCGGCGTGGGTGGGCGCGGAGAGCCTGCCCCACGTGTTCCAGGACAATATCAAGAGCTTTTCACAACGGGAGTATCCAACGTTCAAAACGCGGGAAGAGGCGATGGACTGGCTGGTCGCAGATCAGCAGCCTGCTAAGGGTTAAAGCCCTGACTTTTTTCCTGGCTTACGCTGGCCTGAAGGGCCGCTCTTCCACGTCGCGCTAGGGTATTTCCTCGAGGATCAACTCCGCCACTTTAAGGTTACTGGTGCCGCCATCGGATGTCTCATGGGCGCGCCGGAGCGTTTGGCTTCCAGGTGCGCCGCCTTCAGTTGGAAATACCATTTCGCGGGGCGATCCGCGTCGTCGATCAGCATCAGGTGCGGGTTGTGTTTCAGGCCTTCGGCCTGCATTTCCATGGTACGGCGGTCCTGCTCCACGAATTTCGAAAAGACGAATTTCAGCAACTCGGGGCCGAGTGGCATCCATCGGAAGATGTTCCAGGCCGCGACTACATCAATGCGGCATTGCGTGCGGGCAATCGGCGTGACCGTGGTCAGGCTCGAGAACCAGTACTTCCCTGCCCGGATCGTCTCGGTGCGAATGTTGGGCAAGACAAAGTCGATGGTTGTGGTGATCGAGTCGGCGTCGGCGTAAAGACGAAGAAGCTTGTAGGGGGCGGAATTTGAGCTGGGCGTGTGCGCGCTCATGCGGAAGCCGTTGGGAATCGGCTCGAAATGTTTCTGCTTCTCGTGGATGCTGTGGCGCGTCCGCCACCACCAGGCTTGATGAACGAATGGCCCGTGCGCGGGATCCATCAGGCCAATGATCCCGTGGTCAATGCTGACGGGCATTTCCGCTTGCAGGTAGGCAGTCTTGTAGTTCTCGCTGAATTTCTCGATGACTGGGGCGGGCTCGCAGGCCTCTGCCGGCTTGGTGAATCCTGCGCCGGGAGCCGGAGGATCCGGAATGTACACCCAGATGAATTCGTCCTGCTCCTCGCACGGATAGCTGCCGGCGTAAATGCGTTCCACTTTCAGCGTTTGATCGTGGGTGAGCGAAGGAATGAGCTGGCACTGTCCGTTGTGCACATCAAATTGCCAGCCGTGGTAGGGACACTCCAGATTTTCTCCATCGAATTGTCCGCCGTTTAACGGCATGCCGCGATGCGGACAGGAGTCGCGCAGGGCGAAGGGGTGTCCCTGGCGATCCCGCCCGATGACCAGGGGGATTTCCAGCAGCGTGGCTTTGTGCAGTTGATTGTGGTGCACGCGATCGCCCGGAAGGGCGCGGTACCAGAAGCCGGTGAGCATCAAAGTATCGGTAGCCTGGCGTTGTGGGAGATCGAGTTCGGGCATTGGCGCTTTTCGAATGTCGAGTCGAAAGCTTATGCTAGCATCCGCTTCGGTTGGCGCGCAGTCTAAGGGCAATCACCACAAAGAGCTCGAAGTCCCACAAAGGAGACCATGGAATTTCTCGGCCATTTCCGGCGACTCACGCCGCTTCAGCGGAATACGTTTATCGCTTGTTTCCTCGGTTGGTCGCTGGACGCGTTTGATTTCTTCATCTTGATCTTCTGCATCAGCGCGCTGGCCACGCAGTTTCAACAAAAAGTATCGGTGATCGCAGAGGCGGTTTTCTGGACGCTCGCCATGCGGCCGCTGGGAGCGTTGCTGTTTGGAAGGATGGCTGATCGGTTCGGAAGGCGTCCGACGCTGATGATTAACATCATCGCGTATTCCGGTTTCGAACTGGCCTCCGCGTTCGCTCCCACACTAAAGGTTTTTCTAATCACCCGCGCGTTGTTTGGGATTGCCATGGGCGGGGAATGGGGCGTCGGAGCGGCATTGGCCTTCGAGACCCTACCCAACGAAGGCAGAGGATTTTTCTCCGGACTCCTGCAGGAAGGCTACGTGGTCGGCTACCTGCTGGCGGCCCTGGTTTACGGAACGGTCTTCCCGCTGGTCGGCTGGCGCGGAATGTTCGTTATCGGTTCGCTACCCGCGGCGGTGGTCATTTATATCCTGAATAAGGTCGAGGAGTCGCCGGCCTGGCGGCAGAAAGAAGCGCTCCGGCAAACAGTGCGCAAGCCGTTCGGCGAAGACATCTGGGCTAACGGGGCGGTTTTCGGATTTATGGTAGTGCTAATGTTTGCATTCAATTCGTTCAGCCACGGCACACAGGACCTCTATCCCACCTTCTTGCAAAAGAACCTGCAATTCACGCCCCGGGCCGTGAGTCTGATCGCGATCGTTTACAGCATCGGAGGCTTGCTCGGCGGCATCGTTATTGGCAACTGGTCAGAGCGAATCGGACGGAGGAAGGCAATCGTGATCGCCGCGTTGTTGACGCTCCCGGTGATTCCGCTGTGGGCGTACGGACACAGCTCCGGAGTGCTGGCGCTCGGCGGATTTCTGATGCAGTTCATGGTGCAGGGCGCATGGGGAGTGATTCCCGCGCACCTGAATGAACTCTCTCCGCCCTCGGCGCGAGGCACCCTGCCGGGATTTGCCTATCAAGTAGGAAACCTGTTGGCTTCCCGGAATTCGGTGATCCAGGCGAAGGTGGCGGAGTCCCGCTATGGAGGCAGCTATCCCCCGGTGCTGGCTTGGACCGTTCTGGTGATCGCCTCGCTGGTCGCGATTGTGACCTGGAGCGGCAGCGAACGAAAAGGGAAGGAGATGACGATTCATTGAGCCGCGGGGGAGAGAAAGTAGACTCTAGTCAAACGATAATGTGCGAGTGTGCAAGAATCATCACCCCAGCATGCCAGCGTGATGATCATCATTGTCAGCTATGAATTCCTATGGTAGCTTAGGTGCAAATCTCACGCCTTCGTCGACTTTATACTCCAAAGTCTCTCACGTATGGTGATTTGCGCGAATGCGTGCTTGTGAGGTGCGCCACGATGAAAGAAATCATAGCTCCCGGCCAGGGAAGTGAAACGCTTGAACGCGAACATTTTGCCAATAGAAAGCTGATTCGTCCCATGCTCCCCCGCGTTGAAAACCACGGTAATCATAACGGCGCGCCGGTACAGGTTCAGGAACGGCGGGAGCGTCCAGAGCGGCATGATCGTTCAAACGGGGCAGCCATGGGCAAGAAACCCGCCCCCCCCGAGCAGACCAACGCAGAAAATTTCTATTACCAGAAGCAGATGCAGACGCGCACACCCATGGTGATTGTGCTGCGCGATGGCGAGGAAGTGCACGGGATCATCGAATGGTACGACCGGAATTGCATCAAGGTGAACCGCGATTCGGGCGAGCCCAACCTGATGATCTACAAGCCCGCCATCAAATACATGTACAAAGAGAGCGAGCACCAGCGGTAATTTGGCGGCCGGAAACTTTCCTGGAGTCTCCCTCGCTTCTGGTCGATCACTATCCTTTCACGCACCGTCTCCCACCGAAGATTCCTTCAGTTAACGCGATTGCCTCTGTGGCCGCACCGGGTCTGAAGCTCGAGGTCCTTGTCCTCGCTGTACGCGGCCTTGAAGTGCCGCTCCTCCACAGCACTCTCGCGACAAAGTGCGGATGGCCTACGAACTTCCAATCAACACGCCGGTGATAAAAACCAGCACGCCGCCCAGTCCCACTTGCAGTGCCGCCGTCACCCAGGGCGTATCCATGTAGCGGCGTCGAATCCAGGTGATTACGCCCAACTCGATAAGCACCACTAATCCCGCCGCCCAGAGGGCGAGGCGGAAATCTTTGATGAGAAATGGCAGGGTATGTCCGATGCCGCCCAGCGCGGTCATCAGACCGCAGATCACCCCGCGTACCCAGGGATGGCCACGGCCCGTCAGACTACCGTCGTCGGACAAGGCTTCGGCAAAACCCATGCTGATGCCCGCGCCGGCGGAGGCGGCCACTCCGACCAGGAATGCGTCCCAGCTTTTTTGTGTGGCGAGAGCGGCGGCGAAGACCGGCGCCAACGTGGAGACTGAGCCATCCATCAATCCGGCCAGCCCCGGCTGAACAATCTGGAGGACGAAGAGGCGGCGTTGCGCGACCTCCTCATCGGCTTTCACGTTGTCCGGCAACTTTTCTTTATCGAGTTCCTGGGCGCGGGTCTCATGCGAGCGTTCTTCGTTGGCGAGGTCGTCGAGGAGTTGGCGGATGCTCGCGTCCTGGGTGCGGGCCGCGGCCTTCTCGTAAAAGTGTCGCGTCTCGACTTCCATGGTGCTGGCTTCTTTCCGCACAGCCTCAATGCGCAGCGGGCGTACTAGCCAGAGCGCGGGACGCTCGACAAAGCCGCGAACGTCCTGCCGCCGGATCAGCGGGATGTGCTCGCCGAATTTTGAACGAAAGAGTTCGATCAGGCGGCGGCGGTGTTCCGATTCTTCCTCGCGCATGCCCAGAAACATCGACGCGGTTCCGGGATAATCCTGCCGCAAGCCTTCGGCGAAATCGGCGTAGACCCGCTCGTCTTCTTCCTCCAGCGAAATCGCCAACGCCAGCACTTCCCGTTCGGTGAGCTCTTCGAACTTTTTCATGACGGGATAGATTACCTGCCCGGCGCGATGGACACAATCCGGATTTGCTTTTGCGAATCGATCCGGAGACCGGGAGCATCTGAGGGATCAAACCCGGCAAAGCCCTGCGCCGCTGGTTCGATGCTACTATCGCATTCATGAAACCCCGCCCCTCCCCGGAGATGAGAAAGCGCCGCGTGCATCGCCGCAAGTCAGCGCGCGCCGGGGAACATGCGCCGGAACTGGTCATCATCACCGGCATGAGCGGTTCGGGCAAGGCCTCCGTACTGAAAGCATTCGAAGACCTGGGGTACTACTGTGTCGACAATCTGCCGGTGCAGCTGATTCCAGAGTTCGCGGAACTGGCCATGCAGTCGAGCGAAATCCGCCGGACGGCGCTCGTGGTCGACGTGCGGGAAGGGTCGCGGCTCGACAAGCTGCCGGGAATATTGAAATCGATCCGGCAGATGATTCCGACCAAAGTCGTTTTCCTCGAAGCGTCCGACGCCGTTCTGCTACGGCGCTTCAGCGAGACCCGCCGACCACATCCCCTGGGGACGGATGCGCCTGTGAAAGCGGCATTGAAAGCCGAGCGCCGGCATCTGGGATCCATTCGGCGCCTTGCCGATTTCGTCATCGATACCTCGAAATTCAATGTGCATGAATTGCGCGCTCATATTAATGAGCGCTTCCATGAGAAATCCGCGGAAAAGACTCTGCTGGTCTCTTGCGTGAGTTTCGGCTTCCGGCAGGGCGTTCCCGAAGATGCCGACCTGGTATTCGATGTCCGCTTTTTGCCGAATCCTCACTTCGTGCCGGAATTTCGTCCTTATACCGGGCGCCATCCCAGCGTGGCCAAGTACATTCGATCTTTCCCGCAGACGCGCGAATTCATCTCGCGCATCTCGGACTTGCTCATTTACCTGATCCCGCACTACATCCACGAAGGCAAAAGCTATCTGACCATCGCCTTCGGCTGCACTGGCGGACAGCACCGCTCGGTGATGATCGCCGAAGATGTCGCGAAGCAGTTGCGCGGCGCCGGGTACCGCGTAAAAGTGGTGCACCGTGACAGCCCCACTCGGTAACTCTTTCGAAGCAGGAAGCTATAAGAGCATTCCTGGCGTAGAGAACTCCGGTAAAATAGGGCCTTGCAGCCCATTTCAAACCGGCTTGCCCGAAAGCAGATCGCTCAGTGCCGAAAGGGAGTTCCATGCGGCAACTGATTCGCTTGATCCGCTATGTGTTTCCGTTCCTCGTACAGCTGTTGCCGGGCGTGTTGTTGCTGGCGGGCGTCGGATTTCTTGAGGCCTTCCGCCTGATGCTGATCAAGCCGGTGCTGGACCGGGTTCTGGTCCCCGCGTCGGGCTCGGAAAATATCCTGCTGTTTACCATTCCGAAGATTGGAAAACCGGTCTATTTGCAGTCCTTCGTTCCGACCCACTTCCACAATGCCTGGACGATTGTGGCCTACGCGCTGGTAGGCGCAACCATAGTGAAGGGCGTCTGCGACTATGTCGGCACGTACCTGGTGAACCATGCCGGCTTCGGCATGATCACCAACCTGCGCAACGATCTGTACAACTCGGTCTTGCGGCGCTCGGCAGCGTTTTTCCAGAAGCACACCACGGGGTCGCTGATCTCGACCATTATTAATGATATCGAGCGGGTGCAGTTCGCCATGTCCAGCGTGCTGGCGGATTCCCTGCAGCAAGTCTTTACTTTTGTATTTACCGCCATCGCCGTAGTCATCCTTGGGCGGGATCTGGCCTGGGTGTTGCTTCTGTTCATTCCCGGCATCATTGCTTCGGCGGTGCGCATCGGCCGGCGCGTCCGCACCACTACGCGGCGCGGACAAGACCAGTTGGCCGACGTGCAGAATATTCTGCAGGAAACCATCACCGGCAATCGCATCGTAAAGGCCTTTGGAATGGAATCGTGGGAGGTGGCGCGATTCCGGAAGGCAGCCCAGCGCCTGTTTCATGCCAACCTGCGCTCGGTGGCGGCGGCGGCCATCAGTTCCCCGTTGATGGATATCTTCGGAGCCGTGGCGGTCGCCTTGTTGCTCTTGTTGGGACGCAGCAGAATCATCCATAACGAAATCGGGCCGGGAGATTTCGTGGCGTTTGTCGGCCTGGTCCTGAGCATGTACAACCCGGTGCGGAAATTCGCCGTTTACAACAACAGTTTCCAGCAGGCGCTGGGCGCTTCCTCGCAGTTGTTCCAGTTCATGGATGACGAGGACGAAGTGAGCGAGAGGGCTTTCGCCAAGGCTCTGCCTCGCTTCTCCGAGAGCATCACTTTCGACGGCGTTTACTTTTCCTACGAAGGCAATGGCGAAGGGGCGCGCGAAATTCTGCGCGGCATCGATCTGGAAGTGAAACGCGGGGAAATCGTGGCCGTGGTGGGATCCAGTGGCGCCGGCAAGAGCACGCTGGTCCATCTCATTCCCCGTTTTTTCGATGTTACCGGCGGGCGCCTGCTGATCGATGGCCGTGATGTCCGCGACGTCACGCTCGCATCGTTGCGAGCGCAGGTCGGAATCGTGACGCAAGATACGGTGCTGTTCAACGACACGGTGCGAAACAATATCGCCTACGGACAGCCACAGGTTTCCCAGAAAAAGGTGGAAGCCGCGGCCCGGGCAGCGTTAGCGCATGATTTCATCCGGGCGCTTCCTTCAGGGTACGATACTGTCATCGGGGAGCGGGGCGTGCGCCTTTCCGGGGGCGAGCGCCAGCGGCTGGCCATTGCCCGCGCGTTGTTGAAGGACGCACCGATTCTGATCCTCGACGAAGCGACTTCGGCGCTCGACAGCGAATCGGAAGCTCTGGTGCAGTCGGCGCTTCATAACCTTATGTCCGGACGCACCGTGTTGGTGATCGCACATCGGCTTTCGACCGTACGCCGCGCCAATCGCATCGTGGTCATTGAGAATGGCGCCATCGCTGACATTGGCCCCCATGAGGAATTGATGCAGAAGCTGGGCACGTATCGCCGGTTGTATGATTTGCAGTTCGCCAACATGGAAGCGACCAAAGCAGTGGTGCGAACGTAAACGTCCTATGCTGATACGATCGATGACGGGATTCGCGCAGGTGAAAGGCGAAATTGCCTTACCTCAGGCTCCGGGCACATCGGCCCAGAGCGGCTCCAACGGGCATCTGGCATTCTCGCTTTCGCTGAAATCAGTGAATCATCGCTTCCTGGACCTGCATTTCCGGATGCCCTCGGGCACCGACTCTTTGGAGATGCAGCTGCGACGACTGCTGAAAGAAAAAATGGCGCGGGGACACGTCGAAGTCACGCTGACGCTGGAGCGGGCTTCCGGAAGCACGTTCTCCCTCAATCGCGAAATCGTGGGAGGCTATTTGGCAGCCTTTCGCGCCGCAGCCGCCGAATTCTCCATTCACGCCGATCCTGACCTGAACGCCGTATTGCGTATTCCCGGAGCGCTCGATTCTTCGAGCGACAGTCCTGACGTGGAGATCGAGTCTGCCGTGATGGCGAAAGTTTGTGACGTCCTTGAGCGCCTCAATCAGATGCGCGAAGAGGAAGGCCGCGGTATCACTCGGGAGTTGCGCGAGCGCATGTCGCACCTGGTCGCGGCGGGCAAGAGCGTCCAGCACCATCGCCGCTCGGTTTTGCAGAACTACAGCGAGCGGCTGCAATCGCGCTTGCAGGAACTCCTGGGTGCCAGCGTTGACAAGGAGCGCGCCCTGCAGGAGGCCGCGCTGCTGGTCGATCGCAGCGATATCCAGGAAGAAATCGTCCGCCTCGAAACTCACGTGCAGCACTTCCTCGCTTTGCTCGATGAAGGTGGCGAAGTCGGGAAAAAGCTGGATTTTCTGTTGCAGGAAATGAATCGCGAAGCCAACACTCTGCTTTCTAAGACCTCCGGCCTGGCTGGGGAGGCGCTGAAAATCACCGAGGCTGGCCTGGCCATGAAAGCGGAAATCGAAAAAGCGCGCGAGCAGGTGCAGAACCTGGAATGAGCCAAGACCGCAAACCCCTCGTCTACATCATCTCTGCGCCCTCCGGGTCGGGAAAATCCACGCTGACCAACGAACTCCTCAAACTCGTTCCGAACCTGGTTTTCTCGATCTCCTATACAACCCGTCCCCTGCGGGGCAGCGAGCAAGATGGAAAGCAGTATCACTTTGTCTCGACGCAAGAATTTGATCGCATGGTGCACGATGGAGAATTTTTGGAGCATGCGAATGTGCACGGAAACTGCTATGGCACCGCGCGGAATTTTCTCCGCGAAGCCGGCAAAAGCGGGCACGACCTCCTGTTAGACATCGACGTTCAGGGAGCAGCACAGGTCAAGAAAAATCTCACCGACGCAATCAGCGTTTTTGTCCTGCCCCCCGATCGGAAAACGCTGGAATGGCGCCTTCGCAACCGGCGTGAAGATTCCGACGACGTGATCCAGCGCAGGCTCAATGATGCCCGGCGCGAGATTGAGGAATACGATAAATACGATTACGTGCTGATCAACGATCAACTGGAAAAGTCGATTGAAAGACTCCAGGCCATCGTGCTCTCAGAGCGCCTCTGCCGCGAGGAAAGAGCGCTGTCGGAGGAAGAGAGCGCAATCGTGCGCCGTGCGGAGCGGTTGCGCCTGGCCAACTTGAAGGAGAAGGTTCAGCCTATCCTGGCGTCCTTTCGGGAACCCGTACCCTCAGCGCAGGGTTGAATTTCGCGGTATGATTGAGGGGCTGGAACGGGCGTTGGCGCTGCGGCTCGGTCAGCGGGCGGAGCTTCAGCTTTATTCTTTTCTGATAGCCATTCATGCTTGCACACTTGGCACTGATGAAATTCCGAAATCGGTTCTCAAGGGGGAATTCCCAATGAAGTTGATCGAAGGCTTCGACAGCAACTATCGCTACATTCTGGTGGCGGCACGCCGCGCTCGCCAACTGCAATCCGGAGCTCCGCCCGTGGTCGACACCACTTCGCGCAAGCCATGCCGTATCGCACAAGACGAGATCCGCGCGGGAAAAGTGAAATGGGAAATTCCCGAAACTCGCCCCGCCGCCGAACCGGCCGGGGAAACCCTGGACAAGGCCTTGGGCCAGGAATAGAAACCGTCGATTTCAGATCATGAAGATCGCTCTGGGCGTAACCGGCGGAATCGCGGCGTACAAGGCCGCGGAGATTGTCCGCCTCCTGCAGGACCGCGGCATTCGCGTGCAGGTCATCATGACGAAGGCCGCCCAGGAATTTGTTCGTCCCCTCACCTTTGCGGCGCTCTCCGGAGAAAAAGTCATTACCAGCATGTTCTCCGCGGCAGAAGAGCACCAACCCAACATTGAGTCCGCAATCGAGCATATTGCGGTCGCGCAGTCGATTGATGCGCTGCTGGTCGCACCCGCCACCGCCGACGTGCTGGCGCACTTCGCTCAAGGCATCGCCTCCGATTTCCTGACAACGCTCTACCTCGCGACCACGGCGCCCGTAGTTGTTGCGCCTGCGATGAACGTGAACATGTGGAATCATCCCGCGACGCAGGCAAATCTCGAAGCCCTGCGGAAGCGTGGCGTCAAGATTGTTGAGCCCGGTTCCGGCTATCTCGCTTGCGGGATGGTGGGTGCCGGTCGACTGGCGGAGAACGAAGCCATTGTCGCTGCCCTGCTCGAGACTCTTGGAGCATCCCAGGATCTGAGCGGTGAAACCGTGCTGATCACTGCGGGGCCGACGCGGGAAAAAGTTGATCCGGTGCGGTACTTGACGAATCGCTCGAGTGGCCGGATGGGCTACGCGCTGGCGGAGGCCGCACTGCGGCGGGGAGCACGAGTTTTGCTGGTGAGCGGTCCGACGTCGCTCACACCGCCGGGAGCGGCTGAAGTCACGCAGGTAGAATCGGCCGAGCAGATGCGCGATGCGGTGCTGAACCTGTTAGCGCAGGCCAGCATCGTCATCAAGACTGCGGCGGTGTCCGATTACCGGCCGAAATCCGCAGCCGGGCAGAAGATCAAGCGCAAGGGCGCGATATCGCTTGAACTCGAATCAACGCCGGACATTTTGAAGGAACTGGCCGGAAAGAAGAGTTCCCAGATCGTCGTTGGCTTCGCCGCCGAAACTGAAAACGTGCTCGAGAACGCCCGCCAGAAGCTGGTTGCGAAGAACCTCGATGCGATCGT